>LWDU01043798.1_pt1 | contig 12537 bp, 17 predicted proteins | sample 727161 | NCBI WGS metagenome assembly LWDU01 (sample SAMN04566230, study PRJNA314399) | hydrothermal vent metagenome | isolation source: deep sea hydrothermal plume seawater | place: Mexico: Gulf of California, Guaymas Basin | collected 2004-07-11 | reverse complement strand
TGCCTAAGGGTGCCACAAATTGAGTTTTCAAAATATTTTTAACTTCCTCTATATTTTTCTCACCGATCGATTTCCATACGGAGTTGTACCAGTCCTTCGATACTAATACTTCTTCGATCACATTTCTAATGGCATTTGGGCCCATGTTGAGTTTGCTCTTGTCGGCGGAGACGCCTTCCTCTTTTGTAATATACTCAATCAACCCCTCATAAGCAGCAGTTGGATCATCGATTTCAATTTGATTTTTACTTGCCCAGGCAGGCCACGCTTCCCATAGCGTCTTAGCCTTTTCGAATAGCTTCTTAAACTCAGAACTTACAATCACATCTTTCTTAAAAACCTTGTGAATAGGTTTCGGGTGTCGCCGGATATTCCCGCGGGCATCCTTGGAGGTCATTCCTTTACGGAGGCTGAGCTTCATGTTGACTACTTGAATGCTATTATATCGTCCCTTTGCAGACGTTCTAATGTCGGCTTTCCACTTAGCCTGGGACTCTGTCTCATCCCCTTCTGATTCTCCATACGCAACTTTCAAAAGTGTCTCTCTCTTGTCTGGGTCGTCGCTCAGAGCGGAAGAGATAATAAATGTTGCTATGTCATCATCTGTATACTGCTTCATATCATGATTTTCGGCGCCGCGGAAGCTGCTGGCGGCTCGAGCTTCGGAAGCTAAATTAACGACCCAGTCGTTTGGCTTTTTGTCCAAATAGTCTTCCACAGCCTCTGATAACGGTGACCATTTTTCAAAAAGAAGATTGATAGAATCTCTATCAACCGCCTCAGAAAAAGTCCTTATTTTTTTATGAACATTGTCAGGCAAGTCTTGCCCGTGTGTTCTAATGATCGTTAATGCATCTTCCTGGCGCAGATCGTTGCCCTGGAAGTCCACAATCCAAAACGGACAAGGCGTTGCAAGAATAGCTTCCGGGATTCCCAAGGCATCAGCTTTAGCTAGCATTTCTTCACTGAGTAGCATTCGGGCTGCTGCAGCTACGATTGCTGCCTTGAAGGGTGCTTTAATTATATCCATCAGCCCCTTGAGAAACGGAATAATCTGATCTGTGATGTCTTTTGCCATACCCTTGATGTTCGTGCCTATACTCTTCACCATTCCAGTAAGATCAGATAAACCAGCTATTTCTTCAATAACTGAATCGTCGTCTAAGTCAGCTAGATAAGCTTCTCTTATCTCTTTCGACGCTTTCACTTGCAATCTAGCTTGTCGTATTCTTTTATCAAAATCAGCTGTAGACACGAATCAGTCCTCTTTGACTTGTAGTTTATAGTAAATATCTTCTAACTTGTAATCAAACTTACTTAAAGCATAAACATTGTACAATGTGATGAGACAGTATATAATAGATTGTCTAACGAGTCATTAAACGGAGCCATCATATGAATGTTGCGCTAATTCCAATGTCTGCAAAACCATACCATTTGGGTCATCATAGGTTAATCCAGATAGCTGAAAAATCGCATGATGCTGTGCTCGTATTTGTATCATACTCGGGTCGTGGTATTAGAAAGATTAAAGACCCCACGGATAATCGTACTATCAAGCAAGGTGCACGCAAAATTGAAGTTCCCAAAACTGGGGAAGTGCCCATCTTTGGAGAAGATATGCGGCACATTTGGGAAAACATCTTGCTTGACGAATTAAACTTTTCACACAATGTCATGTTTTTTACAGCTACATCCGGGGCACACCCTTCTCCCATTAGAAATATTCATGAAGTATGTGAAGCAATGTTGATAGACGGTATTGTTAATATCCCGTTTCTTAATCAAGAAGTAGACACTACAGATATGTCAGTATCCATCTACTCAGACTCAAATGACATACACAATAACTATGATATGACAAATATGACTCAAATGTATGGTGAGCTTATGGGTCGACAAATCTTTCTTGTTGGAGTCTCTCGTTCAGATACTGTAGATATTAGCGGAACGAAGATGAGAGAGCTACTTAGAACTGGTCGGCTACAAGAGTTTAAAACTTTTTTACCTCCCATTACAAAAAAATCAAAAAATATTGTAACAAAAATTCTTTCAGATAGTATTTCATCAGGCTGCTCTTTTGATTATCGTGAACAGCAGAAAAATATTGTATACGCAGGGAATGGATTTCCAATCACGTTAGGGTAAAAAAAAGTCTTTTAAAAGTTAATACCTATTAATGTAGTGTTTAACGTTAAAAAAAATTTGTTCCTCGCATTTATTGTGACTACTTTGGCAGCCGGCGGACTTTCTTCAAATTCAGAAGCAGGTGAGCCGGCTGTCAACTTAAACAATCAAATAGAATCGCCGGTCATCAAAACTATTGACCATGGTCTTACACAGGCTGAAGAAAGCGCTAGAAATTCAGCGGTGAAAGTTTCAGCACCTGACTTTAGTCGATATGGATCCGGGACATATTTCAAATATCAAGGCAGGTATTTTATTCTAACTGCCGCGCATGTTGTGGATGAGACCCCGGTTGCGCTTATTTTAGGTAGAGACGAGATGATACCTGCAAAGGTTATTTATATAAACGTAAATACTGACATCGCGTTTTTAGAGGTTGCAAAATTGCATTCTAGAGAGCCTGTCTCTCTTCGAAATAATTTCAGTGTGGACATCGGAGATTCTGTTACATACACAGGATTTCCAAACGGTAGAGATCTCTTGACTATCTCGGGTCGAGTGAGTGGTTTTAGAGGCCACTGGCTTATGGTCCAGGGATACGCTTGGATGGGCGCTTCTGGAAGTGGTGTATTTGATCAGAGCGGAAAAATTATTGGTGTTGTCTCAATGGTAGAGGTAGGTCACTTTGCTGTGCCTCAAGTTATTGAAGACATTGTTCATGTTGCAAAACTTAATGAAGAAGATGTGAGGAAGTTCCAAAAAGTGTTAACTAAAGAGTGAGTAAGATGTTTTGTGTGCTTAAAAAAATGGCTATATTACCGTTAATCGCTATGATAACGGCAGTAGGATGCACACAAGACTTCCAAATGACAGACCAGAAAGAGGTCAGGGTCATTGTGGATTCTTACACACAGCCTGATCAGTTAGAAGAATTAGATGTACTAGTTGTCTTAGACACCTCAGGATCCATGCACGATAATTATGATGATGTTGCAGATGGTATGGATATACTGAGAACTGATATTGAATCATTGACCCTCGATTATCAATTCGGGTATATAACAATGGATCCAACAATGCTTTATTATACTGGACCTTATGATTCTTCATCTTCTGCTATAGACATGCTAATGGCACCCAGCCTACTTCCCTCCACTTCTTTAGAAGAAGGATTTGCAGCTACCTACGGCTTTTTATCGTTGGAAGAAGGTCTTGATTTCCGAAGACCAGAGGCAGACTTTCTATTATTCTTGATTTCTGATGAAGATGAACAGAGTGCAATTACAGCGAGCCTCTTTTATGACTGGCTGCATGATGAATTTCAAGATGTAAATCATGACGTTGTTTGTGTTGTGAATCCCGACGATGGCAGTCAACAAAATGACTGGGCAAATGAAATTGGCTACAAGTACATAGAGTTATCAGATCTATATGAAAAAGATATAATTGACATAAAAGAAGAAGATTGGTCAGTATGGCTTTCTGAATCTTCATATTTAACTCAAATTCAAGACTCTATCGTTTTGAGTGAATCGGCGCCTATTTTAGAATCAATTGTCGTTTATGTCGATCAAGAAGTTGTTTATAACTGGTCTTACGTAGAAGAAATTAACACTGTTCAGCTTGGATTTGTTCCGAGTCATGGATCTGTTATAGAGGTAGGGTATAATGTATACGTGGAATAGATCATGGTGTTTATTAATTGCGCTTCTTGTTGGTTGCACAAGTGATTATAAAATAAAACCAGATGTAAAAGAATCTGAACCAGGTATTACTGCCCCGGAAATAGAGGTAGATCCCACATATTATAGCTACGGGGCGCTTAGCGCCGGTAGTGAAACGCAAGAAGCAATAATCAATATTGAAAATATTGGTAATGGAGATCTTAATATCTCAAATATCTACCTTCATAACGGTACATCCAATTTTACAATCACCTTAGCGCCGACTGGAATCGTGGAATCTAACAGCTTGGTCGAATTAATTGTCACTTACTCTCCGGGTACATACGAAACCAACTACGAGACAATTAGCATTGTCTCTAACGACGATGATGAACCGATAATTAATGTAATGCTAGATGGTTCTGGTGATGCTCCAGTAATTACTATATCGCCAGACTATCATGACTTTGGGGACGTCTATCTTGGATGCGCTGACAGTATACCGATAGAAGTCGGAAATATTGGAAATTCTAATCTGATTATATCTGATATAGAATTTTTTGCTAGTCTCCCGGCCGATTTTTCGATGCAAGATTACGAAGATACTTGGGGTTCGTTACCTATTATCATCGGGCCAGGGGACATAATAGATCTTAGCGTAGATTATATTCCGCTAGACATCTTAGATGATGCAGGATATATTGAAATTGCCTCAAATGATCCCGCTACACCGTTAGCTTACGCAGATCAGGACGGGTTGGGAGATTATGAAAATTGGATTACTGATTCATTCACACAAGACGGCACAGTCGATGTTGATATTTTATTTGTTATTGACAACTCCGGGTCTATGGGTGGGAATCAAATAAATCTCCAAAATAATTTCGATGCTTTTATGAACGCCTTTATTACAGCGGGCGTTTCATATCAGATGGCGTTAATCACTACAGACAATGATAACTTTGTTGGTGATATCATCACCAACTCAACAATTGATCCTGTCACAGAATTTAATGATCAAGTTGATTCTATCGGTACTTCCGGAAGTGCACTTGAAGCCGGTTTGTGGGCAGCTTATGAATCTACAAGCGGAGGTGATGCCTCCCCGGCTTCATCGACAGGTTTTTTTCGAACTGACGCGAGACTAGTCATCGTGTATGTTTCTGATGAGGCTGACGGTTCTTCTTATAGATCTTCTCTGACTCCATCAGAATATTCTGCTAACCTGCTCTCTTTAAAAAGCTCTACCTCTCTAGTTATTGCACATGCAATCGCGGGAGATCATCCTTCGGGTTGTAGTGCTAATGGCGGTGCTCAGTTTGGCGATGGATACTATGATGTTGTTGGTGATCTTGGCGGGACATTCATGTCAATATGTGCTGCTGATTGGAGTGCTACAATGGATACACTTGCAAGAGAATCGATTGCACTGTTAGAATTCCCACTAACGGGCGATGCCGTAGAAGATACAATAGGCGTTTCCATTGATGGGGTTTCATCAACAGACTGGACATACGATTCTTCAGCTAACTCGGTAACATTTACTACGTCGCCTTCTGATGGCAGTGGTATTGATATCACATACGCTGTCTGGTCTTGCCAATGAAAACGATCTTAGCCCATAAAGATTGAAAGAGGGCTTGAGGTTGCTCTACCTCTAGATGCAGTAAATGCTGGGTTTACCCAACCCAATATTTGATTCATTGGAGCAAATGCGCCGGTAATCTTATATGATTGACCGCTTAGCTTAAAAACAATACCCTCAACAGTCGATGTAATCGTATTGGTATTTCTACCAAGCTTTGTCCAGTTCAAGTCGACTTTAGCACGCAATGCAAGATCGCCTGACTTCTTTAGAGTCTCAATTGCATTGTCTACTCTAGATCTAAGATCTAAAACTTGCCCCTTGCCGTTGTGTACAAAAGATGAATGAGAATATTCAAGAAGTGCTAGACCAAAATCATTGATAATCATTTCGAGCGGAACAAGTGCTTCTCGAACAAGTGCTACTCTATTTTTAGCAAGACTCGTTACAGCAATCTTTTGATGTTCAAGTAAGCTTTTAACAATACTCGGTGTCGTCTTCGATCCCCTTTCATCAAGAAGTCGGCTTTCCAACGCAAGTCTTGAGTCAATTGGTACCGACAGCGTCGGTGCATGTGTTGTAAAAATAAACTTAATCAAAAAGTCTCTAACAGTATGTGTATCATCAAGATTCCACTCTTGCATTAAATGATGAATCTTATCTGCTGCAATTCGCATACCACTTTTATTCATTGACTCAGACAAGTCAATGAATCGAGGGCCACAAATTTTCCAATCGTCACCGTCCACATCAACTTTTATCTCACCAAATGTAGAGACGATATCATCAAATGAATCATCACAGCTAAATGCCTTTCCAGACTTTGGAAATCGATTGAGACAATGCATTACTAAATAGTTTCCATCATACTTGATGATGTTTGGATTTTTTGTCGACATTACTTCAGCATTTACAAAAGGAATGCCTCCTAGTGCCGGATCGAATACTTGAAAACGTTCATAGTATGTCATTGTTCGAACAGCATTATTAAATGCTTTCATTGCATCAGAAAACGCTGCCTTTACTCCGGGCTTCTCATGATAACGCTCAGCAATCTTAATCAATGACATGCCGCCTGCCTTTACATCAGACTTATTTCTTGCAGCCAACGGAAGGTGTGTCTTGGGATTATAAGTGAGGGATAGATTCTGCCCATCAACTTTTTCATATAGCGGAATTTTATTTTCAATGAGATCCAAAAGGATCTGCTTTATTGCTCCAAAGGTTAGGTTATAGTCTTCATAAAGATGATTCAAATGGCCATTATCGCCACCGAGTCCTCCCATTTAATCCTCCGATTCTTCAATTAATTCAATTTGACCTGTTTCTAAACCGTGCTTATGAGCTTTTTTTCTAAGCTCTCGAACTGATTCCATACACCGAGTAATTCTGTCACGTTCTTTTCTGTCGGTGCGCTTCAGTTGTTTTCTAATGTTAGATAACTCATTTAAAATTGAGCTGTATGTTTCAACATGAACATTTGACCCATAGGGTACTTGCTCATTTTCAGTTGTTAAAAACACTCTAGACTCGTTTAAACTTTGTAAGCTTTCTTTTAAAAATGCTCTTAATAACTGATAAGATGATTTATCCATAATGCTCTCCTAAGATTAACTATGGAGTCAGTAACTTATCTTTCTTATTTACAGCTGTTTTTAATGATCCATAGAAGAACATTCGTATGTGCTCATCTGTAACATTTTCATCAGATGTGAGGCAAAAAGATTCCCTTATCTTGTCAAGAAATCCTGATTTAAATTCGACTTCTAAAATCTTCCCGTTGGGAAGCCTGATGTTTCTTTGTTCCATACTCTTATTATACCTCATCTGTTCGAGTTTTACATTAAACGATAGAATTTAATATCTCAATTAACACATCGTGTTTATCTTGAGACTCGCCCACTTTAATCGGAGGTGTGAACTCAGATTCCGGGGTCGATCTATCAACTTTCTTTTTCTGTTTCTGTTTCTTGACTGATCTTGCAGCACTTTTTGCTATCTGCTTCTTATCCGGATCTCTGGCATGAACTTTGGTTTTGCCCTTTGTCACAACCTTGCCTCTCCCTTGATCAAGCGCGGGTAGGTCGTCTCCCTCGACATCCTTGGTAAGTACCTTAGAAATTGATACTAAGAATTTATAGAGCGCAATTCTCTCAGGCTCATCAAGATTGTCATAGTAGTCAACAAGTTCCAGTTTTGTCTCCGGATCTTTTAATGATTTACCGGAGCGGATCTGATCTATTTGTTTTCTAATATCTTGAAATTTTATTTCTGCAGGAATATCAAGATCTATTGTTGATTTTTCTTCTTTTTCTGCATCGGGCTTCTTCTCTTGCGCTTCTTCCCCTTCCTCCTCGTCAACAATCACTTCTCTACTCGATATTTGACTATCAGACGTAGACAGCTGTCTTGCTAAATCATCTTGACGCTGTAGCTCAGAAGCTTGAGTAACAGGCCTGGGAGTAGACAGCGCAATATCTACTGATTCTTTTACAATAGATTGTAAAAGACTTTTTAAGCTATTAGAAGAATTAGACATCACACACCTACTACTTTTTTCTCCAGATCACCCTATTCTGCGGGAGCTCTCGATACAGACGATTATACTTTCTCTGGGGTAACTCACTGTGACCTTCAGCATATTCACGCATCTTTTCTCTTTGGTTATCCTCTCTAGAGACGATATCATCAACGAACTTGTCGAATTCAAATTCTGGGATATACTCATCATCGTACTTTTTATTTTGTGACATCCTTATTCTCCTTTAAATAAATATCAATTGTAGCTCGTAATTTATATCATCTTTGCATTTAGTTATGATAACTTTGTAACTTTTTTCTTTCATATCGAAGCCACTGATCTCGGCTCCCGTCTCATCATTGATAGTTACTTTTGTAATCGTAGCTTTCTTGGTAAATTTTTCTATCATCGACCATATATTAACACTTGCTAAAAAAGTAATTGATTCAATTGATTTGAGGATTACAATATTAGAAACTGAGCATATCATCTTATCGTGTTCAAAATGAACAGTACTTTCTACGAGGCCTCGGCCGGGAAGGCCGTAATCAAACTCTCGACTCTGTGACTCGAGCACATCTTCAGAAATCCTGCCTGTCAAACCTTCGCTTACAAAGAAAGTGTTTTCAGTCATTTCTTCCTCGGACTTGCTGTGCATCTTTATAAATGAGGTCCACCAGCTTCGCATACTTGATATCTCTATTAGTTACTTCATCTAAGTCATGCGTGTAGACTTCAATCGACACGCCAAACTTTGTAATTCTTATATCTCCATGATGGTTCATCTCTTCTTGCAACTCAAGAACGTGGACTACAAATAGTGTCAAGCTTTCAACACTTCCAAACTCAAATGTCCTTGACAATCTATTGGGACCTTCTAACTGTTCCCACGTTGGTCTAGGAGCGCTTATAGGCAAACTTCTAGGCAAACCCCCAGCCTCAGAGAGCAATCCCTTCAGCGGCCTGTGGAGGAACGATAAGTTATCGGCATCATCTAAAAGATGACCGTGGTCTCTAAAGATATCCCTTATCGAGGTTTTCATTTCTTCTTAGCTGCCTTGGCTTTTGCCTTTGCTTTTTTCTTAGCTGCCTTTTCCGCGTCTTTGTCAACCTTCTTTACAATACCCTTCCAGCCTTGACCGCCTGCAGTCTTGTCAGCATCAATCAAAGCCTGAGCACGTTTAAGATACTGCTCAAAATCATTTGAGTTCATATTCCCCATAAGCTCACGAACGTCGCCTACAATAAAACCGTGAAGAGATGCACTTTCAGAATGTGGTTTACCGTTTCCGTGCTCGCGAGCGGGGTTGCCTGTCTCATCTCCTAAAGTGTGCCAGTTGGCAACTAAGTCAACTGAGCTTCTTATGTCATCACCGTACTGAGCCATTAAAAATAATCTTGCGTAATTTCTGAAGAGCTCTCGCCTGTAGTCATTTTCAGGTAGTTCACTAACAGATTCTGGATAGGGATTTTCGGCTAACTCAGGAAACATGTCACCGTATCCTTCCATCTCTTCTCTAAAGTCACTATATAACATTTCCTCGACTTTGTTTGCAGTCCCTCGCTTCTCAGGATCTTCTGATGTCGGGATGGCTCTACGTTCGGACGGTCGACGACGTTTTTGATCATCGCCCATCTTTTTCATATAGTCATATAAGATATTTGTTACGGCAGAACGACTTACACCCACCTGGGCAGAAATCGCATCAATTATCTCGCCGATAGTCAAGCCGTCGATACCAAATCTTAAGCTGGAATCCGTTAGATCTACAGTTTTCAATTCTTCAGGGGTTAACTTAGCTCGTCTTTGAAATTCCACTGGAATCTGTTGTGCGTCATCATCATCGACTGCTTCTGGTGTATAGTCACCTGCACCTTCTTCGCCTTGATCTATTGCTTCAAGGTCCGCGTCTGATGGACCGCCCCAGTCCCCGGAGCGGTGTGACGTGTCATCATCACTGGGTTTCGGATGGTGCGAGCCCATCTTAAATTTGTTCCAGTCACCAGGCTTCCAGTCTGGGTGATCGGAAGACAGAGGCATTCCCAGGGCCCTGGGATCTCTCTGTGCGCTAGTAGGTCTCGCCCCGGGCGTGCTGCCCTTCTTAATCTGAGCTATCCAGAATTGTGCGAAAGCTTTGGATTGTCCATACTGCTGTGTAAGCGCTTTGATGGCTTCATCATCATTTATTTCACCTGATTGAAGATCTTGAGCAAGCTTAGACATGGCTATTGCACGTCGTCTGGCCGCTTCAGGATTTTCGCCTTCCATGATTAACTCTTCGATAAGGTGTCTAAGCTGTATTACTTCATTTGTCTCCTTTGCCTTTTTTGTGGAAACTCGAAGCTTCTTGTAGACAGATTTTTGCTGATTATTAGAAAGTTTACTCAAAAGCTTTCCTAGCTTTCTCATCGTAGCATTTGTCTCAAAAGCAGCCTGGGATTTTACATCACCCACCTCTGAACCCTCAACTGAGGGTGTTGGGACGACAGGTTGTATGGGAGGCTCATTTGCTACAGTAGGTGTTTTAGCTTCAGCGCCTTTTTCACCTACCAACCCTAGGGTTTCCCTTAGCAATCTTTTTAGATGTGTTCTTTCAACGTTTGTGGGCATCCTATTCTCCGGAGTAATGTCACTAATAATTATTTAGCTGGCGATGAAGATTATCAGAATGTTGTTGTTTTAATGAGTATGACTTACTTGACCCATGCTCCAAGCAGCTACTCCTGTCAAAACAACACCAGAAACAATTCCAGCAGCAAGCCACAGTTCGTTTCTAGGTTTTGAAGCTTTTATCAACTGCTGATCAAGAAAGTTAATATGACCTTCTTTAATCTCAAGACGCTGTGAGTAAGCTTGATCAAGGCTTTCGATTCTTGCATTAAGATTAGATATATCTAACTCATATCTTGCAGACACTAAGTCTACTTCACGTTCTATTGCAATCTTACATTGTGTATCATTTAGTTCTAGTTCTGCAAGCAGTTTTGCCGCGGCAGCAGTACTAAATAGTGTCCCGGTGAAGGGCGCCGGTGAATCCTTTTGAAGTGTTACAACCAGTTCTAACTCAGATAGATTATCAGTAACTGGTTCATCAGCATGTGCAGTCACTGGTGTTATTACTAGTGACGCAGAAATTACTATACCCAGTATCTGTTTAATCATAAGTCAGTCCAAGTCCACAACGATAAAGCCAGTTAATTCAGCTATTCTCTCAGTAATCTCATCTGGATTATCTGGATTGTCTGATATTAGTGTCTTTATCATTTTCTTCTTTTCAGAATCTAGCGCTTGAGATTTTTTAGAATATTTCTCTTCTATCTGGCGAATTGCGACATCATATCGTTTTAGAGCTTTTTCTCTATCTTCGAGCTCTTTATCATGCGCAGCTTGGATAGCTTTTATCTCAGCATCATATGCATCTTTTTTTGAACTTAAAACTTTTCTTAGATCTGGTGACCGTCTAGAAACAATAGCAACAATTACAGCAACTGCAGCAACAAAGACTATGTGCCCATGTGACTTCATCCATACCCAAGTTTTTTTGGTATAAAGCTTCGTCTTTGACCAAATATTCAAGGTTGCTGCAGTTAACTGTAAAGTACTCAACATTTACCCGTGCCTAAAGGCCTTCATAGCATCGACAACAGCCTGACCGCCGATATACACAATAGCAATCATTCCCCATGTCTCTGAATCTAGACCATCATAAACCATTAAACCGGTCGCAGAAAGAAATACTAGAAGTTTTCTAGATATTAACTTTTCTAAAAGTAAATCAATTTTTCCTTTTGGCGCGCTTATCTCTGCGGACATTGTCATTCTCCAGCGGTTGTTGTTTCTGTGACTTCCGTAGTTCCAGTTGTTTCCGTAGTTCCAGTTGTTTCCGTAGTTCCAGTTGTTTCAGTTGCTTCAACTTCGACCTCTTCACCAACGGGTGCTTCTTCAAAAGCAGGCGGCTCATATGTGCACTTTCCGTATGCTGTGACAACTATAAGAACACCCCCTACAACACTTACTTGGACCTTCCAACGGGCCCAAAGGCCTTTTATTTTATCTAACATTTTTGTCTCCTTAATTAATTAGATCATCATCATCATCTTTCCCAAGCGGGAAAGTGATTAATCTATTTTTTGGGCTAGACATAGAACGTAAACTCTCAACCAAGGAAACGTGCTCATATTCTAGCTCTATCTGTGCTTTTGAGAGCTTGTCTAGCTCAATCAGCTGTTGATTCACTGCTCTTGATAAACTATCAACTTTTGTTGCTAATTTGCCCACAATATTAGACACTGTTATAAGCTCTTTACGTAAAGTGTTAATCTCAGTCTGTAGCGACGCATGCGACGTTTTTTCATTGATCTCTTCGATTCCAAACAATTTTCTTAAAAAACTAAACATTTTATACTGGCGACTCACTCTCAAGAATATCAAAAATTTTCTCAATATCCATACTGGACATCTTCTCAAGAGTTTTGTTCTGCTTCTCTTCCTTTATTTCATCTAGTAACTTTATAAAATTACCGTCTTCTCCCGCAAGTCTTCGAGCACACCCAGCAAAAAAATCTTGCATTGTAAGATCAACGTTAAATAAAATACTGCGCATTTCCGCATGCGTTTCTTTTTCTAAATTTATATGCAC
>LWDU01043236.1_pt1 | contig 12540 bp, 10 predicted proteins | sample 727161 | NCBI WGS metagenome assembly LWDU01 (sample SAMN04566230, study PRJNA314399) | hydrothermal vent metagenome | isolation source: deep sea hydrothermal plume seawater | place: Mexico: Gulf of California, Guaymas Basin | collected 2004-07-11 | reverse complement strand
GGAAATCCGCACGCAAAATTATTTTCAATTACCCATTGTCGGAAAGGTTCGCAGATAACTGCGGCTTCATCTCTACACTTTAATTGTTGCGCAATGGACAATTTGTCATTTTCTGTTACCGCCGGGACAATGCGATCTACCATACTGCAAGGAAAACATCCTTGATCCGCTATCCATTGATTTAATTCAGGATTGATTATTTCGGAAAACTCAAGCACCAAATTTCTGAGCATTTTCCCGTTTTCCGGGAGGTTATCACAGCTCAGCACCGTATAAGGCGGAAGGCCTGCCTTATACCTTAAATCCAATCCGGCAACCAAAAATCCAATGGCACTTATAGGAAAGTTACGGTTTGCAATGTCGTGTAAAATATCAGGATGTTTTTTCAGTAATTTCCCGGAGGACGGATCATGGCAATATCCTTTTTCCGAAATGGTCAGAGTCACCAGTTTTGTCTGAAAATCAGCAAGTCGTTTTAAGACTTCGATTTGCTCTTTCGGTGCAAACAAAACTTCTTTCACAGAACCAATGACTTTTAGACTGTCACCTCTTTCAGTGCGCTCCGCAACGGTGTAAAGCGAATTTTGAGGCAACATTTGATCACGTGTGGTGCAATGGAGGAGACTCACCCCGCAAATCATCCAATCACCGGAATCATGTCCTAAAATTTCATCCAAATAAACCGCTTGATGCGCACGATGAAAGGCCCCAATTCCGAAATGGACAATACCTATTTTTAGTGAATGGCGATCATAATTCGGCTTAGGGATTTCTTCAGCCAAAAGTTGGACAGATGTCAAACGGGGAAATCTCTCAGTTTTGGCCTGGTTCATTGTATCAATATCAATTTTATATTTTTAACCAGCTTATTCTTCAAAATATTCGTGGTGTTTTTCCAGTAATTGTTCCAAAGAGGTGAAGACTGTGTTTAGGTGGAAGGTCATGGCTTCTACAGCTTGTGTCTCATTTCCGGAACATAGTGCTTCATAAATTATTGAATGCTCTTCTACAATTTCGGCAGCCCTTCTTGGCAAAGGCAAAGCCAAAATTCGCACTCGATCCATTTGAGCTTTGGCATTATTTATGATTTTCCAAATCCGACTTGAAAAACGAAATTCCACAATTGTTCTATGGAACATTTCATCTAACTCATACAGTCTTAATCGGTTATCATCTTTGACACACAGTTTTTGTTGTTCAAGCAACAATGACAATTTTTCAGACAGATCTGTATTCCAATTCCTTACCGCATCACGAACCATAGCGTTTTCCAAAGACTCCCGAATAAATTGGCTTTCCCGAACATCTTGAATGTTAATTCTAGATACATAAGTGCCTGATCGATCAAGAATTACGATCAGTCTTTCATCAGCCAATTTCAACAACGCTTCTCGAACCGGAGTACGGGAAATTTGTAATTGCTCACAAATTTCTTTTTCTCTCAATGGTTGTCCAGGTTTCAACCAGAGTGAAATTATTGACTCATATAAAATTTGATATACTTGTTGAACAAGATTTTTTTTCCTGACAATTACAGAAGATTCCGGAAGAGGAGGTCTATTAGAAACATAATACATGAAGTTCCATTGGTATTTTTTTAAATTATTTTATTACAAGTTAAATTTGATTTTTCTGAAATCTGCGAACCTTTATTTTAAGGAACTCTTGCAGCCTTGTATCATTTACTTTAGTGCATATTTTACCATCTCAGGAACTTTCTAAAAAAATGCAAAACATAACTCTCTCTCTCACTGTATTTTCCATTGCTCCAGTCTTAAGTTTATACTTCTAATGGAGAAAAAGATGAAAGCGATCATGGATTCGTATCAAGAGAAAGTACCTGAAAATGGGGAAGATCTTCTATGAATTACTATTTACTAGTATTCTGGATGACAATCAGTAAAAAAAGAAAATCCTTGAAATTATCAACAATTGATATATCATCCTAATATATCAATTATGTTTTGTCAAACCATTGATGTGCAATAATTCGTTTTTTGGGTAATGATGGAAACAAATTCTAACCAATTAATTCTTCATCCAGATCGATTGCTCTCGACAGACACTAACGTTCGTTCTGTAGCTCGGCGACTATTTAAAGAGGTTGAATATCTTCCCATTGTTAGCCCACATGGACACACAAACCCAGCCTGGTTCGCCAATAATAAACCTTTTGGAAACCCGTCAGAGCTTTTTATTATTCCGGATCATTACCTCCTCAGAATGCTTTACAGCCAGGGAATTTCGCTGGAAGAACTTGGGATTCATCCGTCAGAAGGTTCGTACATTGAAAACGATCCACTAAAAATATGGAGAAAATTTTCTGAATTTCAATATTNGAATTTCTGCCTAGAGCATTGTTTGATCGCTTTCAAATTGAAACTCTCACGACTACCGAATCACCTTTAGACGATTTACGTCACCATAAAAAAATCCGGAATTCCGGTTGGAAGGGAAATATCATAACTGCATTCCGTCCAGACGAGGTTGTCGATCCGAGTGCTCAAAATTTTACAAATAATGTTGAAGAATTAGGAATGTTGACGCACGAAAACTGTACAACTTGGAATGGATACTTGAAAGCGTTAGCTTCACGCAGAGAGTTCTTCAAATCTGTTGGGGCCACTTCAACAGATCATGGACATCCTAGTGCGTTTACAGCTGATATAGAAAAAATGGAATGTGAGAAATTGTTTTCAAAAGCCCTCCATGGAGATTTGAAGGAAACTGAAGCAGAATTGTTCAGAGGACAGATGCTAACGGAAATGGCCAAAATGAGTTTAGATGACGGGTTGGTCATGCAGTTACATCCAGGTTCTTTTCGAAACCATAATAAAGAAATATTTCAGAAATTTAAAAGTGATATGGGTGCTGACATTCCACAGTCGACTAACTATGTACATGGCCTACGCCCTTTATTGAATCGCTTTGGTAACGAAAAAAAATTAACATTAATATTATTTACATTGGATGAATCAACATACAGCAGAGAACTAGCTCCTTTAGCTGGTCACTATCCATGCCTCAAACTTGGGCCTGCCTGGTGGTTTTTTGACAGTCCGGATGGAATGCTACGCTATCGTAGAATGACGACAGAAACAGCTGGATTTTACAATACGGTTGGGTTTAATGACGATACACGTGCTTTTCTTTCTATCCCTGCACGCCATGATATGGCACGAAGAGTAGATTGTCGCTACCTTGCAGAATTGGTCTGTGAACACCGGATCAATGAAGATGAAGCTCGTGAGGTTGCTATTGATCTTGCCTATCGACTCGTAAAAAAGGCCTATCGACTTATATCATAGTCAAAAATGTATGATAGACGTCTTGGTGATTTTATAGTTCGGCAGTTATGTATTTTAAACATTAAATACATAAACAATTAAATCAGGTTAAGTGGGTTTAACGCCCACATAAACCACATCCCATGCGAAACATCATGTAACGCAAATGGCGGAGCTGTCCCTTTTCCCTGACATCAATGTGAAAATGAGGCAGAAATAAGGTATGAAAAATAAACTACTGAGTTATTGTCAAAAGTGGTGTTTGAGTAATCTGAATCAAGCGGAAATTCGGATTTGTTGTTGACATTTATTGAGAAATTGCATACTATCTCGACAACATTGAAAGTCAAGAACAGCAATTCAAAATTAGATCTCACATTTCGGGGTTCAGATTTAGCAACAAACATCAGTTAAGTATCAGAATAAAAACATTAAATTAAGAATAAACCAGAATAAAGTAGCGTATTTGACATTTAAAAAAAGAAATATTAAGGCAAACAATCTTTTTTTTCTGCGTGTTCAAGCCTTTTGATGGATTCGGGATCGATTTGTAATGCTCGGTGTAGATACTTGAGCACACTTGCATCAATCAATAATTTAATTTTCTGAACTTTGCTGAAATCAAAATTTTGCTTGATCACTTCATAGGTTAGTGGTTTGATGTACACCCAAGCGATGAGTGTGAATGAGAATAGTTCCATGTGGTAACCGATCAACTACCGTGCCTCGTGCCTTAGGGTTGATATAGCTTTAGTTTTACTGTACTCGTGCTCAGGCAAACTGTAGCTAGGATAGGATAATGGAAGATATTCTTTTTATTTTCGATATGGGAGGTGTGGTTACATCTGCCATTGATGTGTTACCTGACATATACCACCATCTTGGCATTAGCGAGGAGGAATTTCTCACATTAGCCGCTGGAAATATAGAGAAGCTTACGACGGGTAAAATTTCCACGGATGAATTTTGGAAGCATTTCTCTGAATTATGGGGGAAAAAGGTAGAAGAAGAGCTTTTCGGAAAGTTTTTCCACCCACGTCCGATTGTAGGAACTGTGGATCTGATAAGAACTATCAAAAACCATGCAAGAGTTGTTTGCGGCACTAATACTAGTGATCCGCATTACCATCGTCACATTATGCTTGACGATTATGACATATTTGATGCAGTGTATGCATCTAACAGGATTGGGCGCTCAAAACCAGGCCCCGATTTTTATTCCTACATTCTTGAGGTGGAGGGGTACGAACCGGGGCAGGCAGTTTTTGTGGATGACTCGGAAGAAAATGTTATCGGAGCGAAAAATGTCGGTTTAACAGCGATCCAATTCAAAAACGCCGCGTCTTTAAGGTTAGAGTTTGATCGCCTCGGATTATTATTCTAACCCGGACAAGCCGGTAATAATTAGTGAATTTAAAAAAGGAGGTATGTATGAACAATTTGAGATTGATTAAGAGATGGACTGTGGTCTTTGTTTTATTTTTGTTGTTGGGTGCCGGATTGGCACAAGCAGAAGGTGGATTAGTGATTTACTCCGCCGCTTCACCCGAAATGTCGAATGATCTTATTAAAGCTTTCAATACCAAACATCCCGATATTAAGGTGGATACCATTCGAGCAGGCTCCGGGGAACTCCTCACGAGAATCAGGGCCGAAGGGAGCAGGCCCCAGGGCGATATCATCATGGCCATTGCAAAGGAGAATCTTGAAATTATCAGAGATTTTCTTCAATCCTATAAAGTACGTGAGGCTGCCGCTTTCCCTGATGATGTGAAAGATACAAAGGAAAACAAGTACTATGGATTCAGCTTCAACATCCAAGCATTCATCATCAACACGAAAGTCTTGCCCTTGAGTGATGCACCGAAAAGTTGGAAGGAACTCGGTGAAAAGAAATGGCGTGGCAAGATTATCTTGGCCAATCCTGCCCTCTCCGGATCAGCCTATGCACAACTCTTTCAGATGGTAGGTCTTTACGGATGGGATTTTATCAATAGTATCAGGAGAGTCTCTACCTTCGTACCGAAATCATCACTGGTCTACACCTTTGTCGGCCGGGGTGAATTTCCAATCGGTGTAACTGGAGAGGGAAATGTATTTACTGAAATAAACAGAGGACACCCGGTTACTGCTGTCTATCCTTCTGAGGGAACGGGTCTTCGATTTGATGCTTCTGGGATCATAAAAGGGGGTCCTAATTTGAATAATGCCAAGATATTTATGGATTGGCTGACAACGAAGGCAGCAATGTCCATCGTCTCAAAAGCCCCACATTTCAGAAGAATGGCACGGCCGGATGTACCACCACCACCTGGATTGAAACCGAGCTCAGAAATCAAATTCTTCAGTTATGACGCAATTGAAGCTTCCAAGAACAGAAACGCATATCTGCAAAAATTCGGTGAGATCTTTGCCCAGCGAAAATAGACAAATATTCCTCCTCGGGCATGGGTAACAGGTTATGGTTACCACGCCCATTCAATGTGATCTTATGACTCATTTATGGCAGACCCTACTAAGAAGAACCCCTCCGTCACACTTTCGATCCAAAGTCTCTCCAAGATCTTCGCTGGCAAAGATAAAAACGTAAAAGCATTAGACGATGTTTCTCTGGAGGTTCGGGAAGGAGACTTGTTTACCTTACTGGGTCCAAGCGGATGCGGAAAGACAACGACACTTCGCTGTATCGCCGGTTTTGAAAAACCAACAAGTGGAGAGATCGATTTTCTGGGAAGGGATTACACTTCGATCCCGCCTTTCAGGCGAAATATTGGAATGGTCTTCCAAAGCTATGCGCTGTTTCCTCACATGTCGATTTTCGATAATGTCGCATACGGATTGAAGATACGCAAAACATCCCCAGAAGAGATAAAAGACAGGGTAAACAGTATGATTGATCTGGTAGGGCTTGTGGATGTACAAAAACGCAAACCAAGCGAGCTTTCGGGAGGTCAACAACAGCGAATCGCCCTTGCCCGTGCCCTGGTCTATGATCCTCAGCTTCTGCTGTTGGATGAGCCTCTCAGCAATCTCGATGCAAAACTGAGGGTTTATATGCGAGAGGAAATAAGAAGAATCCAGCAACAAGCAAAAGTGACCACAATCTATGTAACACACGATCAGGAGGAAGCACTTGCCATCTCAGACCAAATAGCTGTCATGCACGACGGAAAGGTCAGCCAGATTGGAACTCCCGATGAAATATATGAAAACCCCAACTCCATACCAGTGGCAGACTTCATCGGTCATGCGAATTTCCTTCAATGCTGCGTTATCAGCGAAAGTAACGGATCACGGGTTATCGCTTTCCCATCTGACGAGAAAATATCCTTGGACTTCAGCTCTAACGAACATCACGGCTTGTCTAACTCGGAAGGCGTACTTTTTGTGAGACCTGAACGGATTGAGATCACGCCACAGTCGGACACACCGAATTCGCTGAAGGGAACAGTAAAACACATACTTTATCTCGGGTCACTGGTTCGATATTTTATAGAGATCTTTGAGCAAGAAGTTTCTCAAGAGGTTCTTGTTGACCAAAATCGGCGAGTCAAGGGAATCCAGGTAGGGAATAAAATAGCAATCATTTTCGACGGTAAAGATGTCAAAATTTTTTCTTCAGATAAAAAATAATCGCTATCAATCCAGGCCTGATTTTTACGTGCCTGTCTTGAGAGGGATTTGGTAACATGGCAAACACTCTACGGCAACGGCTCCATAAAATTGAGTTGATTCCTTATCTGATTTTGGGTCTGGCGCTTCTGATTCTAGTGGTTTTTATCATCTATCCACTCTCCAAAGTTATTCTCAACAGTTTCCTGGTAATGGGGGAAACGACGTCAATAGAAAATCTTACCCTAGCCAACTTCACGCAATTTTTTTCATCCTCACTCTATAAAAGCGCATTTTTGAACACCCTGGTGGTGGGTTTTTCTTGTGTGTTCTTTTCATGCCTGATCGGGATTCCTATGGCCTATTTTGTTGCCAGAACGGAAGTTCCATTTAAAGTGGTGTTCCTTACGCTGGGCACTGTGCCACTGATCCTGCCTCCTTTTGTGGGGGCCTATTCATGGATACTCCTCTTTGGGCGAGAAGGTGTTGTGAATTATTTTCTGGATACAATTTTCGGATTTTCCCTACCTGATATTTACGGTGCTCCAGGGATCGTTATCGCCATGACAATGAGCCTTTATCCCTTCGTCTTTCTGTTGACCTATGGCTCGCTTCTTTCAGCGGATCCATATATTGAGGAAAGTGCCTCAATCATGGGTGCGTCCAGATGGCAGGCGATCCGAACAATTACTTTACCCTTGGTGATACCTTCTATTGTAGCAGGTGCACTGATCGTCTTCATTCGGGCTGTTGGAAACTATGGCGTGCCTGCTATTTTGGGTGGAAATTTCTATGTGCTACCAACCTTGATCCACTTTCAGGTCGTTGGATTTTATAACTTGCACACGGCCGGTGCTATTGCACTGGTTAATGTTGCAATGGTCGGCATTGCGATCTTTCTTTCCCAGTACTTCACAGCTAAACGTTCCTTCGTCACCATTTCCGGCACAACGCAGGAAGCTCGGATTTCTCACAATAAAATTTTAAAATGGGTGGGGGTGATATTCTGTGCTGGTGTCATCTTTTTTTCTCTCCTGCCGCATCTGACGGTGATCCTGACATCTTTCACGGAAGGATGGGCTGGAACCAGATATCCCACGAAATTTTCTCTGGAAAATTACAGCCGGATCTTTGACATTGCCAAAACACCTATCATCAACAGCCTCTTTTTAGCTACTTCATCTACGGTAGTTGCTGCTTTAGTCGGTACATTGCTGGCATACATCAGTGTGAGAAAACGATTTCTGGGAAAATGGATTCTGGATCTGACTGTGATGCTGCCTTTCATCCTCCCTGGGATTGTTGTGGGTGTGGCAATACTGATAGGATTTTCCTCTGGATACATCATCCTCATTGGTACTTGGATGATCATGGTCGTTGGGTATTTTATCCGGAGGATGCCTTATATTTTCCGATCAACCGTGGCTTCTCTGACCCAGATCGATGTGGCTGTAGAGGAAGCCTCCACAATTAGCGGTGCCCCCTGGATAACTACCTTCAGAAAGGTTACCCTTCCATTGATGGCCCCCGGCGTCGTGGCAGGATCGGTTATCTGTTTTTCGACTCTAATGGGGGAGCTTTCTACGACCATCATTCTTTATTCGGCCCAATGGAAAACCATTACCGTGGCCATCATTGAATACCTTTTTTCTGCCACTATCGGCCCCGCCTATGCTTTGGGAACGATCCTCATCCTGCTGGTCTTGAGTGCTATCTCCTTTGCCAATCGACTTTTAGGTCGGCGGATGTCTCAAATGTTCAAAATGGTGTAGAAATCCCAGTAGCGGCAATGCTCTGAAGATACTGCCTTGGTAAAAACCATAGTTCTTGAGCTGCTTTTTCAGAACCCTCAGAAAACTGAATGAAGGGAAGTTGCTAAGGGCAAAAAACATGCTTCAGGAGATAACATGAGTTTAGGATTCGGTATCGTTGGACTCGGAATGATTGCCGAGTTTCATGCCCGGGCGATTCAAGCGATGGAAGGGGCGACGTTGGTGGCCTGTTGTTCCAGAAACCGAGAAAAGGCTGACAGATTTGGAGAAAAGTTCGGCTGCAGAGGCTATGAGGCGATCGAGGCGTTTCTGGATGACCCTGATCTGGAGGTCGTCTCAATATGCACCCCTTCAGGCTATCATCTGGAACCGTCTTTGGCTGCTGCGAAGGCGGGGAAGCATCTGGTGGTGGAAAAACCGCTGGAAATCAGCTTGGAGCGCTGCGACAACATCATCGAAGCCTGCGAGAAAGCTGGGGTGACTCTGGCCGGAGTCTTTCCTTCCAGATTCCACGAGATCTCGAAGATTATCAAGGAGGCACTGGACAAAGGCAGGTTTGGGCGACTTGTTTTGGGAGATGCAACCTGCAAGTGGTTCCGCAGCCAGCAGTACTACGATGAAGGCGGCTGGAAAGGCACCTGGCGGCTTGACGGAGGGGGAGCGCTGATGAACCAATCCATCCACGCCATAGACCTGCTGCAGTGGTTTATGGGTACGGTTGAGTGCGTGCAGGCTTTTACAGGTACTTTAGGGCACGAGCGTATCGAAGTGGAGGACAATGCTGTGGCGACGCTCCGCTTCGCCAACGGTGCTTTAGGTGTTATCGAAGGCTCCACAGCAATCTATCCTGGATTTAAAAAGAGAATCGACATATGCGGCAGTGCCGGCAGTGCCGTCATGGAGGAAGAAAGCCTGACGATCTGGAGTTTCGTGGAAGAATCTGCCGAGGATCAAGAGATACGCAGAAGATTCTCCGTTTCCACTGAAACCGAAGGTGGCGCTGCCGATCCGGCGGCAATCGGCTTCCACGGTCATCAGAAGCAGTTCGAAGACTTGGTCGCGGCCATAGAATCCGGGAGGAAACCTTTGGTGGACGGACTGGAAGCCCGAAAAGCGGTGGAGATTATCCTGGCCATCTATCAGAGCGCCAGGATAGAAAAACCAGTCAGTCTTCCGGTATATGAAAAATAAAGTTGAAAGGTGAATAATTGAGCAAACTTGCACTTCTTGGCGGATCACAAATAATCACTAATCAAAATGAGGAGCTCTTTCTTTGGCCTATTGTAACCCCAGAGATGGAAGAAGCAGTACTGGAGGTTCTGCGGAAACGTAAAATATCCAGTATGGACATCACTGTTGAATTCGAAAAGGAGTACGCTGAGTGGCTGGGTGTAAAATATGCCTTGGCGCACAATAATGGGACTTCTGCGATTCATAGCTCCTTGTTTGGGCTGGGCATTGGACGAGGAGACGAAGTCATCTGTCCAAACATGACCTATTGGGCTTCCTGTGTACCTGTATTCTCTTTAGGGGGCACGGTAGTACTAGCGGATATTGACCCAGACACATTGTGCATCGACCCCCAGGATATTGAGCGACGAATTACCAAGAGAACCAAGGCGATTGTTGTTGTTCATTATTCTGGTGTGCCTGCTGATATGGATGACATCATCGCACTCGCCCGCAAACGCAACATTGCTGTGCTGGAAGATTGCTCTCACTCCCACGGCAGTCTGTACAAGGGACAAATGACGGGAACTTTCGGTGAGGTCGCTGGGTTTTCCCTCACGTCGGTGAAATCGTTTCCAATTGGCGAAGGGGGAATGCTGGCGACAAATGATCGACAAATTTACGAGCGGGCAATTGCCTTTTCCCATTATGCACGCCACAACGATTTCCTCACACTACCAGACCTCAAAACAGGGGCGGGAGTTCCCTGGGGAGGTTACAAGTACAGGCTCAATCAACTGTGTTCAGCGATAGGACGGGTACAACTAAAAAGTTACCCGGAGCAGATGGCAGAAATCGATCGAGCAATGAATGCTTTCTGGGACATGCTGGAAGGCGTACCGGGTATCCGCTCGCACAGACCTTCGGAAGGTTCGGGGAACACAAAAGGCGGGTGGTATAATCCACTTGGACATTATAATCGTGACGAGCTTGGTGGTTTGTCAATTACACGATTCTGCGCCGCCGTGCAGGCTGAAGGAGTCACTGCTTGTGAGCCAGGCTGTAATATCGCCCTGCAAACCCACCCTCTTTTCAACACTTTAGACGTATATGGTGACGGCAAGCCGACTATACTGGCCAATGCGCATCCCGAAACTGACCCCCGGCAGGACCCGCAGACTCTCCCTGTTTCAACAGGAATACAAGCAAAGATGTTCCAGGTACCCTGGTTCAAAAAGTTGGATCCGGAGGCGATCAAACCATTTGCTGCGGCATTCAGGAAAGTAGCGGAGTGTTATGAAGAACTGCTGCCGGAGGATCCGGGTGATCCGGAACAAATAGGCTCGTGGGGCACGAGTACTTTAACCGTCAAACGATGAACCAGGGGAAAGACAATGATTATTGACATTCATACTCATGTAGGTGATTTACGCCGTGTTGACATGATGGATCGATTAACGGTTACATGGGAGAGACTTATTAAACGGCTCGATAAGGAGCGAATAGACAAAGCCGTCTTTCTTCCTCTTGGAGCTTCACCAGAAAGCAGCCATGGACCTTTTCTTTTCGCTCCTAATCCAGATGTCATCAGCCAACTGAAGACTGCCAGGAAATATAGAGATCGTATTATCAGTTTTGGGAACCTGGATCCCCGAATGGGATGCGCGGGTAATCTGGAACCTGACCAGGTCGGCAATCCTCCTGAAGCGGACTTTTCGTGGATCATTGAGCGTTTCATTGAGCTTGACTGTGCAGGCATCGGAGAGATAACAGCCAATATCGCTATGGACGATCCGCGAATGATAAACATGTGCAGGCAATGTGGAACTTTTGGGCTACCGGTTCTAATTCATTGTACCGGGCCTGGAAGAGGTGTTTATGGCTTATACGACGAGGTAGGATCCCCCCGTTTGGAAACGCTTCTTCGCCAGTCGGCAGATACGATTTTGATCGGGCACGCTCCCGGCTTCTGGGCGGAGATCAGTGGGAATATTAAACCAGAGAATAAATTCATCTACCCTCGCGGTCCGATAGAGACAGAAGGTAGCCTTCCAAAACTGCTGCGTAATTACAACAACCTCTACGCAGACCTGTCAGCGAACAGCGGGCTCAATGCCATCAGCAGGGATAGAGCGTTCGGGATACGCTTTCTGAAGGAGTTTCAGGACCAGATTCTCTTTGGCACGGACGTGTGCTACGGAGACGAAAAAGGGGAAATACCTACCTTGACATATCTTCGCAATCTGCTTGGGGAAAACGCTATCGATCAAAATGTGTTTGACAAAATCACCGGTATAAATGCGTTAAAAATTTTAAAACTATAGTACATCTGCTTTTTTTTAATTCCTTTGCAGAATCTGAGAATCTATCTGTAACACTTTTTTTGTCAAGGTAGTTTTTTGAGTGTTGAGAAAAACAGACCCCATTGAGTGAATTCTCCTACGAAACTATTCCGCTCCCCAAAACTTTGAATCAGGGCCGGCCCGTTATTAATGCATTGGAACAGGAATTTTATTTATTTACATCGTATGTATTTAACTGTATTAAAAATATTTATAACCGTTTCGACCAACTTTAGCTGATGTTCAATCATGAACAAATCAAAGCGTACCAGAGAGATGGGTACCTTTTGATTAAGAAGTTGTTTGATGAGGAGGAGATCTGTCTGCTCAGCAGTGCCACGAAGCAGGATCGCGAAC
>LWDU01038319.1_pt1 | contig 12542 bp, 22 predicted proteins | sample 727161 | NCBI WGS metagenome assembly LWDU01 (sample SAMN04566230, study PRJNA314399) | hydrothermal vent metagenome | isolation source: deep sea hydrothermal plume seawater | place: Mexico: Gulf of California, Guaymas Basin | collected 2004-07-11 | reverse complement strand
TCTGCTCGGCGATCTCGGGGGCGGCGAGGCAGTTGAGCGCCGTGGACTCAAGGGACTCGCAGTTTATCGTGAATGCAGCGATCGACTACATACGTGCTCACCTGAAGAAACCTCTCTCCATCGGGAAACTCGTCACTCACATCGGCTACGGTCGCTCCCGTTTTTTTGAGTTGTTCCGCGCCAACACCGGCATGACGCCAAACGACTATCTGCAGAGGCTCCGGCTGGAGGCCGCCCGGGGGTTGCTGTCGGAAACATCGCGGCCGGTGACGGAGATCGCGTTCGAGGTTGGCTTCAACTCGAGCCAGTATTTCAGCACCGTATTCCTGCAATACACCGGGCTGACGCCGTCCGGTTTTCGCAGTCGGGGTATTGGCAGCGAGCCGTGAGCACCGGGAAGCGGGAAGTCAATTCACTGCCCAGTCGAAGAAACCCATCGCGTCGAGGTCGCGCTGAAGCTGGTCGACGCTGGCAGGGGACAAGCGGTGCAAAGGTGGGCGCACCGGGCCGCAGTCCACGCCGACCAATACCATCACCGCCTTGGCCGTTGGCAGGTAGTCGCACTCCATGAACAGTTTGATCATCCCGGCGGACTTCGCCTGGAGAGCCTTGGCCGCATCAAGGTCACCCTCATCGAACGCGGCCTGAATCCTTTGGTACAGTGGCGCGGCAAAATTATAAGTGCTGCCCACCGCGCCTTGGCAGCCAACGCTCAACCCGTGCAGCAATCGCTGGTCGATGCCGTAAAGGATGCCGGCAGATCCACCTTTGTTGCGCACGCATGCCAGCAGCATGTCATCGTCGAAGTTGGAGAACTTGACGCCCATGAACCTGGGCAACCGTTCCTTGGCCAAGTCGATAAACTCACGTGTGTCGAGGGTGACACCGGTCATCAACGGGATGTCGTAAAAGTAAAACGGCATCTCCGGGGCCGGTCGAGTCACCTCGACAAACCAATCGCAAAGCGCCTCGGCGTTGGCCGGCTTAAAAAAAGTCGGAGCCATCGCTGAGATCACGTCGGCTCCCGAGCCGCTCGCCGCCCGCACCAGTGCCTGTGCGTCCGGCAGGCTGTTGTGTCCCACATGCGCGACGAAATGTTGCCCGTTGTTCCGCGCCGCGCTGCCCCAGGCCTCGAACAATTTCTGCCGCTCGCCGGTCGNNNNCTTTTTATCGGATGAATTCAAGCCGAGACAGGTTAAAACCAAGGTCCCGGACGTGTCCTGCGCCATGCGGAGGACATCGTTTGAGTCTTCTCCGATGGAGCATTACTGCGCCAACAAAAGGGGAGTTGGCCACCTTGACAAGCAGCCTTGGCAACTGTGTTGTTCATCGGGACGAAGGCTGATTTCGCCAAATTCGAGAGGTGCCCGGGCTCTCCAATCCCCGGCGTTGGAGCGTACCACACCTTAGCCTTTGCCATCCAATAAGATAGGTCTTTTTCATCGCTTGGCCAAACGGGTGCTGGGAGGAGTTTTGGAAACTTTTTGGGAGACTGGAGGGCCAGCCGCTTGGCCAAGTGCTCTTTCAGCCCCATTTTTCAAGGGGTTACGAGCCAAAACTTTTTTTAAAAAAACTTCAGAAAGAGGTTGCACACAGAAAAAAAATTGTTACGTTGTCCGGCCCTTTTCCTGCGGGAGAAGGGTCGGTTAGAAAATTTGGCAACCCGCCGAAAACCCGCTTTCCCAAAGCAGGGGAGTTATGGAGGGGTGCGTCACAGCCTCAGTCGAGGCACATAGATTGTATGCCAGTCAAGAGTTTCAACCCTGTAACGCCGTCTAGGCGTTACATGAAAGTTTCGTCGTTTTCGGAGATTACGAAAACGAAGCCTGAGAAGCGTCTGGTCAAGACGAAGAAGAAGACCGGCGGACGCAACAGCTATGGCCGCATCACCGCCCGGGGCATTGGTGGCGGGCACAAGCAGAAGATTCGCAACGTGGACTTCAAGCGCAACAAGCACGGCATGGCAGCCGAGGTGATCGCCATCGAGTATGATCCCTGCCGCTCGGCCCGCTTGGCCCTCCTCCAGTATGAGGACGGGGAAAAGCGCTACATGATCGCCGTGGACGGCATCGAGGTGGGCTCCAAGGTGATGAGCGGCCCGGAGGCTCCGGTTGAAAACGGAAACTTTTTGCCCTTGGGCAAGATCCCCTCCGGCTCGGAGATTCACAATCTGGAGATGAGTCCGGGACGGGGTGGCCAAATGGTTCGTTCCGCCGGGACGTCCGCGGTGCTGATGGCGTTGGCTGACGGTTATGCGCAGGTGAAGCTGCCCTCGGGGGAAATTCGGAAGTTAAACGAAAAGTGTTTTGCCACGATGGGTACGGTGGGCAACGCCGATCACGAAAAGATCGTCATCGGCAAGGCGGGCCGGACGCGCAACAAGGGCAAGCGGCCGATCACGCGCGCCGTGGCGAAGAACCCGGTGGATCATCCAATGGGAGGTGGCGAAGGCCGCACCTCGGGAGGTGGGCATCCGATGTCGCCATGGGGAGTCCTGGCCAAGGGCTTCAAGACGCGGCCCAAGTATAAACCATCCAACCGCTGGATATTGGTTCGCCGCGACGGCCGGCCGATGAAGCAGAAATAAACAGACATGGGACGTTCGATCAAAAAAGGACCGTTTGTGGAGCAGCACCTGCTCGACAAGATCGAGAAGCTGAATGCCGACGGGGAGAAAAAGCCGATCAAGACATGGTCGCGTCGGTCGACAATCGCGCCGGAATTTGTCGGGCACACGTTCATGGTGCACAACGGCAAGGCATTTTTGACCGTGTTTGTGACCGAAAACATGGTGGGACACAAACTGGGTGAGTTTTCGCACACACGCACATTCAAGGGCCACGGTTCAAAGCAATAACAAGTAAGCAGGCGGATAAATGGAAGTTTTGGCAGTCACAAAAGGAGTTCGGATGTCCCCGCAGAAAGTGCGGGAGATGGCCCGGCAGATCCAGGGCATGCACGCCATGGAGGCCCGCGCCCTCCTGGGGGCTGTTCCCCGAAAGTCCGCGCGCTTGGTTGCCAAGACCCTCAAGTCGGCCATGGCCAACGCGGAGAATATTGCCGACGAGTGGGACGCGGATGATTTGCCCAAGCGTATCTCTGATCTGGAGCAAAAAGTCAGCTCCACGAACAACAAGAAGACGCGCCGGAGCAGCCAGACCAAGATCGACGCCTACCAGAGTTTTCTGGACTCCACCCATAAGCTCGACCAGACGATGCTCTATGTAAAAGAGGCAACCGTGGGAGACGCGCCGACGATGAAACGCTGGCGCCCGAGGGCTCGCGGCTCGGCCAGCCCGATCCTTAAGCGGAGTTGCCACATTCGGATCGTGCTCACGGATCAAATTTAACGAACCTATATGGGACAAAAAACCAACCCAATTGGATTCCGCCTGATCGTCAACAAGGATTGGCGCTCCAAGTGGTATGCCGACAAGAAGGATTTCGGCGCGTTGCTTGTGGAGGATCACAAGATTCGCCAGTTGCTGAAGAGTAAACTGCAGGCCGCCGCCGTGCCGCGCATTCAGATCGAGCGCGCCGCCAGTCGGTGTCGGATCACCATCCACTCCGCCCGGCCGGGTGTGGTCATCGGGCGCAAGGGTGCCGAGATCGACGGGATCAAGGAGGAACTCAGCAAGATGACCGGCAAGGAAGTCTATGTTGAGATCGCCGAGGTCAAGAACCCGGAACTGGACGCCCAACTCGTCGCCGAGAACATCTGCATGCAGCTTGAGCGCCGCGTGGCGTTTCGGCGCGCGATGAAGCGGACCGTGCAGGTGACGATGGACATGGGTGCGCTTGGCATTCGCTTGCGCGTGGCCGGCCGCCTGAACGGGGCCGACATCGCCCGTTGTGAGAATACGCGGGAGGGTGCGGTGCCGCTGCACACGTTGCGGGCCAACATCGACTACGGATTTGCCGAGGCCGCAACCCAGTACGGGGTCATTGGTGTGAAATGCTGGATTTGCCGGAAGGATCCCGCCGAGGAAGAGGCCGATCGCGTCAAGCGGGGGCCAAGGCGTGACACCCGGCCAAGGCGGCCGATGGGCCCGCGCGGCAACGGTTAAACATATATCGGAATGGCTTTACTACCCAACAAAGTTAAATATCGCAAAATGCACCGCGGCAGCCGGAAAGGCGTCGCGCAGCGCGGGAACAAGGTGTCGTTCGGCTCCTTCGGCCTTCAGTCACTGGAGCGCGCCTGGATCACCGGCACCCAGATTGAAGCCGCCCGTGTGGCGATCTCCCGTGGTATGAAGCGCAAAGGGAGCATGTGGATTCGGGTATTCCCGCAGAAGTCCGTGACCAAAAAACCGTTGGAAGTGCGGATGGGCAAGGGCAAGGCCAACGTGGATCATTGGGTGGCCGTGGTTCGGCCGGCCACAATGTTGTTTGAAGTGGAAGGCGTGCCGGAAAGCGTGGCACGCGAGGCGTTGAGTTCAGCGGCGGCCAAGATGCCGGTTCGCTGCCGGTTTGCCGAGCGTGATTAAAGTGAAAGTAGCAGGATGAATATTTCGGAGATCAGTGATAAGACAAAAGTTGAGTTGGCGGCCCAGGGCCGTGACCTCCGGAGGGAATTGTTCAACCTAAAGCTTACGAAAGCCACCAGCCAACTGGAGAAACCGATCCGCCTGCGTGAGTTGCGGCGTGACATCGCCCGCATCGAAACGCGAGTCACGCAGATTGGCCGGAAGGACGCGCTGGAGAACTTGGCAACGGCGCTGAAAGGGGTGAAGGATTTTACAGTGGACGGGGTGGCTGCAGCACTGCTCGGCTTGGCCAAGCGCGGCTTGAGCCGCAAGGATGTGCTGAAGGTTGGAGGAGCCGTGTTCAACAAGAATAAAGCCCGCCTGACCAACAGGGAAATGGCGGAACTAATCCAGGCCAAGGGCAGGGAAAAGGCCGTGGGACTCGTCAAGAGGGAAGCGGCAACAAATTAAGAAGGCAATGACCGAGACAGAAACAACAACTTCAGCACGCAACAGCCACCGGAAAGTTCGGGAGGGCGTGGTCGTCTCCTCTAACATGGACAAGACGGTCGTTGTGAAAATTTCCCGACGGGTCGCGCATCCGCTCTACAAAAAAATCATCACCAAGTTCAGCAAATTTCATACGCACGATGAGAAAAATGAGGCCTATGTGGGCGATCTTGTTGAGATTATGGAAACCCGGCCGATCTCCAAGTCCAAGCGCTGGAGGCTCGTCAGAATCGTGAAGAGCGGCGAGCTGGCCATGGCAGCCAAGGAGGCGGAAGCAGCTGCTTAGGGCAGCAGGAAAGACAAGGCGGAAATGTTACAGCTAAGATCCAGATTAAATGTAGCCGACAACTCCGGGGCCAAAAAGGCTTGGGCAATCGGAGTGCTGGGCATCCGCAAGGACACCGCCTCCGTGGGCGACGTGATCAAGGCCCACGTCCGTGAGGCAACCCCGGATGGCAACGTAAAAAAAGGAGAGGTGGTCAACGCCGTGGTGGTTCGCACCAAGTCGCCCATCCGCCGCCCCGACGGCTCCGTGCTGAAGTTTGACTCCAACGCCATCGTGATCATTGACGAGGATGGCAACCCGCGCGGCACACGTATTTTCGGCCCGGTGGCCCGTGAGTTGCGGGTAAAGAAATTCATGAAAATCGTCTCGTTGGCGCCGGAGGTAATTTAAATGGGCAACAAGCGGCACTTTAAAAAGGGAGACACAGTTTACATCCTGTCCGGAGAGGACAGGGGGGCGAGCGGCAAGGTGATCGATGTCCTGACTTCGAGCGAGCGTGTGATCGTCGAGGGACTGAACATGGTCAAGAAGCACATCCGCAAAAATCAGGACCAACCGCAGGGTGAAATCGCCGAGCGCGAGGGAACCATCCACTGGTCCAACGTGATGCGCGAGGNNNAGGCCGACGACAAGGCCGACGACAAGGCCGACGACAAGGCCGACGACAAGGCTGAAACTGAAGAATGATCCCCAGATTACAGGAAAAATATCAGGAAGAGATCCGTACCAAGCTCAGGGGCCTGGACAAGTACGGGAACATTCACCAGGTGCCCAAGGTCGACAAGATCGTGGTGCACATGGGCGTCAGCCCGGAACTGGGCAAAGAGATTCTCGGCGACGCGCTGAAAGACATGACCACCATCACTGGCCGGAAGCCCACGTTGAACAAGGCCAAGGTCAGCGTTGCGAACTTCAAGTTGCGCCAGGGCATGACCACCGGGTGTCGCGTGACGCTTCGCCGGCAGACGATGTACGAGTTTTTGGATCGCCTCATTGCCACCGCGCTGCCCCGGATTCGGGATTTTCGCGGGATCAACTCGAAGGGCTTTGACGGATTTGGCAATTTCTCGGTCGGCATTGATGACCAGTCCATCTTTCCCGAGATTGACGTGGACAGGGTCAAGCACACGCAGGGAATGGATATCACCATCGTCACCACCGCCAAGAACGATGACGACGCCTACGAATTGTTGAAGGAATTTGGAATGCCGTTCGACGGCAACCGTAAATAGGGAAGATATGGCAAAAAAAGCCTGGATGGAGCGAAACAAGCGTAAGGCCAAGACAGTGGCCAAGTATGCGGCCAAGCGGGCCGAGTTAAAGGCCAGCGGCGACTACGAGGCCTTGGCCAAGCTGCCGCGTGACGCCAGCCCGGTGCGGCTGGTTAACCGTTGCGAGGTCACCGGCCGGCGCCATGGGTTCCTCCGCAAGTTCCGCGTGTCCCGCCTGACTTTTCGGGAATTGGCCCGGTCGGGGATGATCCCCGGCGTGACCAAGGGCAGCTGGTAAGGAAATACATATGGATCCAATCGCTGATTTATTAACCTGTATCCGCAATGCCAATCTGGCGTTGAAGCCGGAGATTTCCGTGCCGCACTCCACGATCAAGGAGAGCACCGTGAGAATCCTCAAGGACGAGGGGTACTTGGAATCGTTCAACGTCGAGGGCGACGTCAAGCGGAGCATACGCATCCAACTCAAGTTTCAGGGTCGCAAGGGTATCATCACCGGGCTGCAACGGATCAGCAAACCCGGGTTGCGCCACTACACCTCGGCCAATGACATTCCGCTCGTGCTGGGCGGCATGGGCATTGCTGTGGTGAGCACCCCGCAGGGCCTCATGAGCGGGCACGATGCACGCCGCAAAAACCTCGGGGGAGAACTGCTGTTCAAGGTCTGGTAACAGAACGAAAAAAGATGTCACGAGTTGGGAGCAAATTGATAGAGGTGCCGGACAAGGTCAAGGTGGCCATCGCCGACAATCACGTCGCGGTGGAGGGCCCCAAGGGCAAGCTGGAGATGGACATGCCCGGCCGCACGAGCATTTCCCAGGAGGGAAATATGCTGACGGTGGCTCGCGACGGGGATGACCGGGAAGCCCGGGCGATGCATGGCCTGGGCCGCTCGCTGCTCAACAACATGGTGGTTCAACGGGGTTGGCTTCAAGGCACTGGTCAACGGCAACACCGTCACCATGAACCTCGGTTACTCACATCCCATCAAGTACGATTTGCCCGACCAGGTGAAAGTGACCGTGGACAAGGACACCAACGTCACCATCGAGGGGCCCGACAAGCAGAAGGTTGGAATGGTGGCTGCCGAGTTGCGCGGGTTCTACCCCGTGGAGCCGTACAAGGGCAAGGGCGTGAAATACGCTGACGAGCGCGTCCGCCGCAAGGAAGGCAAAACGGTACAATAATTTTTGAGACGCCGCGGTTCAACCGGGGCAGGTGAAATGAGAGCTGATAAAAAACGTGATTTAATGAAACGCCGCCGGTGGCGCATCCGCAAAAAGATTGTGGGCACCGTCGAGCGTCCCCGCATGAGTGTGCGTTTCACCAACAAGAACATCTACGTCCAGTTCATCGACGACGATGCGGGCAACACGATTGCCTCCGTATCCACCCGGGCCAAGTCGGCCAACGGCCTGGCCGCCAACGCGGCCGGTGCGGTCGAGATCGGGAAACTGGCGGGCGAGGCGGCCAAGTCGGCCGGCATCGAGACAGCCGTGTTCGATCGCAGCGGCGCCCATTTTCACGGGAAAGTCAAGGCCTTGGCCGAAGCAGCCCGCGAAGCAGGATTGAAACTATAAGGACAACCGTGGCAGAAGAACCCAACCAAAACGAGAACGCTCCCTCCGCCGAGGCACCGCAGGCTCCGGCTGAGGCACCGGTCGAGGCGAAACCGGCCGAGGCGAAACCGGCCGAGGCGAAACCAGCCACAAAAGGCGCGGGCCAAGCGCAGGGCGGCGGAGGCCGTTTCGGAGGCCCCGGCCAGCGCCAGGGCGGTGGCGGTCGTTTCGGAGGTCCCGGCCAGCGTCAGGGTGGCGGTGGCGGTCGTTTCGGAGGCCCCGGCCAGCGCCAGGGCGGCGGTGGCCAGCGCGGCCGTTTCGGCGGGAACGATAAGCCGGATGACGGCTTCTCCGAGAAAGTGCTTTGTATCAACCGTTCGGCCAAGGTGGTCAAGGGCGGTCGCCGGTTCGGCTTCAGTGCAGTGGTGATTGTGGGCGATAAAAAAGGCAAGGTTGGCATGGGGCAGGGAAAAGCCAATCAGGTCGCCGATTGCATTCGCAAGGCCAGCGAAAATGCCCGCACACAACTGGTGAGCGTGGTTCTCCGTGACACCACCATCCCGCACGAAGTCCTCAGCCGATACGACGGAGCCAAGGTGCTGCTCCGCCCGGCCTCCACCGGTACCGGCATCATCGCCGGCAAGACCGTTCGGGCCGTCTGCGAACTGGCCGGCGTGCGCAACATGTTGAGCAAGTCGCTTGGCTCGAACAACCCCGTGAACCTGGCCAAGGCCACGCTCGGCGGCCTGTTGGAGTTGCGCGACCGAAACGAAGTCATGAAAGCCCGGGGCAAAAACGTACCGGAGCCTGAAGCACCCGCCGCCGAGGAACCCGCCGCCGCCGCCGAGCCGGTGGCCGCGGAAGAACCGGCTGTTGCCGCGGAATAAAAACCATAAACGAGACATGCGACTGCACGATTTAAAACCAGCCTCCGGATCCAAGCACCGCCGCAAGCGGATTGGTCGCGGCCCAGGCAGTGGCCGGGGAGGTCACACCAGCACCCGTGGCCAAAAGGGCCAGGGCTCGCGTTCCGGCTCATCCACCCGGCCCGGTTTTGAGGGTGGCCAGTTGCCGCTGGCCCGCCGCCTGCCCAAGCGGGGGTTCAACAACAAGCGTTTTGCCACCATTTACATCCCGGTCAACCTCGACAGCCTCAACCAGTTTGAGGAAGGCGCGCGGGTGGATGAGGCAGAGCTTCGCAAGGTCGGCCTGGTCAACGGCCGCGGCAATGGAGTCAAGATTCTCGCCCGAGGCAAATTGGAAAAAAAGCTGACCGTTTGTGCGGCCGCCTTCAGTACAGGCGCCAAGGCAGCCATCGAGGAAAAGGGAGGCTCCTGCGAGCAGGCAACCAAGGGCAGCGCGGCATCTTCCCGGAAATAATTTTAATATCTGATCGCTCGATAAAAACAATCCATGGCAAGTGACAACCACATAACCCGCATGATTGCCGGCTTCCGGAATTGCTTCAAAATTCCGGAGCTGAAGGAGCGGATTATATTCACGCTACTCGTGCTGGGTGTCTGCCGGTTGATCGCTTGGGTGCCCATTCCCGGGCTGGACGGGGTGGAGTTGCAAAACTACTTCAACCAACTGCGCGAGAAGCAAAGCGAGGGTGGGATTGGTTTTATGGGCATGTACAGCATGTTCACCGGCGGCGCTTGGGAGCGGTGCTCCATTGGCGGTCTGGGCATCATGCCCTACATAAGTGCTACGATTATTCTGCAGTTGATGAGCCCGATAATCCCTAAGCTATCCCGCCTCTCACGCGAGGAGGGTGGCCGGGTGAAGATCATGCAGATTGGCCGGGTGATGACACTGTTTCTCTGCCTTGGCCAAGGCTATGTCATGTCGCTTGGCTGGCTGAGTCCCGCGACGGTGTTTGGGGGAGGCTGGACCGGTGGGGCTTTGGTTCTTAACCCCGGTTTTTGGTACCATTTACAGACCATGATGGCGCTCACCTGCGGGACGCTGCTGCTGATGTGGTTGGGCGAGCAGATCACCGAGCGGGGCATTGGGAATGGCGTGTCGCTTGTGATCATGATCGGCATCGTGGCGGATTTGCCACGGGCGTTGCCGATGATTTGGGACATGTTTGGGGCGCAAGTCATCAATTACATAAACGTGGTCGCAGGGTGGCTTGGTAAAGGCGCAGACTATATTACTTGGAGCGGCGCTGCTGAGGGACGAAACATTTTTGAGGGAGTTTTCCTTGTGCTCCTTTTGCTGGCGGTTGTCGCTGGCGTGGTCGCGGTGACTCAAGCCCAGCGCAAAGTGCCGGTTCAGCACGCGCAACGTGCCGTGGGCCGCAAGGCTTCATGCCGCTGCGCGTCAACTACTCCGGCGTGATGCCGCTGATTTTTGCCCAGGCCATCCTGATGTTTCCCGGCATGGTGTTAAACGCCTTGAGTTCGTACAGCGACTTCTTTGTACGGGCGGCGGCTTGGTTTCAACCCGGGCATCCGTTCTATTATTTCACCTACGGGATGATGATCATGTTTTTCGCCTATTTCTGGGTGGCGACGACGTTCAACGAGATTGAGATCGCCGATAACCTGAAGAAAAACGGCGGCTACATTCCCGGCATCCGGCCGGGCAAGGCGACCAGTGACTTTTTGCACAGGACGATGAGCCGCATCACCTTTGCCGGCGCCTCGTTTCTGGTTATCATCGCCCTCATCCCAATGCTGCTGGGCCAATGGCGAGGCATCCCGTACCAGGTGACCCAGTTCTTTGGCGGGACAAGTATTTTAATTGCCGTGGGTGTCACGATCGACACCATGCGGCAGATGGAGTCGTATCTTTTGATGCGGCATTACGATGGATTTTTACGGAAGGGCCGCGTGCGTGGTCGCTTCTGACGCTGGTGGTGAAACAAGCCCCCAGCGGTTTGTTCCTTGATAGAAACCGGCCAAGCCGCGGCTTGGCTCTGGATCGGGTGCGAAGGTGCCCGGAGACAACATGATCCACTTGAAGAAAGATCATGAGATAGCGGCCATGCGCTTGGCCGGCGGGGTTTCCTCGACCGTTCTGCGCGAAGCGGCCGCCTTTGTTCAGCCGGGTATCAGCACACTGGAGATTGACCAGTATGCCGGAGAGCGCATCAGCCACTACGGTGGCAAGAGTGCCTTCCTTGGCTACAGGAATTATCCCTGCCAAATCTGCATCTCCGTCAACGAGGAGGTCGTACACGGCTTGGCCTCCGGGCGGTGCGTGCAGTTTGGTGACATCGTCAGCCTCGACGTCGGGGTGCGCTACGATGGCTACATTGGCGACAACGCCACAACAGTGGCCGTTGGCGGATGCGACCCTGCAGTTCAGCGGATGATGGAAGTAACCGAGAAATCGCTGTACGAAGGGATTGGCCAAGCGCTACCCGGCAATAAGGTCGTGGATATTTCACGGGCGATCCAGAGTTGTGTTGAGGCCAACGGATACAGCATCGTGCGGGAATTTGTCGGGCACGGCGTGGGCAAAAAAGTCCACGAAGACCCGCAAATAGCAAATTTTGATGATGGCAGTCGTCGCTCCCCGGTCTTGAAACCGGGGATGACCCTGGCCATCGAGCCGATGGTCAACCTTGGCCAACGGCACGTCGAGGTGCTGGAGGATGACTGGACGGTGGTTGCCCGGGACGGGTTGCCATCTGCTCATTATGAGCACACCATCCTCGTGACCGACGGTGAGCCGGAGATTTTGACATGCCCGGAAAATTTGCCATCCGAGCCGAGGGAATCGTGAGGGAACACCGCCCTCCGGCGACCTTCGTGGTGGAGTTGGCCAATGGCCATCGGGTGTTTGCCCGGGTGTTGTCGAGACAACGGGAACAAGTGTCAGGCGTCAAGCTTGGCGACAGGTTGAATTTGGAAATCTCGCCTGCTGATTTCAGCAACGGCGTGGTGGTTTTTGAGAAAGAATAGTAACGAGTTTTTAAAATGAAAGTACGCGCATCAGTAAAGCGACTTTGCGAGCACTGCCGGATCATACGCCGGAAGGGCGTGGTCCGTGTCATTTGCACATCCAACCCCCGGCACAAGCAGCGTCAGGGCTGATAGAAAGAACCAGACCATGCCAAGAATCATTGGAGTCGACATCCCCCCAAACAAGCGCATCGACATTGCGTTGCGATACGTCTACGGCATCGGGCCGAAGATCGCCACGGAGATCGTCGAGAAAACCGGCATCAAGCCCGCCACCCGTGCCAAGGACCTCGACGAGGCAGAGCTGTCCAAGATCGTTCACGTCATTCAGGAGGGCGATTACCTCGTGGAAGGCGATCTGCGCCGCGAGCGCAGCCTGAACCTCAAGCGATTGCAGAACATCAAGTCCTACCGCGGTCTGCGCCATGCGCGCGGCCTGCCGGTTCGGGGCCAGCGCACCTCAACCAACGCTCGCACCCGCAAAGGCAAAAAGAAAACCGTGGGCGCGCAACGCAATCCAAATGCCAAGACCGGCATTCATTGATTTTATAGCTGACCATTATGGCTGA
>LWDU01000424.1_pt1 | contig 12543 bp, 4 predicted proteins | sample 727161 | NCBI WGS metagenome assembly LWDU01 (sample SAMN04566230, study PRJNA314399) | hydrothermal vent metagenome | isolation source: deep sea hydrothermal plume seawater | place: Mexico: Gulf of California, Guaymas Basin | collected 2004-07-11 | reverse complement strand
ACACTTAAGGCATCAGAAGCTACAACTAGAGCGACTGAACGCGAAAATCAACGCGATATCGTAAATACATATTTTAAAGAAGGAACTTCTAAAGAACATAGATCAGGGCTTGTTAGACAAGCATTTATTGATATGGAAAATGGAGGGTCTACATCTGCTTTAGAAACCATGTTATTAGACGCTGTGCAAGACGCATCAGGAGAAGGAATATGGGATACTATAGTAGATTGGATTCCTTTCGGTCCAGATGCTGAACCTGATGTACCTGCTCGAATGAAAGATGTTCTAATGAGTAAGGGATTTATAAGCGGTTTAAATATGCAAATGGGTAAAGGCGGCGGTAATATAGATGTACCTGATGTAAAATCCCCTGTTGTTCGTCAGATATTAGAGTGGTTCCACAAACAACAAAAGGGAAGTTAAATGGCTGGAATATACGATCCAGTACCTTCGCCTTATCTCGAAGAACCTAAGCGAGGAGAATCTGGTGTGCGGACTATACGCTCAGCAGGCAGAGGCGTCTTAGCAGCTGGTGGAGCGATAGTAGGCGCAGACGAATTTGCAAATCAACAATTAATAAAAGCAAATGAACAATCTCAACTTGCTAGTCAAACTGGAACTCGTATAACAGATATAACTCAGGTACAAGGTATAGAAGATATACCTGACTATCTCGGTGGCTTAATTGGACAACAACTTCCTATCATGGCTACACTTGTCATGGGTGGACCCGCAGCACTTGGTGCTAGAGCTCTCGCAGCTAAGATCGGAATCAAAGGTATATCTAAAACTGCGGCAGGTATGGCAGGCATTGGTGGATCAAGTTCAATGCTTGAAACAGGTTTAATCTTTCCTGAAGTTGTACATGAAGCTAAAATAAATAATCCTCGTGGTCTATCTCTAAGAGAGCAAGCAGGTGTATCAGTCGGTGGTGGTATCTTAGCTGGTGGTGCAGAAGCTATACCTCTTCTTCGTGTTGCTGATAGATTAGGTTTTGGTAGAACAGCTAGACGATCACTTAGAAAGAACGTAGTAAAAGGTGTAGCTAAAGCAGGTGGAGAACAAGCTTTACTAGAAGGTGGCACAGAAGCTTTTCAGACTATAGTCGAACGTGGATCTCGTAAATTTGTAAACGACAACTTTGAAATCTTCGACGAAGAAGGTCTTAATGAAATACTAAATGCAGCAGCAGGTGGCGCTATTATAGGCGGTGGTCTGGGCGCTATAACAGGTGGACTGCAAGCAGCACTACCTGGACAGGAAGATTCTTTATTTGATGACCTAGCTATTGAAGATGAAAAAAGTGAATTCATAGCAAATAATTTTAATGGAGAAACAAATAATATAAGAGCATCAGGCACGACGGATGCTAATAAAGTTATTGCACGACTTGGGGCTGAACTAGTAGATCCTGAAGGTGCTGTACCTAAAGGATTTGAAGGCAATACTGAATTTAGAGATAACCAGATTATAGCTATGGCTAATCTTGTTCGTAATAGAAAAGACTTAACTAAAGAAAACATAGACGAACTCATAAGTAAATTTAGAAGTGAAGAAGCCTTTGATGAATTTGAAAGCTTAGTATTAGATCAGGATTATTTTGTTAGAGGTACCGATGATAGCGGTGCTATAAATCCTGAGGAACAGGATATATTAGCCAACACCGTAGGTCGTATAGATGCTAGTGATGTTGATCCTGATGCCCCTTATGATCCTCATATTTTAGATGAAGTAGTTAGGATTACTGAACGCAAAGAACCTAGTTCTAATGTTGACGCAGACCGCGCATCCGTAGATCCACAACTCGATTCCCAGTTAGCTTTAGTAGAAGCAGCATTCGATGATGCATATTTTTCAGATTTTGCCGATATCGAAGATGATCTAGCTTCAGCCACAGGAACTAATGAAACAGCCGATGAAATAAGAGGTATGGGGTTAGAGCCTCAGAAAGATGTGTCTATACCTGATAATCCTAGTCCTGTATATCAGGATGCACCTGAACCTGCTAAACAATGGCGTAATGATCAAAGAAGAAACAGACCTAAACAGATAGACAAGCAAATAGCTGCTATTAAAAAGTTTACTTTAAATTTCTCTGATGGTGATAGAGAAGCGGCAATGAAACGAGCAAGAGTTGAATTGCGCATGTTCGAAGGTGAATCTAGAGAAGAGGCTATCGCTAGATTAACAGCAGAGAAGGAGCTATTAATATCTGAGCCGATGGAAAAACAAACACAGATATTAGATGCTGGTTTAACCACGGAAGCTTTACGTCAAGTTACCGGTATGGGTTCTTCTTCCGGTCTTGAAGGTCAAATAGAAAGAGACGCAACAGTAGATCGTAATAATGGTAGTAATAGAGCTTTCACAACTGACAAAGTATCCTTACGCCAAGCTATACATGTACGTCAGACTGAAAATGGAATAATAGATTATCAAGATAGAAAGGATAATCTCGCAATGTCGGCTAGAAAACGCTTAGCTTTTATGAAAGAAAATTTCATACAAAAGAACCAACCTGAAAGAGCAGAAGCTTTACAGAGACTCTTTGATGAATCTGCACCTGACCCTCAAACTAATTTAACACAGGAAGAAGTCTTTCTGGATAACTTTGTTGTTGCTCAGAAGAATCTTCATCCTAATGCTATTTCTCCTGTAGAAAAAGTATCTATAAAGAGTGTAATGGGAAAAACTCTAAGAGCAAAAGAAGATGGAGAAGCAAAAGCTCCTATTAGTGCATGGTCGTTTAGAGCTAAAAATTCAAGGGGCAGAGAAGTAATCTTTGATGCGCTACTGATAATCCAGCGTGGACTAGAAGTTTTAGAGCAGAAATCTCAAGAAGCCTCAGAAAAAAACTCTAGCACAGCATTACATTCTGATTTTGATAACATAGGTTTTATTAACCCTCAAGATCCTACGCAGAAACAACGTATGCGAGCATTCACTGTAGGAATAGCAGCGTTAGTAAATGAAGGTATTACTATTCCTACTGTAACAAAAAATTATAAAGGCGCAAAGATAGAAAAATTAGATCTAAGTCCTGAACTAATCGTAGGCTTTAACAAAAATGGAAATCCTATTCTTTTAGGCGCTTTACTTAGTAACGATGAAGTCACTAAAGCTAAATATAATAACATCGCTATTAAACTTAGATTACCAACTATAAATAAAGAAGTTAAGAGTATCAAAAAAAGAGGAAAGGAAGGAAAACTTTCCCCTGCACAAGTTGACGAAGCCGTAACGAAAAAAGAAAAAGAATATGCTGCTCTAAGTTGGCAAGCAACGAAGGACTTAGAAACTATAAAGAAAGCAGAGGCTAACAATAGGACTATAAAAACAGATAATCTTATCAATGCTCTAACCAGAAACTCATTGAAAACTGGGCAGTTAGATCTATTCTCTGATTTAGATATAGAAAATAAAGCTACAAAAGATTTCTTTAGAGGTGTCTTTTTAAATACTGATGCTGATCTTAGGCTCCCTATACAGAAGGGGAGTCCCTTCATGCATAACATCAAGCAGCCAGAAAGTGCCACTGAAGAATTAGAATTTACAGGTGTACAAGGTGAGTTTACTGCTGGACCAGCTCCCAGGGTTGAAGTAGATCATGAGATAGCAGAGATTAAAACATTAAACAAAGACATGCGTTCTGTTGAAAAACACATCGATGAGATTAAACACGAAATAGGTGCTAAGAAAAAATTCAAACCTAAGCTAAGTTTAATATCCACCCCATCCATAAAATCAGCATTGAGTAACGAGAAAGGTAAGGAATTTGTAGACTCCGAGGAAGTAGTTAAAGCGCGGTTAAATAAAGCAAAAGAAGCTGCTATTCAGAAACAACTAGATAATCATAATAATATCCAAGTCAGAAAACTTATAGCCAAGAAGAAAAAAACTAAGCAAGAAAAGGAAATAGTAGAAACTTTAGCTGAAGCCCAAGCAGAACTACATGAGATAAAACAAGAGCTATATGGATATGATGATAATAGCAATAATTATGGAATAGAAATTAAAGACGTAAATAGAAGAATTCCTAGGATAGTCGGGGGCGACCGCCCAGGTGTTGGTAATACACTAGAAATTATAGATAAGAATTCTGATATAGGATTTAATTCTAAAGAAGATGAACCAAATAAAACTGCTACACCAACTTCTGTTATTAACCTCGGAGGTGTTAAAAAAGCCCAAGAGTACGCACGTAATAACCCAGATACTTCTGTGTACACATTGAGAGTACATAAGGGATTAAACTTACCTCATGTAAGTACTAACGGTGCTCTAGGCAATCCTTGGAAAGTAGTTAAAGACCCAGATTTAACACGGTTAGAAGTTGGTACTACACAAGAAGCTGTTGAGAAATATGAACAATGGTTAAATGGAGCATTTCCTAATATTTTTACAGCCCATCATAAGTGGTTGATGAAACAAATAGATTCAGGTTTTTTCAATGGAAAAGAATTAGTTTACTATAAAAACATATCTTCTAAAGATGGTAGTATTAGTCATGCTGATGTTTTAGCTAAATTTATAAATAAAACTACTTTACCTACTAGTAATAAAAAAGGTACTAAAAAAGAAGCAACTGCTAAAGGATACACAGATTTCTTAACTCCTAAGAAAGAAGAAGTAGATTTAACAACTGTTAAAGAGATAGAACAAGCGTTAGATAAACTTATAGCGAAAGACGGTAAACCTCAACCTGCAGAAGCGTTAGCTGAGATACCTGAAGAAATAGTTGATAAAGTATCTTTTACTATTCCATATGTACAAAGTGAAACGACTTTTGCTCCCCGTATAGAGGATGGCGAAGTCGTGTCGGGTCTTAAGCTTCGTAAAATAGGTTTAACGGAAGTAACTACTAAGAGACCTAAGACTCCGACTAATGTTAAACCTGATGTCGACACTCCGATAGTAAATGAAGTGCTTAAAGAGAACGCTAGACTTGATGCTGTAATGAAAGCTGGGTATGCAAAAGTACATAGAGTAACTCTAGATAAAATAGTAGCGAAAATAGCTAAGATCAAAAAAATGAAAACTGATAATCCCGCGCAAGTACAAACCCAAATCACCAAATTAAATGCTGCGTATAAAGAATATGATACTGTTATAGAACAGATAAATAACAAAACTATTAGGTATTCTAAATCTCTAGGAGATTCTAAGATAGATATAGCTGATCAGATAATTGAGCTATCTAACTTTATAGCTAATGCAGAGAATGCAGGTTTAGACTCAACATCTGCAGTACAAAAAGCTCAAGCATTAGAGCATAAGCTACAAACTGAATTCAATGTATCAGATGAAGATATACAAGTATTATATCAAGATGGAGCATTACCTGGTAGGGATAAAATCCGTACCAGTGTAGATCTATCTTCGGCTCTAGAAGGCACCACGTATAGAATGTCAAAAGAAGTAGGTAGACCAAATGATCCTGCTGCATGGATGCGTCAAGCTGATTCCAAATCAAATTTTGGATCAATAGATAAGAAAGCAAAAAATAATATAAATTTCCTAGAACATTCTGATAGTTTTGAACGAGTGAAATGGAACAAAGATCATCTAATAAATGAAGAAACAGCAAAACAACTAGCAGAAAGAAGTATATACATGGAGTTCTTTACTAAGAAAGATCTAGAACGAGGAGTAGTAATACAAGATAAAGCTTGGGATGATGCACCACAGGAACTAGTAGAGACAGACTCTATCCAGTTTATGCCTGATGGTTGGAATTATATTAATGATGTAATTGAATCTCGTATAGGAAACTTTCAATGGGAAGTAGATAGACGAGCGCAGCTTATCCAAGATTATACTGTCCATAAACAAACTAAAGCTGCTAAGAATTTTAAATTAAAAAAAGCTCCTGCTTTTAAACCTAAAGAGTTAACCGCAGAAGAAGTACGACAGAACGCTATTGTTAAATCATGGAGTAGCGATGACCACACAGGAACTCGTCTAGGTGTGGTTCCACCTGCATTAAATAAAGCTTTTCAAAAAATAGGTTTTTTTGTTTTTGCTAATAATGTTGAAGATATAGGATGGGGTTCTCGTAGTAGCTGGGTAGCGAAACGAAGTATATTAACTGACTACCTTGATAAGCAAGATATTTTTACTGCGCTAAAAAAAGATACAAAGGGTGGAGATCACTCCATAATTCGACCCTCAGAAGTATATTTACGTGCTTTAATATCTAAACGTGCGGGTGTAGATTATCAAGAACTATTAGGTCAGAGAATAGATCTACTTCCTTCCAAATGGGGTTATGCAAAAGCTGAATATGATAATCCTGATAGCACTGCTTTTGTAGCAACTAATGCATCTGGGGAGAATATGAACCTACTCCAATTAGAAAACAAACAGCTTGCTCAAGATCAAAGGGATAAAATCCGTTTTGATAATTCAAGTATTAAAAAACAAAACAAAATAAAAATGAATGCTTCATTAAATAATGAAGCTAGAAGAGAGTTAATAAAAAAGAATAAAGCAGAAATTATATCTAATTCAAGAGCATTAGAACACAGATCTGGGTTTCATATAGTTAGAAAATCTAAATCTCTAGGAGATACGATCGCAAGAACCGCAGCAAATGCTGTTGCTAAAGCCGGTGTAGAATTATTTGTTCCTACAGGTACTCCTCTCGCTGTACAGAGTTTTATAAACAATGAGAAAGATATACTAGCAGGCTGGGCTAAACAGTTAGGTATAAAGGTACCAAATCTACAGAGCACCACCCTAAAAAATATCAGAGGTCTGAGTGTATCTAAAGAAAACATGATAGCGTTGAATATAAACCTTACGAACGCTGTAGTTAGAGTAGAAACAATGGCTCATGAAGTCGGGCATATCATTTTAGATAACTATGTTAAAGCTCAACCTAAAGCGCGTATGGATGCTGTGCATAAAGACTTTCTTCTATGGAGAAAGAAACAACTAAAAGATAACAACACTGTTGCTGTCGTTAATAAATCTAAAAAGACTTTTAATGCCGCAATGGATTTACTTACTGATCCATTAGCTAATATACGTTTGAATAAATTAACTAAAGACCAGCTTGAGTATGTACTAGATTTTCATGAATGGTTTGCTGATCAAACTTCTAGATACTTAACGAATATAACTAAAGCTGAAGGTTTCTTTCAAGGACTTGCTCGTAAGATAAAAGAGTTCTTCGGTGTTATAAAAGATGACTATAACACTAAACGTTCTGTACAAGATTTACTTGATGGTATTGTTAATACTAACAAGCAGACTATGATATCTCAGTTTATAGATACCGCTGCTAAAGCTGCCAAGTTCCCTAAAGAATTACTGGATCAGAAACCTGCTACGATATGGTTTTCCGCTGGACTCATTAAAAAGTCTCCTTTCAGTGAGTCTGCAGTTGAAGCTTTTGAAAAGATATTCGAAAAAGAGATTGATCCAGAAACTAAAGCTTTGTTATCTAGAGCTGTTAACAGGAAGAAAGTTAAAAGAGATTTATATAAATTATTAGAAGCAGATTCTTCGCTAGTTACACGAGCTAATAATAGTGAGACTTCAAAAATAGCTTATGCTTATCAAGCATACAACGCAGATATGCTAAACCTGCAACCTCAAGCAATTAATGCTTTCCAACGCGTCTATGACTTCATACATGACATCGCTGGTACTCTACAAGATCATAAACAAGCGGAACGTATATTTGGATTTATTAGAGATCCTGCAATAGGAGTATCTGGTTATAAGCTACGAGATAAATTGAAAGAGACCATGTCACAAAAAGGTGCTGGCTCTATAATTAAAGCTTATAAGAAACTTATACCTTATGGAGAAGCTGTGTTCAGTACTGCAGATTCCCGTATGCATGCAACAGGTAATCCCCATCTTATCAAAATAGCTAATCTAATTAACGCCCGTACTTCTCAAAGTGAAGGCGTAAAACAATCTATGCTAGAAGGACGTAAAGAACGTATAGGTGAATTTGTAAACAGATGGCATAACATATATAACAAAGTAACTCCTGCGCAAGCTAAAGAAGCTTTAGAATTACTACAGAATACAGATAAATTCAGAGTAGCTTCTAATAAATTACCAGCTAAGCAATTAGCTAGCGCTGTGCATAATCAATTATTTCGTATGCGTAAATATGGAGAACGCAAAAAACTTATTATTGGGGATAAAGGCAGAGAATATTTTCCATGGGTATTTGATATACGATACGTGCAAGATCATTCAGATGATTTTAAAGAGTTACTAAGTCATCCCGCGTATGTAACAACATTACAAAAGATAGCGGATCAAACTAATAAAGACTATCTTAATAAACTTAACAAAGAATTAGTTGATTCACTCCCTAAAGATGCACCAAATATTAGGTTGTTAACTTTAAAAGATTTAAGTGTTTCAGAAATACGCACTGTGGATCAAATTAAAGCACAGATACTGGAAACTCTCATAGGGGCGGATGGATTAGCTGATACAGAAATCAACTCTGATTTATTCGGTTCTACTCCTTTTATGTCCTCTATACAAAAAAGATCGTTAGCTTTCCTAGATAGTAAAGGTACTAAAGAAACCAGGGAGCAGTTAGCTAAATTCTTTGATAAGAATATAGATCATACGATGATTACGTATATACATCAGTTAGTAAAACGTGCTGAGTATACTTCACGTTTTGGCGCTCGAGGTGAATTTTTTAGACAAATGTTACAAGATGCCAGAGAATTTGGAGCTACTGAGAAAGATGAACGGTTAGCAGGTAAATATCTTGAAGCCTCATTAGGTACTTTAGGTATAGGTACTAATAGAAAATTAACAACACTATTAGGTGGTACACCTGTGCCTGGACAAGTTATTAATCCTAAATTACAGGTATTTAATTCAGCAGTTATATTAACTCAAAACTTAGCGATACTTAGTCTTGCTACATTTACTTCGCTCGTAGACCCTGTTGGTATCGGTGTACGGGGTGGTTCGATTAATGAACCTCTCGCAGCATTAAAAGCTGGTATGGCTGAGATAGCTGCGAAAGCAAATGGCAAAAGAACTGTACTCAGAGAGATGGCTGAAGCATTAGGTACTATTGAAGATAAGATGACTGATGAAGCACTAGCATGGGAATATGAATCTACTTGGATGTCTCCTAAGATTCGCTGGGTTAATGATAAGTTTTTTAAAGTAATAGGCTTAACACAATGGACTAGATTTAGTAGGCTCATGGCATTAGGTGGTGCTGAAGCTTTTCTGAAAAAGCATGCGAACATGGACTCAGACCTTAGTGACCGCTACATGAAAGAACTAGGTTTAAAGAGAAATGATGTTGTGCTTAAGAAGGGGAAGTTAGAACTACTTACTCATGTAGAACGTGATAACTTATTAACGACTGCAGGTGAACAAGGACGACTCACTGTAGAAAAAGATGATAGAGTACGAACTGCATTAAACAGATTTGTTGATGAAGCTATACTTAGACCTAATTCTTCGCTTAGACCTATATGGGCAAGTGACCCTCACTTTGCGTTGATCTTCCATTTGAAATCTTTCATGTATGGTTTCCACGAAAGAATTATTCGTAGATCTTTTAACGAACTAGCAGAAGGTCAAATGGCTCCTATGCTAATGCTTATGATGTTTGTTCCTATGATGATCATGGCTGATCTATTACGCGATGCTTTCACAGGATTTCTAGGTAAAGATTTATCATATAAATCCAATTGGACTATAGGTGATTATACTTGGAGTGCGCTTCAACGTTCAGGTGTTACTGGTTTAGGTCAAATGGCTATTGAAGCACACCAAAATTTTAAGTACGGCGGTATAGGTATAGAAAGTATGCTCGGCCCTGCTGCTCAGAATCTCTTGTTAGATAATGGCAATATTCGTATAGATGATTTGTTTTTTAATAATGATAAAGGTTCTTGGGATGTTGTAAGAGATAATCTTCCTTTCCAAAATAGTCTATTATCAAGTTTGCCTAAGACACTTGATGGTCCCTTTATAGATGAAGGGTTTGGTAATTAATGGGTAGATATAAACATATCCGTTTAATATCAGTACCTGAAGAAGCCAGAAAATATGTAGGGCATGCTAAAGCTATGCTCGAGCGTATAGATGATTATAGAAAAATGGTCAGAGCAAAAATATTAAAAGAAGTTATTTATTATCCTAATTCTGCTGGCGGAGTCGAAGTATATGCATGGATAACGACTGCTAGCTTTGTTAGATCTATCCGCTTTGATGTGCTGGATAAATGCCCATCATTAACACATGGGTTAGCTGACCCTCACATACTTCGCTTTAATCCAAGTACTAATGTAACGGAATCCCCTTTATTTGAAGATCCTGAAACAGGAGAGAAATTTTTTGACCGTTTTTATCCAAGAGATTTTTTAGAAGATGAAATAGAGGATTGGCAATATAGTGCGAAGCTTAAAGATGCAGCTTTTAGTTTTCTTGATATAATCCCTGGAAAATTCTCAGGAGAAATGCGAGCAGTTGTCCAAGATATTTATTCTCGCGGACAATCCGTGCCATATAGTTATAGTTACTATAAAACTCACGGTATTTATACTACACAAAAGGGTACTAAATATGTTATTGAAATATCGGACGAAGGAATAGCCGCATGGAAATTGGAACTATGTCCTTTTAGCGAAGAAAATTCATTAGATAGTCTAGATTACATTCCAAAACCTACTACACGACCCAAGCAAATATTAGATGAAAATGATAAATTAGTTAATCCCCCATCGCTTATTGTTTTTGATATAGACATGTCTCCAGCATACGATGATCAAGCAACAATATATGGTGCAGCAGGATGGGCATTTTCAGCGAGTGGAGCTAAAGCTTCTGCAGTAACTATACAAGAACTAAAACCTAATCCTTCAGCTCTCTTTTATACCTTCTCTCGTCTATGGACCTAGTAGTGCTACATTGACATTAGTATCTAATGGTTGGTTTCATGGAGATCGACTTACTCATTTTAAATATCCAGATTATGGAACAGGTTCTCTTGTTTCTTGGGACTGGTTCAATGGGATTAGTTCAAAACCTTATCCACCTGATGAGATAAATATCGCACCTATTCATTGTTGGTATGTTGACGAATCATTACAGCTATGTGAGTTTCATAAGTTCGACGGAAATACTACTGAGGTCACAGGATCTGCTCCATCTGTTCCTACTGTAGATAATATTGCATCCGGACAACAATGGGGAGCTTACACAGTAACAACAGGCGCTCTTAATTGTTTTAAATCCCCATTACTAGGTACAGTTGGTTTAGATTCAAAAACAGGAGCACTTAATGGCTTTATTGATGAACCAGATAGCTGGGTGGCAGCTGATTTCCACCTCTACAATGGTCAGTCTGGACACATAGTTCAGGAACAAGTATCTGTGCAAGTACTAACAGAAATTGCTGATAGTTCAGAATTTCAATATAGCAGAGATACATTAGTTATCCCTTTTAATGATAGAGAAGCTATAGTTCACTATCGTCAAAGATCAACAGCGATCAAAGGCGGTAGTAAAAAAACGGAAGATGCTCGCTTCTACACACCCCCAAACGCTATCTTATACGGTCCTAACAGAAATTCAGGTGGTAGTACTGGTTTCGGAAAGGCATGGGGTGTCCCGTCTCCACCTGCACAATCTCCAGAAAATCCAGCGTGTTTTGTAACCGGACAACAATGTATGCATGTTGGTGGGCCTCCTATTACGCAAGAGTTTGGGGGAATATCACCGCTATCAGCGCTAAGAGTTATAGATGAACTAATACCGACATCAGGTCAAAAATGGGCATACAACTATGCTAATAGTAATCCCCCAATATATGAACAAACACCAGAAGCAGCTGGGCAGGAACAATTAGATAGATTGACTGCTGCTAATATAGCAGCAGGTGGGAGTACTATTCTTGCTAATAATGCAGCAGTTCCTACCGGATTGGGTGAGGCTTCAGATGGTAATGAACGTTATAATCACGAGTATACTTTTGCAAATCCTCCTGATTTTGAAGAGTTTGATACAGGAGTAGCTAGTGCCATAGGTGGCACGGGATTAAAATCTGGGGTCGGGTGGTATACGATAAGTTTAAATGATTACAATGTACCTTTGGAAATTCTTTATGGAAGGATCTTCCTCCATTATCCCCGATCCAGGGGACATAGAATCCGATAATGGAAAATTTGGTCGGGCATGGACATTTTTTATTGAAGATCCAGCCGCCACGCCTCAGTTTTTCTATATTAATATAGATGCCAGCGGCAACGAGACGCCAATATATACAGAACAGTTAATACCAGAATTTGGCACATTTAAAACCTTATATTCTCATACCTCAGATTATCCAGTTGAGGAATTGCAAAATCGAGATTTATCCTGGGTTGGAAATCCCACGAAAATAGTGTGAAACACTCCTAGAAAACGCTTATAATTGAATATCAAAGGAGCATATATATGTCCGCTGAAATAAAAGGCTATGCAGAAAGCTTAAAGCTTGAAATTGAGCAGGGCTCGACGTTCAATGTAATTTTAACTTGGAAAAGTTCTGAC
>LWDU01040667.1_pt1 | contig 12547 bp, 8 predicted proteins | sample 727161 | NCBI WGS metagenome assembly LWDU01 (sample SAMN04566230, study PRJNA314399) | hydrothermal vent metagenome | isolation source: deep sea hydrothermal plume seawater | place: Mexico: Gulf of California, Guaymas Basin | collected 2004-07-11 | reverse complement strand
AAAGTGGAAGTGCAAGTGATTCGAGGCCTGACAACCAAGATGACCAGTGAAATACTGCACCTTGAATCAACTGACCAATTGACCATCAGTGTCTCGTTGAACTCGATATACGATCTGAAGGCCCATGATCTTGTTTCGGGAAACACTCATCTGCATCTGATGCGAATGACTCACCGCGAAGCAATCGATTACTTGCAGTTGCTGCCCAAAGCGGATGACCTAGATCTCGTCTTTCTGTCGCACTTGCGGCGAATTCCCGACGAACGCCACTACATCTCCAACCAGATCGTCGAAGAAGGGTTGCGGACATCCACGGTACGCATGGTGCCCGAGGGAACGTTGTTCGGACTTGGCGAAGAACACCGTCACAACTTCGGGCGAGGTGGCGAAGGCTTCGGCCATGTGATGTTGCTGGATATCGTGCGGCTTATTCGACCGGTGAGCATCGGGCCGGGAATCATGGCAGAGGGGACCGATAGCGTCTCCTTGAGCCAGGGAATCAAAGCGGCAAAGGGCGATGGAGCGACGGTCGTCTGGTGTCACAACGGACTTGGGTTCGAGGACCTGTCCAATCACGTCCTCGGTAACACCGATGCGCTTAATATCTTCGATGGCGGGAACCGTGGCAGTTATGAACAGACCTACTACCGCTACTATGATCTTGGACTGCAGTTACCAATTTCGACCGGCACGGATTGGTTCATCTACGACTTTTCACGTGTTCATCTGCCCGTCGATGGCATGCTAACATCGTCAAAATGGCTGGCCAGCCTGCGACAGGGCAAGTCCTACATTACCAATGGTCCAATGTTGGAGTTTACTGTCAACGGTCAACCGATCGGAGCCACATTGAAGTTGAACCGACGCACCACGCTCAAAGTGAAAATGTCCGCTGTTGGCAGGGCCAACTTCGGTGGTTTGGAACTAATACACAATGGCGAGGTCGTTGCTACGACTGCAACCACCGTCAAGAACGACGCCTACACGGCGGAGGCGGTGTGCGAACTGTCTATCGACGAACCGAGTTGGGTCGCAGTTCGCATTTCGAGCGACAATTCACGAACGAACCTGCTCGGCAACCGCCTGTTCGCGCATACCAGTCCCGTGTTTGTTCATTACCGAGGAAAATCACGATTCAAACCATCTGTTGCACGACAATTGCTCGCCGAGATCCAAGGCGGACTGAACTCGATCAAAATGCAAGCTCGTTTCGGAAATGACAAGGAAAAGGAAGCGGTGTTGAGTATCTATCGCCAGGGCGCCAACAGACTTCGAGAAATGCTCCGCGACAAAATCAGACCTATCCCGCGAAATTGACATGTTGGCCTGCGAACTGCCTCAAATTCTCCCACCGAAATTGGCGTGTTGCACTGCTACCGACTTCGGCCGGATTTAATCAGCCGCCGCAACTCGACTGCCAGTTCTTTGGCCTTGGCAGGTAGCTCCTCGGCTCGATTATTTTCTTCTGCTGCATCGTCGGACAAGTTGTAGAGTTGGAACGAACCGTCGAACGGCTTACCTCTTGGCCGCTCACGCCCGCCAGAACCACTGGACGCAATGAGCTTCCAGGAGCCGTCGCGAATGGCAAACGTGCCGTTGATCGAGTGATGGATTACCGCCGCACCTCGCTTCCCATCCAACCCTCCAAGGAATGGCAGTAGGGAGAAGGAATCCTCCGCGACGTTGTCCGCCAAGTCAGCTCCCGCGACCTCGGCACAAGTTGCGAACAAGTCCGTCAGACACACCGCTTGGTCACAACTTGATCCAGCCGCAACAGTCCCTGGCCAACGGACGAACAGTGGGACGTGGTGCCCCGCTTCATAAATGTCTGCCTTTGTCCCTCGGAACGGCCCGTTCGCACGATGGTGCTCTGCACGGTATCCCTGGATTGTTTCATCTTGGACATGATCCTTTTTGGTCGGATCATCAAATCGGTACATATAGGAACCGTTGTCACTGGTAAAAACAAAAAGCGTGTTGTCGGCAACCTGGTTTCTGTCGAGGGCGGCGGAAATCTGGCCCACAGTCCAGTCCACTTGCGTCACGAAATCACCGTACTCGTTGAGTTTCGTCTTGCCGCGAAATCGTTCATGGGGCTGTGTGGGTTTGTGCGGTCCGGTGAGTGGCATGTAGAGAAAAAATGGCTGTGCTTGCTTTGCTGATCGATCAATAAAACCAACCGCCTCTTTTGTTAGTCGATCCAAAACATCGGCAATAACAAAGTCCTTTGCCCGAGGTCCACTTCGCACAAAGTGCGGAAACTTGACCGCCTTTTGTTGGAATGTCGGGAGCATTGTGAAACGGTCGTTGCGAATGTACACGAAGGGGGCCATATCAAGCGATGCGCTAACGCCGAAGTACTCGTCAAATCCATGATGAATTGGACTGTTGACGATCCGGCCTGCGAAATCAATTCCCGGATCACCGTCCCATTTGGTCAACCCACCTTCTTTTCCGTCCAGGCGTGGCATTTCCATTCCCAAGTGCCATTTTCCAACTGCGGCAGTGCGATATCCTTGCCCCTGCAGCATGTCGGCAATCGTTCGACGGCCGTCTTCAAGAAGCGGTGGGCTATACCCGCCAAGCACACCGCTCTTCAACTTCGAACGCCAACAGTAACGCCCTGTCAACAGAGCATATCGTGTTGGGGTGCAGACGGCCGACGGCGAGTGACCGTCGACGAAGGTCATTCCCTGTTTTGCCAACGCGTCGAGGTTTGGCGTGGGAATTCCCGACACCGGGTTCAGAGTACGCACATCTCCATATCCCATGTCATCCGCCATGATAATGACAATATTTGGCAAGTCAGACCGCTCCGCACCCGGCAACGAACTGGCAGCAAGAATCGAAATAAACAACGTTACCGAAACAGAATGGAACACTTCGATTCGCGTCATGGGACTCCCTTTGACAAACCTGCCATAGTAACGAATAGTCTTTTTGGTGTTGGGCAGCATTTTCGTTCAACGGCGGACAGCCGTCAATTCAAACGCCCGCAACTTTCCGTAAGTCACCTTCGCCGAAAGTGACCAGATTCTGCCCGAAAATATCTCGACGAAGTGCTCCTGTCGCGAGGTACCAACACCGCCGTACCCGGTCTGTTACGATAGGGACGTTGGTCACTCCCACTACCTGCCACGGTGAATTCCATGTTGACGGCTCGACAATTGGAGAGTTTTCATCGCGACGGACACGTCACCGTGCCCGGAATATTCTCAAGCAAAGACATGGACCGGGCAAAGGCGGATGCAGCCGAATGGGAAGCCCAAGTGGTGGCCAAGATGAAACCGACCGAGACAGATTGGTATGTTGAACGGGGGAGTAGCGGCGACAGACCGTTGCTACGAAAATTAGATAATCCAGTATTTCATCGACCCACATTTCGCAACATGGCAACGCAGACTCAATTGGTAGAAGCGGTTGAACAGATTCTCGGCGCGGAAACCACGGCCTTTTTTAGTCAGATCTTTTTTAAGCCGCCCGAAGTTGGCGGCCCAAAACCAGTGCATCAGGACAATTTCTATTTTGGCCCGGATGATTTCGATGCGATGGTAACCGCCTGGGTTGCGCTGGATGATGCTACCCTCGACAATGGATGCCTGTACTTCGGTAACGGCAGCCAGCGACGTGGGCTGCTTCCTCATGTCGCACCTGAGGATCGCCCGTTCGACTTACAAATAAACACAGACCTGTTAGTTGATCACGCCATGTCCGCCGCTCCAGTGCCGCGGGGAGGCGTTTCGTTTCACCACGGCCTTACCCTCCACCAATCGTCTTCCAACAAGAGCCCGTATCCGCGATGTGCAGTCGCCATCCATTATCTCGGTTCGTCGGCCAGACTGACCAGTCCTGCCATGCCCTACGATGAATCACTTTTCATTCCCATATGTGGAAGTAATTGAAGAAGCACCGCGGGCATCTAACTAAGTTACCCCCCAGAACNAGAGACACATCCACTTGCACACTTGGCTACAGCACCTACGCCTTGCCGAATTTGGGCGCGATCGAAGCGATCTCTTTCATTCGTTCCCTCGGATTCGACTCGATCGAGTTTACCATTACGGCCGATCGCTCGATGGCCCCGGAACGTATTGCGGACGAAGACCGAAGCAAGGTGGCTGCTCATTTAAAGCTACACCAACTTCAGGTTACAGCGTTGATGGAAAATCTACGTCCCATGGAAACTCCCGAGAGGCACGTGGCGGACTGTCAACGGTTGGAACGTGGATGCGCACTGGCTACGGCGCTCCGCCCCGATGCACCACCACTCATCCAGACTGTGATGGGCGGTGGCGATTGGTCACAGCGCCGACAGTTGTGCCTGGAACGCGTACGAGACTGGCTGAAAATTGCCGAGAAACACCGAGTCGTTATCGGGATCAAACCGCACCGTGGCCACGCGATGTCAAAACCCGAGGATGCGATCTGGCTCATTGAAAAATTGGGAAATCCTCCCTGGATTCGCATGGTGTTCGACTACAGTCACTTTGTTTTTCGCGACATGCCGATGCCCGAATTGATCCGCCAATCGTTACCCTATACCTCTCACATCGCCGTCAAGGATGCCGAGTTGCACGACGGCAAAGTCCAATTCTCTCTGCCGGGAGAATCGAAGACGATCGATTACGTCGACCTCTTGAAGCGGTTCTACGGCGGCGGATACCGTGGCGATGTTTGCGTCGAGGTGAGTGCTCAAGTGTGGAAGAAAGCTGGATACAAACCCAAACCGACGGCCAAAATCTGTTATCGAAACCTGCAGCGAGCGTTTGTTGATGCGATGATCGAGCGGCCAAACTAAACGACCGTCGACATTAACGGACTCAACTGCTTTATTCCGACGAGTTTCCGTCGCACATCAACAGGAGTTCGACGCGATGTCTAGACTGCTTACCGTTTTTTTCCTGTACTCCTTGTGCCACATGCCAACCACTGGAAACGCTATGGACCGAACAACTGGAGCCACGTTCGCCTCGCGATCGGAGGTGATTGCCAAACACGGCATGGCTGCAACAAGCCATCCTCTGGCAACTCAGATTGCTGTCGATATCCTAAAACAGGGCGGGAACGCAATTGACGCTGCGATCGCAGCCAATGCGGCTCTCGGCCTCATGGAGCCGACCGGGAACGGAGTCGGCGGCGACCTCTTCGCCATCGTCTGGATTGCAAAGGAGGAAAAACTCTATGGACTCAATGCCAGCGGTCGTTCACCGCAAAGCTTGACACTGCCCGAATTGCTCCGACGTGGTCTCAAAGAAATTCCTCCCTATGGACCACTTCCCGTTTCAGTGCCCGGGTGCGTGGACGGATGGTTCGAATTGCATGGCCGCTTTGGTAGCCTCTCGATGAAACGAGTGCTGGAACCGGCGATTCAATATGCGGAAGAGGGGTTTCCCCTCACTGAGGTGATTGCCGATGGGTGGGCCAATGGAAGCAAGAAGCTCAAGACATACCCCGGTTTCGCGGAGACGTTCATGCCCGATGGCCGAGCACCTAGGAAAGGTGAGCTGTTTCGCAATCCGCGCCTTGCCAAAACGTTGCGAAAAATTGCCGATGGCGGCCGGGATGCCTTCTATCGGGGTGACATTGCCAAGACAATCGACACCTTCATGAAACAAAACGGCGGCTACTTGAGCTACGAGGACCTGAGCGAACATCGATCGGAATGGGTCGAACCGGTCTCTATCGACTACCGTGGCTATCGGGTTTGGGAGCTTCCACCCAACGGACAAGGAATCGCCGCTCTTCAAATGCTACAGATCCTTGAAGAGTACAATTTGGCCGAGTATGGCTTTGGAAGTTGGGAGCATATGCATTTGTTCGCGGAGGCCAAGAAGCTGGCTTTTGAGGATCGGGCGAAGTTCTATGCCGACCCTGAATTCAACAAGATACCCGTGCGTGAACTCATCTCGAAGGAATATGCCGATCGTCGACGCAAGCTGATTCGCTTGGACAAATCGGCTGACACTTACCCGACCGGTAATCCGAATCTAGAAGCCGGCGACACGATTTACCTGACCGTCGCTGACGAAGATCGCAATATGGTATCGCTGATCCAAAGCAACTACCGTGGTTTCGGGTCGGGCATGTGCCCCGACGGACTCGGCTTCTGCCTACAGGACCGTGGGCAACTCTTCGATCTAAACGAAGAGTGCTTCAACACGTACGAACCCGGCAAGCGTCCGTTCCATACGATCATCCCCGCCTTCATTACCAAGGACGGGAAACCATACATGAGCTTCGGAGTGATGGGCGGAGCCACGCAGCCGCAGGCACACGCCCAGATCGTCATGAATATCGTCGACTTCAAAATGAACCTGCAGGAAGCCGGTGACGCACCTCGCATGGTCCATGCTGGTTCGTCACAACCAACCGGTTCACGCATGACCGACGGAGGTTTCTTGCAAGTCGAAAACGGCTTTAGCTATCAGACCCTTCGTACTCTTCTCAACAAAGGCCACGATGTTCGTTACGCGGATGGCCCCTACGGCGGCTATCAAGCGATTCGCTACGACGCCGCGCAAGATGTGTACTATGGAGCGTCCGAGTCGAGAAAGGACGGACAGGCGGCCGGGTGGTAATGTTCGGGAGTACGGGGCGTTGCCGCTTCGTTGCGCAGGATTTGAGCCGTCGGCGCTAGCCTCGGGTCTTACAAGATCACGTGGTGAATCCAAAAAGAGCCGACGCTAGCGCGTGCGGATCAGACAAGACACTGACGGAAGCCAGTGCCACACATTTTTCTAAGGCGTGCCCGCGGGTACCTCGGCATCTCGATCGTTACTGGCGATGGCATCAAGCCGTTCTGAGAGCTCTTTTACTTTCAAGGGCATTTTCGGCGCCAAGTCCAACGCCTCGTTTGGGTCGGCGGCCACATTGAACAACTGACGAATGGGTTCCGTACGCGTATTTTTGACGATCAGCTTCCAATCTCCGCGGCGAAGCGCCGACGAACGAAAACTCGGCCCGGCCCAATAGAGATCCCGTTCAGCAAGCTCGGTTTTGTTTGTCAGCGCTGGCCAGATATCTTTACCATCCCAATTCAATTTCCGCTTCTCGTCGTACTTAGCCAATGCGCAAAGAGTTGGCATCCAGTCTGTGATGTGAATAGGCGTGGCACACTTGCCCGGCTTCAACACGCCGGGCCAGCATACCGCCGTGGGCACTCGAATCCCACCTTCATAGAGCTCCCCTTTCTTTCCCCGCAAGGGGAGATTGCGGCCCGGCAGTCTGCCTTGCGGGTAGGAGTCAAACGGATAGCGAGTGTCGTTGTTTTCTGCCGTGCTTCCGCCATTGTCGCTAGTGAACACAATCAAGGTATTGTCGCTCTTCCCACTCATGTGTACAGCGGCAAGGATCTTACCGACAGCATCGTCCATGTGCATGACGCAGGCTGCATAGTGTCGCGCCACGTCGCCCTCAATCGCGTCAGGTACTCTGTCGAGCCATTCGGTCGGTTCGTCAACCGGCAAGTGGACGGCAGTGAACGGGACGTAGAGAAAAAACGGTCGGTCGCCACGACCACGCAACCAGCCGATCGCTTCGGTTGTCAGCAAATCCGTGACGTGCCCCTTCTCGACAATCAACTCACCATTTCGATGCCAGGTAATGCTGTACGGTCCTTTCTTATAAAAATGCCTCCACGAATTGACCCCACCNNNACGGTCTCCCATGGCAGGGAGCGCTCGTTGCGAGGTCCAGTGACGCCAAATCGACTCCAGTAACGCCCAGTCAACAGTCCAATACGAGTCGGCGTGCAAACGGGCGCGACATAGTGATGGGTCAATTCGAGGCTCTGTTTAACTAGCCGATCCAAGTTGGGTGTCGCAATGTTGCCACCGTGAAACGCGACATCCGACCAGCCCAAATCATCAGCCATGATCATCACAATGTTGGGACTTGTTTCCGCGCTGAGCACAAATGGTTGCGTGACGGCCGCCACCATCAGGGCCAAGCTGTGTAACATTGGTTTCATGTTATTCTTGTCGCGATGCTTGTGATCACTATTTACTGCCGATGATGCCAATTTCGGCCGCGGATCCCCATTCTTTTCCGTTTACCTCGGAGAGAACGCGGACACGCACATACCGACCTCGAACTGGCTGCTTGCAATCTGCGCTCTGTGGGGTGCGGACCTTTTTAAACTCTGTCGTTGCGACCGGCTCGCCAAACGAGTCGGGCGAGTCGCTCACTGAAAACTCCGTTTTGGAAAAAGCACCATTCCAACCGTTGTCCTGACGTGCCAGATAGCGAAATCCACGAATGTCATATGTGGCGCCTAGATCGATGACCAGTTCGTGTGGGTGCTTGGCACGTTTGCTAGAAAACTGGGAATGCCAGACGCTTCGCGGATTCCCGTCAATTGCATACACGGCCTTGCGGTCGTTGTCAAAATTCTCACTGCTGAAGCGAACAAGCTTCATTTCCTGAGCAGGAATCAGATCTTTCTCTGTGAGACGGTTCACTTTGGAACGAGGGCCGGTTGTGGGAGGGCGGGTGGAGCCCCATTTGGCGTCCCGGTCGCGCTGGTGCCGGGTGCGTTTGGGATCCAAGTACGTTCCTGCTCGAACCGGTTCGTGTGATGCAGCCACATAGCGTTCCACGCGCGCCACAATTTCCGGATGTTGTTTGGCTTTGTTCGTGGTTTCGCTAATATCCACCGTTAGATCGTACAGTTCCCACGAGGCGTTACTCTTTGTCCGGATCGCTTTCCAATTCTCGACGCGAACAGCGACCTGTGAGCCGAATTCCCAGTAGAGATACTCGTGCTTCTTCTGTTTCTCGCTGGCGCCGAGCAATTCGGGCAAGATGGACAGCCCGTCGATGTCACTTGGGGCCGTGGCTCCCGTCAATTCCGCCAAGGTCGGTAGCACATCCGGTTGATAAAACAACAAATCGCTGACTTCACCTGCTTTGATTTTTCCCGGCCACCTGGCGATGAACGGAATCCTCAAACCACCTTCATAGAGATTCCCCTTACCGCCTCGGAACTCAACACCCGTGCGAGGATTGACGTTCGGACCGAAGTAGCCCCGCGGATGCTGCTTGCTGCGAAACCGATCCTGACCGCCATTGTCGCCGGTGAAAAAGACGATCGTATCGTCCTGAAGATTCAACTTCTCAAGCAAATCCAAGACCTGGCCGACGTTGCGGTCGACCATCGTCACCATCGCCGCGTAGTTCTTGATCTCTTGCGATAGGTCGGGGTCCTGCACCCATTTGTCGTTACGATATTGTTCCCAGGCAGGGTCATCGGCTGGAATGTCGTACATCCCATGGGGCGGAGTGATCGGCAGATAACAGAAAAACGGCCGTTCCCTGTTTTTCTTGATGAACTCCAATGCCTCGTTCATGATCGAGTAATGCGAGTACGTCTGACCCGTACGCCCACCGATGTTCCCCGCGAGAGGTACCTCCTCGCTGTTTCGAATCAAGTAGGGCGGATAGAAGGAATGAGCGTGAACCTGGTCGTAGTACCCGAAGAACAGATCAAATCCATGCTGTTCAGGCACTCCCGTTGAGTCTCGACCGCCACATCCCCATTTACCAAAGCCGCCTGTCGCATAGCCACTGGCCTTCAGCATGGATGCGATCGTTCGTTCGCCGGCCCGCAATGGTGTGCCGCCGTCGTTGGCTCGCACCGAAGCGTGCCCCGCATGCTTCCCCGTCATCAGATTACACCGCAGGGGCGCACAAACGGGCGCACCGGCTAAAGCCTGCGTGAACCGAATCCCCTCAGTCGCCATTCGATCAATACGTGGCGTGTGTATCCGGGTGTTTCCCATGTGCGACAATTCGAAGTATGCCAGTTCGTCGGACATGATGAAGACAATGTTCGGCGGTCGCTCGGCAGCCTTCGCCCCTACGGCTAATCCGCATAAGAGGACCGCAAGTCCCAAACGATATGATTTCATTTTCACTCGCTGTTTCTCGATAAGAGTTTTGTTTTCGTACAACAATGTGTGCCATTGGCACACATTGTTGTCTCAGGACGCAAACCGCCAAGTCATATTAGGTTTACCACGATCGTCTTGAAATTCAATCGATTGAATTTCCGCTCCAAAGGTGGGTAGATACAAACGCGGGACATGTGGCGCTCGGTAGGCGCAATAGAAAAAGAACGGCTCGTCGTAATGCCGTTTAATGAAGGCACAGGCCGCCGCGCTGTTGACGTCGAGATGATAGAGTTTGGATTGTTCTGGCCCTGGTCGGCGGTCACGCCCATCGAGATCATAATTCGCCCAGCCTGGGCGATTCGCGTTCTTATAATAAACGTCGTCAAAACCGTGATCTACGATCGCCGCCGGCTGTCCGAGGTGCCATTTTCCCGTCATGCCCGTTGAGTACCCAGCCCTCTTCAGTCGCTCCGCGATTGTCTGAATCGCGTTGAAGCCGTCTAGCGACTCACCATTACTTTCGACACCCAGTCGATTCTGGTACTGCCCGCTCAGCAGACCGGCGCGCGACGGCACGCACTGGGGCGCCGTGACATAGCCGGATGTCATTCGCACGCCACCCAACGCCAAGTTATCGATGTTGGGAGTCCTGATATCGTCGACAACACCCTGGCAGGAGAGGTCCGAATATCCGTGATCATCGGTGAAAATCACAATAACATTTGGCTTGACCGATGGCTCAGCCCCAAAAGATTCCGCCACCGCAATCGAGACGATGACGCAACTGAACAACGAAAGTAGAGCGAAGGCGAAGCGGTTCATAACAGTCAAGTTACACCAGACAGAGCGTTGGAGCGAATGGAGAGGGGAATCAATGTGTGGCACTGGCTCTGCCAGTGCCACACATTTGAGATTCCGACGGCTCGTTGTCGTTCGCCCGACAAGTCCGAGCACTCCAAAGTTTGGATTGCGTTGACTTGTCACAGCTATTCCGCAACTTCACTCCCACATACTTGGAGTAATGACCTCGTCCGGCAGGTTATTTTCCACGTCATCGATGGCGGACAACACATCCGTTGGCAACGGGCCGCGATGAAACAACCTCAGGTTGTCAATCATTTGCTGCTCACACTCGACACCGACCACAAGACTGGTCACGTCCGGGTCGGTTATTGCGTGACGCAAGGCGAGTTCTGCTAAAGGCATGCCAGCATCTTCGGCAATGCGAGCCAACTGACGGCGGACGGGTAGGACTTCCTTTAGCCGTTGTGGAATCTCCACCTCGTCCATGAGCAACAAACCCTGGAGATAGACGCTACGTTGGAACACTGCGACCTGGTGGGATGCTGCCCATTGGAAGATCCCGCTGTCGCGATGGCGGCGGTCGAGCAGATTGGATGGCAACTGGAGGACGGCCGCCCGCTCCTGCTCTGCGAGGCGTCTGGCCGAACCGGAGTCGTTTCCGCAGGAGATGCCGACATGATCAATCCAACCTCTTGTCACCAGACTGTCCAGCACCTCCATGTACGGAGCGTCCGATTCGCGATGAAACAGCACGATCGGAAGGGTATCCAGGCCCAGTCTCCTCTGAGAATTACGGACAGAAGACTCGATCGATTGACGTGCCAGTAGGGGATCGCGAGAAGCCTCATCATCCAACGCTGAGACCTTGGTGACGACGTTGCAACGGTCCAACGCATTCAGCTCGCGAAGTGCTCGCCCCAACACTTCCTCGCTGGTTCCATAATCGGCGGCAGTATCAAAACAATTCACGCCGCCGTCTAGGCAAACTCGTAGGATTTTGACGACATCACTGTACGAAGTTTGCCCACCGCGATTCGCGACGCCGTAGGGGAGCCCAAACTGAACAGTGCCCAGCGTGAGTCGAGATAGTCTGAGATCTTTCCACAGCGAAATATTCATCTACCATCAATCGAGCAGCTCGCAACACTGTGTGGCGAGGGCAGTCGTGACCTCGCGAGTAACGTGGCGACGCGCGGGTCGATTGCATGCCAGCACTTCTCCCGTCCGGTTTCGTCGACATTGTCGAATCCACCGGACGAGTGTTGTACTTTCCCAGATCATCACCGCGACGGACTACTTGTCGCCCGACTTCGGTTTATCGGACTTCGGTTTATCATCCGATTTAGGTTTGTCATTGGACCCACTGCCACGTGGAGCGTCGCCACGAGTACCGTCTCGCTCTTTAGCGCCGTCACGATCGCCACGATCACGTGGAGCATCGCCACGAGCACCCTCTCGTTCGCGGTTGCTATCGCGGTCGCCACGGACACGAGGAGCATCATCACGAGTACCCGATCGCTCCGAGTCACTATCTCGCTCGCCACGTTCACGTCGAGGATCATCATCCCGAATGCCGTCACGACGAATCGGCTCACGCCCACCACCACGACGAATCACGTCACGTCCACCACCGCGCATGGCGGCAACCTCGCGACGCAACGATTGCAGCTCGCGACGCAACTGTTGAATCATGCCATAGAGCAATTCCTCGCGTTCGTTTTCAGGTCGAAATTCAACGCGTCGTCCTTCACCCTCTCCGCCTTCACGGCGTTCTCCTTCACGGCGTTCTCCTTCACGGCGTTCTCCTTCACGGCGTTCTCCTTCACGGCGTTCTCCTTCACGGCGTTCTCCTT
>LWDU01000545.1_pt1 | contig 12550 bp, 17 predicted proteins | sample 727161 | NCBI WGS metagenome assembly LWDU01 (sample SAMN04566230, study PRJNA314399) | hydrothermal vent metagenome | isolation source: deep sea hydrothermal plume seawater | place: Mexico: Gulf of California, Guaymas Basin | collected 2004-07-11 | reverse complement strand
TAAAATTCAATAGAATTATCTGCCATGGCAATCATTCCTTAGGTATAGAAAAAGGAGGGCGACACAAAGTCGCCCCCCAAATTCTAGAAGTTGGCGTAAATACTACGCCGTCGCGGCATCCGCCACCTCGTCCTCGGCGACCTCAAAAGCCTCCGTTGCGGGCGCCGGGACCGTAGTGGCATCTGCCACGCGGAAACCTACGACCTTGCGACCATCCTTGATGGCCTCAACCGGGACGCCAGCCTTGTTCTTGACCTCCCAGATATATGTGGAAATGCGATACATCTCCACGTCTTTGCCGAGGGCAGCCGCAAGGTCTTCCTTGCTAACCGACTTCGGCGATGCATTCTGGAGAACTTCCAGAATACGTTCAAACTGCTTGACCTTCGCCATTGCTGTTTTCCTCGCACTTGGTAATTTGTTGTCCAGGAACTCCCCGGAACAGAATTACCATTGTTGAATAATAGATAGTATACCTCAAGGAGGGAGGTTTGTCAACCCTCTCCAAGAAGTTTTTCGATTCCCTGCTCCATCTTTACCCGCGCAGAAACATTCGCCGTATGAACGGTAATATTCTCCGGAGGAATAAATCGAGTCGTAATTGTTTGCCCTATTCCTTTATGAGCATTATAAAAATTTCCTCGTTCGGTGAGAAAAACTTGTTCTTCCATCCACAGGACTACATCATAGCCTGTTCCAATTCCCTCGTCGTCACCAAGGTCATGGTCGAGTGAAAGATGCGAAACTTCGCCAGTCTCCAAAAGAGCAATCGCCTGAGCCGGTGTCTTCACCAACACCCAGCCATCATCAGGCGGGGTTCGTTCATCATCAAGGTAAACCTTGAGTCGCTTGTCTTTTCGGATGTTCAGTTGCATAAATTGTCTTTTCGGATATTCAGTTGTACCGTTTAAAAAATGGAGGGCCTTAGGGAGTCGAACCCCACTTCTCTGCTATCATTTGCAGAGCGAACTTACCGTTATTCTATCGGCCCGTCCGAGAATTGATTAATTCCTCGGCACTAATAATGTTAGTGGGAACCTCTACCCTCTCCCCCGAAGGGGTTGTAGGCGTGCGTCAGACGCCTCGTTATTTGGTAGATGCTGACTCCATCAGGTATCGAACCTGAATCTCCGTTCCGAACCAAACATGCATCTCAGGAGGTCACCCAAAGAAACATGAAGGACGGTGATGACCAATCATCAACGGCATCTTGAGCCATTTAGACGATGGAGCCCCACAAATTTTTGGTCTGCCTGGGGGGTAATGATCGTAGTCCCCAGACACTTCTTTCAGCTACATCTATAAGTATACCCCACTTTCCGTGAATGTCAAGGGTTTGAGTGAAAAAACTTCGTCTGTAAGTAATTGATTCCAAAAGGGTTTTAGGAAATCCACATCTTTTTTCTAAGTGCTTGATTCTAAAGGGTTTTTAGAGCGGCGGAGGACGCCCTCTCCGGGTCTTTTCTCCCTAAGACGCTCTCTGACTCGGGGGGAGGTCTAAACGCCGGCAGAGACCGCTCTAGAGCGCCTCCCTAACCGAGTCTCCTCTTTTTCAGTCGAGCAGGACGCACACGCATACTTCGGAGCATCATTCGTGGTAATCCTGTCATATCCATCATCCAGGGCAATCCGTCGGAGAGCTTCGGCAGACTTGCCACAAAAATCGCAAATGAATTCTTCCGACGCAGCATCATCTAGATATTCCCGATGATAGTTTCGGGCTCCACCTCTAGATGCACGACGGTCATGCATGAATCCAGCTTTTTGGAAACATGCACCCAAGGCATTATAATCTCTAAACTTAGGTATGTTCGCCACAAAGTTCTCCATCTTTAAATCCACACTTTGGGCAAATATTATTCATAACGCCCGCCGAGCAAATATCCCAATCGCCATTATCAGTCTTAAACCGAGATACAATTCCTTGGTCTATCATCATCTCTAGAGTGGCATCCATTCCAGCACCAATTCCTTCGTCATGCCCCCAATAATAACTCACACCAGCGGCTATTATAACCATACCAGACAAAATAAACTCTAATGCAGTAAGGTCCACAACATCTCCTTAATAATGGTATTTATGAAATAATATAAGTGAAATCATCAAATCCCTCATCCGAAGTAGGGCGCTCATATCCATCTTTCAACATTTGGTCTATATCTTGTTCCCAAACCACAGCATATTTTCTATATTCCGGTAAATGCTTTAGGACACGGCTTCGGTCCTTCTGAGTCAATCCCCCACAGAACCAAATAATACGCTGACCTTTATCTTTGGCTAATTTAATTTGTCTAGATAAACTTCGATTTATTTTCCATCGGGTAAAAACGGAATCATCAGAATCGTGACCCGACATAATAACAGTATCGCCATCATCTATATTTCTGGAAATCCAAAATTGCTTTTGTTTATCACAAGCACCAATGAGCATTTTAATTGGTGTGGAATTATGATCATTGTTATAATACAACTCTTCAAGTTCTATACTATCTATTCCAATTTGGTTGTCGTAAGGTTTCACATGCATGACAATATATCCTTCAAAATAATATATTGATAAAAAAGGCGCGGGGGGAAGGTACTCCCCCCGAACAAGTTATATGATAAGTGCCCTATCTTGCTCCGCAAGACCATCGGGTCATCTACTCCATAAAATCACAAGTCACACCGTGAAGGGTCTATGCATTCGTACCCGAACACTACCAACACAAATATTAAGTTTGACTCTTCCTTTAAGGATCCATCCCCGACTTATAGACTAACGGCTCCAGTAGCCGGCTCTCCGAGCAGGACCTATATCCGTCTTTGTAAGGGCTAACTACTTCCCAAACTTTGACAATTAATTTCGCCGTAAAGGTACTCGGCTATCCATAAATTCTCCGTGAATCTCCCACGAGACCAACTGGATCTCATTCGCTACTACCCGCAGTCTACGGGATTCACTACTCCGTTCAATTCACGGTCCTCTATAGAACCCTCTATTTTGTTATTCCGCCTATATTAATAATAGTGACAAGGTTGCCACTGGTTTTCTCGTTCCTTATAAGGGAACGAAAAATCTTTGGTATTAATCATACCGAACTTCCTCTTCTTCCATTTCTAATTGTTCAATCTCATCATCTACATAGTAAACACTGTCCACGGAACGCTTATTTTTTCGGCGCTCTCGGCGGGTTTCTCGTTTGCGCCTACGTTCCTGCCGATAATCATCAAAATAATCTTCGTCAAAGTCTGAATCATTATTAGTCTTAGACCGTTTATTTTTACCCATCGGTATTTTTCTTTGCCCTCGTCTTCTTGGGCTTAGTTTTATTAACACTACTAACAGCAACAGGCTCCGGCTCCGGAGCAGGTTCGGGAATGAGCCCAGGCATAAATTCCCAAACCAATCGGGCTGTTAATCCGGCAATCTTTTTATCCTTCATCTGAATGAGCAGCTCAGATTCACTCGGATGTATTGATTCCAGCATATTGACAAAGATTTCTTCGCGCTTCATCTTATTCTGAATCAGCTTACCTGTGCGTGAAGTAAAATAAACCAGCTTCCGAACTTCTCGCTCCAATACAGATGGGTTTACCCCATATTCACCTTGATCCTTCTTATATGGCGGAGAACCTTCAGGCAACTCCCACACAATATCGGGATGAAATGCTCCCTGTGTCCGAAGCAATGCAATTTTTTCGTCGGTTGTTTCTGCCTTAGAAACACGCCCAAAAAGCTCGGGTAGACTTTCGCTATAATTTGGCATTCTTTAAAACTCCTGAATATCTTCCATCAAATTTTTCAACTTGAATTTCACAAAATAATTAAACAACTTGCTTCTATCGCCATGATCGGCGCCGGCATACTGCAACATAATCTTCTCCTTCAGATCCTCAGGAACAAACTCCAAATCAATCAATTGCTCGTTTCTACGATAACCGCGCAGCCGATTAGAATCATTCCAATCTTCGGGATCTAATTCCATCCATCCGGACAACTTTTTCGTTGAAATTGATTTCTGTCGCTCGCCTTTCACTAGAACATCATCTGAACTCAGGCAATTAGGAATACCATCTCCGCGGTCTCCGCGAATAATATGTTCCTTCAAAAAAGCCTGAGGGCTATCTGTCCGAATAAACTTCTTCTGAACTGGAGCGTATTGGTCTACATTATTGTATTTTTGTAATTGCATAAAATCTTTATCACCAGATAAAATTAACTTATTTTCAAATGGACTTGCGTGCTGAACTAGTACGGCAATAATATCATCTGCTTCTGCACGATCCACATCAAGAACGATGTAAGGAAAATACTCCTTAATCTCGTCTCTGATTTTATTTAGCGTTTCAAAAATTAGAGTCCAATCCAAAGTCGAAGCAGCGCGGTCTTTCTTTCGCCCGGCCTTATAAAACGGAAAAATATCTCGGCGCCAATAATGTCGCGCATCACAACAAATTACAAGGTCACCATACTTCTCACCAAACTTCACTTTGTATGCACGAAGACTATTCAACACCATATGGCGAAGCAAGTCTTCATTTATCTCTTGATTTTTGTTATAGGTATTAATACTCACCATTAGGTTACTAATAGCAATCTGATTCAGGTCTACTAATATCATTTTAAATCACCCGAAGAATAATCATATCATTATTGATACGACCAGTCACTTTAGTTTCCTTTGCGGCAATTCTATCCATCAACTTTCGCAACTTCACCTTGCCGCTGTTCAAGACTTCGGGTAAAATTGCATCAGGCTTTCGGAGCTTCTTTTTGAACGAAGTGGATACATCAAAATCTTGCAACGTAGTTCCCTTTATTGTCATCCCTCTATCTGAGTTATACTTATAAAGAAAACGATCTTTTGTATTGAAGATCCAAATTTGGTGAGCTTCTATCATTCGGTCAGGAGCCACGCTAACAATCTTGAAACTATCATCGCGGACCTTGTACTTTACCTTGGCCACCCTTTGCTCGACAGAATGAATCTTTTTCGTTCTCGGCTTGCGCGTTGACTTTCGGACATTCCCCCACGCCTCTGCATCGTCAACCATTCCTTGGACAAAATCACGATAATTCTTTTGATGCGAAGTTGACAGGAAAGAATAACCCTCATTCAACTGGTCATCTTTACCGTCAACCAAATCTTCCAACTCAGACAAAATATCTTCTAGATAGTTTTGAATCTTCTTGGTGTGCGGGCCCTTTGTTTCCTTGTTCTGTAGGAACTTGTACAACTCAAACTCGGACTTCTTACACTTATTTTCTATAAATTCGTCAATCTCGAAATCAACATCACCAAGAAGGTCACGAACTTGATTGTTCACCCGCTCTTGAATGCTAAGAACAGGAACATTCTTGTTGGCAATTTCAACCTTCTTCTTCTCGGCCAGAATTTTTCCACCCTCTTCAATCAACTCATCAATGACCGTATTCAAGCGGGCGAGCAATTCATCAGACTTGTATCCATCATCAAACATCCTCGCCACATTTCCCCATGTAGGAGAAATCAACGAAGCCGACTTCATGGCTGCCAGATCAGACTTTGTTCGATTCTTTTTTACATACTCCTCAAGGAATTCTTTACTTTCCTTGGTAGAATATACACCATGATACCAACCCATGGCACGATTGAAAAGTTTTGTCTGTTCGCCTTTGGTAAGCTCATCAAAATTGGCAAACGAAGGTTTCTCTCCATGCATTGCCATAATTTCTGTACGATTGGTTCGGCCTCGCCTAGTTTTCTTTTTCGCCACGAAGGATGCGCTCCAGTAATCAGTTATCTATAGTATAGTCAAAAACAGAGAAAAGTCAAGTCTCTATGCTTGCCAATTCTTGAATTGACCCTTATTAATTAAGTTTGCCCGAACAAAATCAATCTTTTCCTCTGGGCTCATAATTTGTGGTATTGTTACCCATGGCAATTGTTGGCGATTGAAATCTCGCAGACATTCAAATGTATTCCCTCGTAACAGTTGCCGTTCGGCCTCGGGCCATTGGTCTGGGCTGAATACGAATTCTGGTTGATTCGTCGTGCCGATTGGATTCGTCTTGTCATAGACATAGACATCATTACAGTCAGTATTCACAAACAAAAGTTTACCCTCGACATGAGCCTTCAAAGCCCAGAGCATGTGCGTAAAGTCATCTGGAATATTAGGAACTTCCAAGTGTTCCAAATCGCATTCTACGGCCCTCGAAGAGATGGCCAAAGTCACTTCGCCTCCGGTACAGTTATGCCCGTCCCAATAGACATAAGAAGGAATTGGAGACCGAAAATTGAACTGCGAATGAAGACAGACACCAGGAATCACTTCTTTATGTAGCTGCTGTGTTTCATGGCATCTTACCGAATCGGTTATTTGCATATTGCTCAGGTAATCGAAATCGGCAATCTGGTTAAGATCGCCAATGGACTCAAATGCACATGAGTAATAGAAATCATCCCCATCAATCATAATCAGATGGGTATAGTTCTCTTTCTTATACAAACTCTTGTACAGGTCAAGGACCGAGTTATGCCCCATTCCATTGCCGCCATTGCTCTTGGTCTTGACAACTTCAAAGTCTTTTACAGCCGATTTAATTCCGTTGTAATAATCATCGTCGTTCGTATTACAGACAACTTTCAAATCCCATTCAAACGGATGGTACTCTTGGTCTACTACAGAATTGACACAACGAAGCAACTCTTCTTCTGAAACAGTTGTGCTACAAAGTGGGACTACTAAGGCTTTCATAAATTCTTCCAAATGTCATCTTGTTTAAAACGGTCTTCAATCCAATTATATGTTTTTTCCATACCAATACGAAGAGGTTGACTTGGAGCCCAACCCAACTTTTCTTGAATTAGTTTATTGTCCGAGTTGCGCCCCCGCACTCCGAGCGGACCTTCAACATTATAAATCCCCAATGTCTTACCAGAAATGTCAATGGCCATTTGAGCAAATTCATTAATTGAAATCATTTCTTCCGAACCAATATTTACGGGTCCAGTAAAATCTGAATCCATTAATCTACGAGTCGCTTCGACACACTCATCAATATACAAAAATGAACGAGTTTGTTTCCCATCGCCCCATACCTCAATACCGCTATAGTCAGGAACCTCTATTACCTTTCGGCACATTGCAGCAGGAGCTTTTTCTTTCCCACCTTCCCACGTTCCTTCGGGGCCAAAAATATTATGATAGCGAGCAATGCGAACATCTAACCCATAGTTACGCGCATATGCAAGATAAAGTCTTTCACTAAACAACTTTTCCCAACCATATTCAGAATCGGGCGCTGCGGGATATGCAGAATCTTCTGAACAGTTTGGATTGTCTGGCTCTAGCTGATTGTATTCTGGATACATGCACGCCGAAGAAGAATAGAAAATCTTGTTTACACCACTCTTTCGACATTGTTCCGCAATGTTCAAATTAATCTGAGCAGAATTATGCATCACATGAGCGTCATTTTCACCAGTGAAAATATACCCAGCACCACCCATGTCTGCGGCCAATTGATAGACTTCATCAAACACAACATTTGGTTCTATCGACAATGCAAAATCACACGCCTTTGGATCACGCAGATCCGCAACCACAAAATCATTTGCGGCCGATTCACTAAATTCAGGGCGCTTTAAGTCAACACCCCGAACCCAATGTCCTTCTTCTCTTAACTGTTTCACAAGATGGGAACCAATGAATCCGCCGGCACCACATACTAATATTTTTTTCTTATTCATCACACACTCCACTCAAATATTGTATTAAAAAAATCATAAATATTCTTTCGGAAAAACTTCCAATAGAAGATCCAAGTCGAGCTTTATATCAATTTTATCAAATAACCTAAAATCAAAATTATTTGGACCAACATCATTGGGATCCATCCCAACGGGATAATACTTTCTAATTCCAACAGACTCAAAATAATCAAAGAACTTAGTATAATCTCCTTGAACATTTCGACTAAATTCTACCCAATAAGAAGGAATACCATATGCATCAGACACGATTAACCCATGAAGGGCGCTTGAAATAATATGGTCGCATTGTAAAATATCATCAATAACTTCTTCTATTTCCTTAGTCAGGTCGATAATCTTAACCTGATCGGGCGACCTCCCCTCCCAATTAGATACCACTAGGCTATAATCAACAACATGAGGAATAACACCCAAAACAAAATCATTAGTTTTCTTACCTGAATAATAGCGAGGCAACAACAACGCTGGGTCTCCATAAACATCAGGACAATCCAATCCGCGCGAGATTGCAATTTTACGAGTTATCGGTCCTCGCACGGCCCGAATGTCACACTTTGGGTTCATTGGATATGGAGAATTTACCCAATTGGTTCCAGTACCCCACACAGTAGCAGCATCTCCCTTAGCACATTCCAAAATTGATCCAATCATAATCAATTTGTTTTCGGAAGCATCTCGGTCGACGCTGCAAAATTTTGCATCTCGTCCAGTAATTTTCTTAAAAAGATAAGGATTTAAATAATCTCCAAAATTTCTAGGCTCATGATTAATCCAAAACACATTATTCTTATTAAAATCCGACATTATATATTATCCTTTGTGTCTTGAAAAAATTTTACTAATTCACATAAAGATTCGGCAGAAATATCCCATCCATCAGCCTGAACGATTCCACTCTTATCTATAGAATTTATAATAAAATCAACACATTCTTTAATAGTTAAAAAATTAACAACACCATGTGGTTTTATAATTCTATCCCTAAACCCAACAAAAACACCCTTTCCCGCAATACAAGGAAGTCTTATGACTAAGTTATCTTTAGATTCAGATAAAATTTTATTTTCCCCCAATTTTTTAAAATGATTATACCAATTTTGTTTTTTAGAAGATGTTGAAATAAATACCACCTTTATTTTATCAGAAACACCACTTAAATAATGTAAAAATTTTTCATATTCCTTTTTCTGAGTATCATAAGATATATCTAAAAAATTCCAGGTATGATAAACATGAACACCCTCAACCCAAACACCCCGCTTAGATAAATTTTCGCCTAACTGTCCTTTTCCATTAATCAACTTCACAATTAAATAAATTCCTTATGTTGAATTGTCTTAGACAGCTCATCTCGTTTTTGAGCCAAATCGTTAAGGTATTGTTCATTCCCCATATTATTATAAATTTCCCAAACTGCCTTATTACTTTCATGAGGCTTGCATAATTGCGTACAATTTGAAAAACACTCCACATCATCAATTTGGTGCATAACTTCTTGTCTCTTATCAATATTACCCCAAATTTCTTTAAAGCTAGACTCATATAAAGAACCGTAACTATACTGCTTATATCCTCTATGATTGGTACAAACATATACATGGCCATCGGCACCAATACATGGTTGCACTTGAGAACCTAAGCATTTCTTATATCGTCTTCCATAAAGTTCTGGATCATTTTCTAAATCGGATAACTTATATCCATTTATCTGAAATTTATCTCCCAAAATATTTTTAGCTTCTTCTAATAAAGGGTCTACTTGATTATACCAAAAATCTTGTTGTCTCTGAACACCATCCTCACGTTCTCTATTAACAATCTCTGGTTTAAATTGACAATATTCTAAATCATATTCAACAAAAAACTTCGCAAAATCTACAATCTCATGATATGTATCCGGAGTAATTACAAACCCCACACCAATATCAATTTTATTACTAGCCTGTTTATTTGTTTCAATAAGGGTTGTAAGATTTGCCACCATCTTATCCCATCCCTCATTTCCCTTTGTGCGCCGAATAGAATTATATGTCTCTTTGGTTCCTGCATCAATCGAAAATCTAGCCCAAGTCAAATTATTCACAAATGCATCAAACAAATCCCACCTATCCATTAATGTCCCATTCGTAAATATTCCCATTTTAATATCAGAATTATTTCCAACAAATTCTAATGCGTCTTTAAATGCAGGATTAATTGTTGGTTCTCCCCCACCAGTCCAATTAATCGCCCGAACACCCATGTCAATCATATCTTGGCACACATTTAACAAAACATCTCTGGGCATAATCGACCTATCGAAAGTTTCCAATCCTTTAGATTCGGGCAAATGAATGTAGGATGAAATACAAAAATAACATCCATGATTACATGCATTACTTGGGTCTATTTCTACCAAAACAGGCGCCGGATTTTTTCCACGGAGAAATTCTAAAACACGGTCACTATTTGCAATGATTTTAGCTTTAGGATCAAAAATATTTTTATTAAAATCCGACGACACTATATATTATCCTTAATTAAATTTGACCATAAAGTAACATTCTCTAAAAAATGAGATGAACCAACTAGCTTGGTGTAATTACTCATAGCTAACTCGCTGTCATAAACGGGGTCATCATCATCAAAATAACAAAAATACTCTTCGCAATATTTGTTATTACTACCCTGCTCTAATATCGGGATAGACAAACATAAAATTGCCTCAAAAAAACGATAGGTCCAATCAAACCCGGGAGCGTCAGGAGCAAGCGTAAACCGCGACTTCGATATGGCAGCATAATAAGATTCATCTATCGTATACTTCTTGGACGCAATTCGGCCCCGATCAGAATTCAATATGATAGCATCTGTGCCCAAATACTTATTTAAAAAGGAGCGCCGAGTAGGCGTTATCACACCAATAAAATTATAGTCCACCGTTTTATTCTTAGGTAGAGAATCTATATATTCTTTGAGATATAAAGGAAACACCACAGGCAATTGAACACCATTAATATGATTAAAGCCGGCCAAATGATCTTCCCCAAATATCAAATTTGAAGTAACAATTTTCTTATCCTGTTCACTTAAAAGGGAGATCATCTCAGATATGGCAGCTTTAAGATAAAAAAGTTGGTACGTTTCATTATAATGTATAGTAGTATCAGATAACTGCATCTAAATCCTTTTTGTTATGGGTAGGGAATTATTAATCCAAACACCATTCAAATTATCATGTCCTAAAAATACATATTCATTAGGTAAAATATCAGTAACAATTTCTGGTGAAATTTTGTTGATCTCCACAATAAGAATTTTGGGAATATGTTTTGTAAAATCAATCCCTCTAAGGACCTTATCCTCAAAGCCTTCAACATCAATTGACATTACATCAATATGTTTCGGACAATCATTATCAGATAAGATTTTTGATGTTACCTCAATATCTACATATCTATTGACATATTCATACCGGCCTCCGGAGCGAGAATCCCCCTGGTCATTCGGCACGAAACTTTCTCCTAAAAATAGAGCCTTGGTATCCTTTTGATCTGACGCACCAACATTGACTATAATAAGTCTATCCAAATTCTCAGAATGGGAGATTTGAAGTTCCTCGCAAAACTCGCGTATCGGCTCAATATAGATTCCGCTCCACCCCATATCCAACAAATCTGCTGTATTAGACCCGCACCTCATATCACCATTCATACTATTCATCAAAAGGAGGTCGGCCGCCAAATGGCCAGCTTCAAGACACTCCAGACGCCAAGCTCCATACAAGGTATGGCCGACCCCAATCTCAACTAAGAATCCAACGTCAACATCGGCCAAATATGTATTATATACATCAACCAACCAAGGAGACTGATTTTCATTTATTGGATCGTCCGTATCATTATAAAAAACATATTTTTTCATTTTATTTTTTATTCCCTTTAGGAGTTAAAATTAAAAATCCCTGATGTCTATAATCTCTAGTAAAATTATGAGTCTCACTAAAGGCCTCTTCTATAAACCCAATACCACCCATGCCATATTTTTCATTAAATCCGGGAGGATTAGGAATTTGAATCCCAGCATCACCTTCATATATCTGAAGATCATCAATAATAAAAACATCTAACGAATTTGGTCGCAACGATTTTATTGTTGCAATTTCATCTTTTAATGGCATATGTAAAGACGGTTGGTCGGACATATGATCGTAATCATTAAATTTAAAATCGGCTCCTGGAAAATGTGCATCTAACCAAAACAAGATAGAACTGTCGAGTGGAATTTTAGGTAAAACATTATTCAACCCAGCCAAAGTATCGGTATGAAACAACTCTAACCTATCATCAACAATATTATTTTTACAATGTTCATATAACTGACCAACATACTCAAACGAATACAACTCCTTAAACGAATATCGTAGAGCATGACTTATTCCCTCACCTACACCAGTTCCCGTTTCAATAAAAACATTGCAACCATAATCATCAATATGTGTTTGTAAATTGTGTAGTAATATTTCACCCATAATTAATTGATTCTCTTTTCATACCAATCATATGTAATTTTCAAACCTTCTTCAAGAGTAGTTAATTTATGATAGCCCAAGGCTTTTATCTTATCAATATTTGGACATCGGCGCTTTACGCTTCCTTCTGGAGCCAACTCAACATTCAAATTTATTTTATCATCATCATTTATTTTATCATCATCATTTATTTTAAACAACATTTCTGCCACTTGTCTAATTTCAATTTCTTCGTCATCATTTCCAACATTAATAATATCACCAAGAGTATCAGAACTTTCTACTATATTATCTAAC
>LWDU01040033.1_pt1 | contig 12552 bp, 10 predicted proteins | sample 727161 | NCBI WGS metagenome assembly LWDU01 (sample SAMN04566230, study PRJNA314399) | hydrothermal vent metagenome | isolation source: deep sea hydrothermal plume seawater | place: Mexico: Gulf of California, Guaymas Basin | collected 2004-07-11 | reverse complement strand
GACTCACGCGTTTATTTACGATGAGGTCTATTGACCTGACTTATAAAAGGGATTACCACCCGTATCTAAAATATCGATGTCGGCGTATGCTTTGGTAGAAATTGACCTGACTTTAAAAGGGATTACGACACGAACAGGGGAGGGGAGGGTTTGAAACCCGCCCCTACAGGCTCCAAGAGATCGAGCCTGCCCTGTGGCAGGTCCCCCTGCTCCCCAGACTCATTGATGAGGCGGTTGCTCTTGATGGGACAGCAGTAGAGCTTCTGAACGACTCAATGTGAAGCATCAGCCACTTCGCGGCGTAGCAGCCAGCCCTCAGCACAGTCTTGAAGGCGAGTTGCTTGTGAGGCACCAAAAAAAGTTTTGACATCTTGTTAGCACTCAACTATGATGAGTGCTAACAAGTAACTCAAACCCTCATTGAAAGGAGGAATCATGTTGCATCCCATCATCACCCGCAACACTGCCCCGATCCCCTTCGCCGCGTTGGTGGAGGATTTATTCCACGACGTCCTCAGCGAGAGCCGTCCGCTGGCTCGGAGTTTCCGGCCTGCGCTCGACCTGCGTGAGGAGGACGGCGCGTACCTCGCTGTGGTCGAGCTTCCGGGGCTGGGCAAGGAGGACGTCACCCTCAATCTGGAGGACGGTGTGCTCACGATCAAGGGCGAGAAGCAGAGCGAGCGCGACGAGGAGCAGGACGGACTGCGTCACACTGAACGCAGCTTCGGCAGCTTTCAGCGCGCGGTGCGGCTTCCCAAGGAGGTGGACGCCGAGGGCATCAGCGCCGGGATGACCAACGGCGTACTCACCGTGCGCATCCCCAAGGCCGCCAAGGCCGAGCGCAAGCTCATCACCATCAACTGATCCTTGCGGATCACGGGGGTGCTGAGACGCCCCCGCCTCTGCTTTCCGGACGGCGGCGCTTCCGTTGCCGTCCGCCCCTCATCTCTCCTGAGTTTCAGAATCTCAAGAGACGCTTGACATCACCTCCCATTTTTGGAGAAATGAGAAACCCGCGACAGCGTCACTTTTTTCGAGAAAGACCATGACTGCACAGTTTGCCGACGCGATCCAAGTCATTGACCACGCCGCTCCGGATGCAGCGCAGCGCTTTGCCGCCTCCCTGAAGGACACGGGGTTTGCCGTCCTCAACCCCCACCCGATTCCGCCTGCGTTGATGACGGCGGTCTATCACGGCTGGTCTGGATTCTTCGCTTCCGAAACGAAGCACGAGTACACGCACGATCCTGAGATTCAGGAGGGCTACTTTCCTTTCCGCTGCGAGCAGGCGAAGGATTCAAACATCATGGACCTCAAGGAGTTCTTCCATGTCTATCCGCACGGTCCGGTTCCGGAAGCAGTGGAGCAACCAACCCGACAACTCTACAATGCGCTCTTGGAACTTGGGTTGTCGTTGCTCGGCTGGCTCGAACAGCACACTCCGGAGGACGTGCGCCAATGGTTTTCCAAGCAGCTTCCAGAAATGATGGCGGACAGTGCGCAGAGCCTCTTCCGCATCCTCCACTACCCTCCGCTCGACGGCCACGAGGAAGTCGGAGCGGTGCGGGCGGCGGCGCACGAGGACATCAACCTCATCACCCTGCTCGTGGCGGGGACCGAATCTGGACTGCAAGTGAAGAACGCCAGTGGCGAGTGGCAGGACGTGCCCTGCGATCCCGGTTCGGTGGTGGTCAACTCCGGGGACATGCTCCAGGAATGCTCCAGACACCACTACCCCTCCACCACGCACCGCGTCGTCAACCCCGGCGGCAGTGTCGAGAACACCTCACGCTACTCGATGCCCTTTTTCGTGCATCCGCATCCGGAAACAGTGCTGTCAGAACGCTACACCGCGCGCTCGTATCTCCAGCAACGGTTGCAAGAAATCCGGCTCAAGTGATGGAATTGGCCTTGGAAAACCTGAAATGGCAGTGCGTCGCCCACGCAGTCCTTGCGGATGAAGTTTTAGGAGAAGTGGCGCGTTTGCTTCACGAAACTTGGCCCGATCCGGAATGGCCGCAGGAGCGTATCCTGAAAACGATTCAGACCATGAACGATCAGCAGAAGTACCGCATTCTCGCGTGGCAGGACCAGCGACTCGTCGGGCACGCCACCTTTCTGCCCGGCGTCATTGCTACAAATCGTGGAACTCTCTCGATCATGCAGTTTGCGGGCGTGTGCGTCTGTGCCAAACTCCGGGGTCGGCAGATCGGTCGCAAAGTCGTGGAGTGGGCCTTTGAAAAGGTAGGACAACCCGGATTCGACGTCGCGCTTTTCCAAACGGACGTTCCGGGCTTTTACGAAAAGCTCGGGGTGCGCTGCGTGAGCAATCACTTCGTCAACTCCAACAACTCGGCAGCCCCCGAAGCCAACCCGTGGTGGAACGAACACGTCATGATTTATCCCAACAGCTTTGATTGGCCGGACGGCACCATTGACCTGCTGGGGCCGGGCTACTGAGGCAGCAATGACTTTTGGAAACTGGCAACGCTGGCTGCTGAACGGAGTGCTGATCCTCGGCACCTTTCTGGCCGTGACAGCATGGCAAGGTCGGAATTTGGTTGCGGAGCAGACGCCTGCGCCTGCATTTCTGCTTCCGGCCTTTTCCGGACCACCGGTCGCGCTGGAAGACTTGCGCGGACGGCGGGTGCTGCTCTACTTTTTCGCGCCGTGGTGCCAAGTCTGCGACCTCAGCATCGGCAACCTCAACTGGGTCCGGAAACTCCGGGACGAGGACTCGGTCGCCCTCTTCGCAGTCGCGCTCTCCTACTCAGATTTGCACAGCATCGAAGCTTTTCTGGAACGCAACGCCCTCGATGTGCCGGTGCTGCTCGGCACCCCGGAATTGTTCAACGCCTACCGCATCCGCGCCTTCCCCACGGTCTATGCCCTCGACAAATCCGGGAACATCGACGGAGCCACTGTCGGCTACGCCACCACCCTCGGTCTTTGGTGGCGGACGTTGTAATTCACCAACAAAGCGCAAACGCCGGGAAGACCTCTCCCTTGGTGCCACGGGGATCGCACCCGGCTTCGAGAACACCGGATTCGGGATCACGGGCAGCGGCGAGCAGGTAGCCTTCGGACCAATCAGCACCGACGGCGATTTCGTGTCCACGCCGTTCCAGTTCCTCACGAACTGCGACAGGAATACGCGGTTCGACACGCAGCAGATTTGGAAAGCGATCATGTGGGGTGAAGAAACCCGGAAAGTGCTCGCTGCTGAACTTCGGGGCTTCGATGGCCTGCTGCACCGTCATGCCGAAGACGACGCGGTTGAGGAAGAACTGGAGTTGCCACTGGTCCTGCTGGTCGCCCCCCATGCTGCCCCAGACCATCCACGGTTTGCCGTTGCGAAAGGCCAGCGAAGGGCTGATGGTCGTGCGCGGTCGTTTTCCAGGAGCGATCAGATTCGGGTGCTGCGCCGGTTCGAGGTAGAAGGTCATCAGCCGATTGCCCAACGGGAAACCCAGTGCAGGAACCACTTCCGATGACTTGAGCCAGCCCCCACTGGGAGTGAAGGCCACCATGTTGCCCTCACCGTCGATCACATCCACATGCACGGTTCCCGGACCCCATGACGCGCCGCCCAGCCGTTCCTCCACCGGAAGCAAGGCTTTTTGGTTGCGCGGGTCGCCCGGACGCAACTCTGGGCTGGCGCGTTCCGGATCGATCAATTCAGCCCGCAGTCGCGCATAGTCCTTTGAAAGCAATCCTGCCAGCGGCACATCAACTTGCCGGGGGTCACCATAAAACTGCTCGCGGTCGGCAAACGCCAGCTTGACCGCCTCGGTGGCCCAATGCAGGTACTCGGTGCTGTTGTGTCCCATGCCCCGCAGGTCGAAGTTTTCCAGAATCGCCAAGGCTTGCAGCAGCACCGGACCCTGATTCCACGGCCCGCATTTGAAGACCGTGGTGTCGGCAAAATCGAGCGCAGCGGGTTCCTCCAGATGCGTCTCAAAACGCTCGCAATCGGAACGTGCGAGCAGGCCGTCTCGTTCTTGAGAAAAGCGTTCAATTTCTGAGGCGGGATCGCCCTTGTAAAACGCCTCCAGCACCGCCTGCAAACCCGCCTCGCGGTTTCCGGACTGGCGACTTTCCGCTGCTTTCAGGTGATCAAACAGGTCTGCTAGTACGGAGTTGCGAATCACCTCCCCGACTTGGGGAACGGTGCCATTGGGCAGGTAAACCGTAGCACTTGCGGGCCACTCCATTTTGAACTGATCGGCAAGGTCACGGAGGCCATAACGCTCCTGCCCAAACAAGCCCTCGTGGACTGGAAAGCCGTTGCGGACACAATCGAGCGCGGGAGCCACGACCTCCGCAAAAGCAAGCGTTCCAAACTCGCGCAGGGCCGTCAGCAAAGCCCCCAGTGTCGCCGGAACCCCTGCGGCCAGAATACCCGTTTCCGGGACTTCTGACAGACCCCGCTGGCGATAAGCTTCCGGAGTGGCACGTTCCGGAGCGGCAGTATTGCCATTGATCGAAACCACTCGCCCCGTTTCTGCCATGCAAATCAGGATTGGGCATTCACCGCCGAGGGTGTGCATCTGCGGGTTGACCACGCCTTCCACGAGGACCGCGCCGACCGCCGCATCCACTGCGTTGCCTCCGGCCTTGAGCAAATCGGCTCCAGCTTGTGTTGCCAGATAGTGTTCGCTAGTAACCGCTCCGTGGGTACCCAGCAGTCGGGGATAGTGGGTGTTGGACTCGGTCGTTTGCTGACGAAAGGCGCGACTCATGTGGTTTTTCGGTGAGAGGATAAAAATTAAAAACTACCTTCTCTTGAAAAACTCGCAAGCGCAGTCGCTGTACGCAAAGGTCTGACTTTGGCTTCTGGCTTCCGCTTCTGACTCCTGAGGTTCAAGCCGCGCACGCCTGCTCCAGCCAGCGTTGGTGAGATTTGTCGGGCAGGAGAGGTCCGATTTCCTCTAGAACACGCACCTGATACGCATCCAGCCACTCCCGCTCGTCTGGATTGAGCAAGCGGCGGTCGATGAGTACGGGATCGTAGGGCACGAGCGTGAGAGTTTCGAGTTGCAACCACGGCTTGCCCCCCGGATGCGGCGGATGAGCTTCGGCTTTGACGACCACACACAGGTTTTCGATGCGGATGCCGCCCCAGCCGCTTTCGTAAAAACCCGGTTCGTTGGAGACGATCATGCCCTCCTGAAGCGGAACATCGTGAGAGATGGGCGAGATGCGCTGCGGCCCTTCGTGAACGCCAAGAAACGCCCCCACGCCGTGTCCGGTGCCGTGTCCAAAATCCAAGCCGTCGTTCCAGAGGCAGGAGCGGGTGATCGCGTCCAGTGCCGCTCCGGTGGTGCCCTCCGGAAACACTTGCCGCGCCAGCCGGATGTGTGCTTGCAGCACCCGTGTGTAACGCCGCCGTTGCAAGTCGCTGGCGCTGCTGACTGCAAGGGTGCGGGTCGCGTCGGTGGTGGCTCCGGCACACTGGATGCCGGAATCGACGAGCAGCATCTCGCCGGGTTCCAGACATTTTTCCGGACTGGGATTACCGTAATGCACGATCGCGCCGTTGGCCCCGGAGCCTGCGATGGTGGTGAAGCTGAGATCGGAAAAGCCTGCTTCGCGGCTGTATTCCTCCCGCAGCCAGTCCGAGTATTTTCGTTCACTGACCGCCGTTCCGGAATCCAAGGCGTTGCGCAGTTTTACAAAGCTCCGGACCAGTGCCGAGCCTGCGCGGCGGTGTGCGGTGCGGCTGCATTCTAGTTCAACGGAATTCTTGAGCGCCTTGGCCAGCACCACCGGATTTTGGGCTTCATGAACCTGTTCGTCTGCAAACGCCTGCCGTGTGCCCATCGTCGTTCCGGCAGGATCGAGCCAGACCCGGAGATCTTCGCGCTCGGCGAGTTCCTTGAGGAAACCGAGGTAATCGGAGTAAGGGCGGAATTTCCACTCCGGACGTGCGTCTTGCAGGCCGCTTTCCGGACGATGGCAGAAGCAAAAAGCCTCGCTGTCTGTGATCACCGCATACGCCTCGAACACCGGATTGTGGGCGACGTCGCTGCCCCGGAGGTTCGCCAGCCACGCGATTTCGTCGAGCAGGGTGAGAACGAGTGCAGTGGTTTTTGCCTCCTGCATTGCAGTGCGCAGTTCCTCCAGTTTTTGGGCGGTGCTTTTGCCCGTGAATTCCACGCCAAGCGGGTAGATGGGGTTGCAAAGCGGCGCGGGACGATCTGTGCAAATCGTATCAGCGGGGTTCGGATGCACGGCGGTCAGGGTGTGTGCGGTGCCGATCAGAGCCTTTGCAAACCGTCGCCATGTGCGTGGTGCCGTGACAAACGGATCGGCGCCCATCCGCAGGTTTCCGGGTTGCTCCGCGAGCCACTCGTGTGGGTCCAGCACTCCGGAATTGCCCTGCTTTTGAATGTCGAAGAGTGCGCCACAAGACTGCTCAGCCTGCAAGTGGTAGCGTGAATCCACAAAAAGCTGCGGGCGACTTTCCCGCAAAATCACGGCAGTGCCGAGTGAGCCGCTGAAGCCCGTCAGCGCCGCCAGTCGCTGCTTGTGGTCCGGGACGTATTCGTTGAGATGCTCATCGGAGGTGGAGACGATCCACGCCTCCAGTTGCTCGGCTGCCAGCCACTGCCGGAGTTGCTCCAAACGGGTTGCAATTGAGGTGGGCATGAGTGGAAATTTTATTGGGTTCAAGGATGTAATGCAGGCAGGTTTTCACACCTGTGGTCACGCTCGCAAGCCAAACCGTACTCTCTGGAATAGAAAATGGGTCGCATGTTTGCAAGGCGTTTGCTAGGATTCACGGATTGACCACGGTTTTCAACAGACCCACACCAAAGACGATTTCATGGCCACTGCCCCGTCTGCTTCTGCCGCCAAGGAGAGTGGCACTCCTGCTCTTTCCCAAGAACTGCTGAAGCTGATTGACTCCCGCCGCACCCTAGCTTGGCGGCAAGGGAAGTCCGGGCTTGAAATCCAGTTTGTCTATCTGCTCGCTGAAATCCAGTTTCCCAAGGAGAAAAGCGAGGTCTGGACGCTGAGCCACAACACGATGGACGTGGAGAACTTGGAGCGCGCTATGCGCCGGGAACTGGAACCGATTGAGGAGTTCTTTGCCGAAGCCTCGCTGATCTGGAACCGCCTTGGCATCCGACCTGTGCTGCTCCGCGCCGAGGAAATGCAAGCGAAGCCCTACCGCTTTGCCGACCTCATCTTTCTCAGCATGACGGTGCCGCACTGGGTGACACCGCTGGACCGCAATGGCTTTATCTTAAAGGCCACGAAAATCCTCAAACAGTACCGAGCCGACAACCCCGAGAGCATCATCGTCGCCATCACCAAGCATCCACATTTCCAACTCAAGAAGGATCCGCGCTTTCAGCAGTGGACGGACATCACCCGCGAGACCACGGGGATCGGCAAAAAAGGGCGGATACTGGAGTTGGTCACTCAGCAGTTCACCGCACCGCAAACCATCCGAGCCTACCTCAACGGCACACACACAACCCAGAAATTAGAGGACTTGCTCCGCGCCCGCGATGTGCAGCGCGATGCCAACGCCCTCCAGCAGCATCAGGTGAACTACCGCCTGCTGGTGATTGTGCATCCCGGACTGTACGATACGGATGCCAAACGCATTGAGCATCGGCTGGAAAACTGGGGACTGAAGCAGGTCGCGGTGATCCAACAGACGGAACTGCGTCCGGAACTGCTGCGCGAGTACGAGTTCTTCCTGCTGGTGAACTGCGGATTCCCCGAAAGTTTCCGAGACGTCCGGGAGGTGCAGCGCATCACGCGGCGCATCTTCAAGGTGGATAACGAACTGCCCGCCCGGCTCCCCAAAGCGCCGTCCCGTCCGTTTGGAATCCGGAACGAACTGGAGCAGCGTTTCCTCGGTTTGCAGGAGGAACTCAAGGAGCGACTGGCAAGCCCCGGTTTTCAAGCGCTGAGCGAGAATTACAGCGCGTACTGGAAGTTCGTTCAGGAACGTAGCGCGAACGAGATGCAGGTGCAGGCACTCGACCTCCGACTCACGGGTTTTGACGAGGCGTATTTCTCCCTGCTGCAAATCGTACTGCTGGAAGCGACCAAGCAGGTTCACAGCGGCACGCAGTTTGGGGGCATCATGCGCGGGCTGACGCGCTACCTCATCGTGGACGACTTTCGCAGCCACCTCGTGGATTTTCTGGTCCAGCACCGCTTTCCTCGCGTCAAAATCCACACGATGGACTCCATCGAACTGTTCCAGCGCTTCAACGAATTCAAGCAGCAGCATCCGGAATTGAACGGGCCTCGGGCGTATCAGCGGTTTATGCGCGACGATCCGGAGTTCCAGCAGTATGAAGTCGTGGTCATCAACGCATGGAACGTGGAGACCAACGGCACCCTCAACGTCAAGCTCCGGCTCGCGCCCTTATCAGAAGGGGAGGAGGAGATGATTTTGGAGCCGGAAGACATCATCCTGACCTCCCGGAATCTCCATGACGTGATTTCCACCAATCCGAATGAGTTGATCCAGAGCATTCTTGGAGACGCCTCCGGCAGTGAGCGCGGAGAGGAACGCCGGGAGTTGGACCTCGTCACTCGGCAGATCATCTCCCACGATGACCTCACCACCGTTTCCCGTATGATGGGGGTCAAAAAAGGCAAGCACTACCGACTCTTCCAAATCGAAGAGGAGATGGCCAAACTCCAGCAGGAACTTCAGGAGCAGCATAACGCCTCGGTGGAGACGGAAGCGAACAAAGAACAGGGAGGCTCGTGGATGTCCCCGCTGGTGGAGCAACGCACGGCACTTGTGGAAACCACGGCGCTTGGCTGTGCCATCCGCTGGCAGGAGTTGCAGAACAACACCAAGGCGTTCAACTTCCTCAAGATCGAGGCCGAGCGTACTGGGGAGCGAGCGGAACAGGTTTTGCGCAACATGCAGGTCTGTGTGGTGTCCAACAATCCCAAGCTGCCCACCAAGCATCTGCTGGCCTCCTTCTCGGAGGATGCCGGGCTGCAACAACTCACGGAACTGCCGTTGCCGCAGGACATTCCGGACTTGGGCTTCACCCTGTACGTCCTCGATTTGAATCCTGAGCATCTTCCGCTGAACAAGGTTTTGGCCTTTCTGCGTGGGCGCAACCGCACCAAAATGTCCCATATCCCGGTCGTGCTGCTTGCGTCTCCAGAAATTCACAAGCAGATCACGCCCCAGATCAAGGCACAACTTGGGCATCTCATCGGCATCCAGACGCCCCCGGAAGGGGACGGCACTCCCATGCAGTACCTGCTCGAATCACTCGATGATCGGGAATTGGTGAAATATTTCATTCAAGGACTGCTACGGCTCGATCCCGAAACCGGGGCCCCGCCCACCTGAAACCCCGCTCAGGTTTCGCGTCCCAACCGCTTTCCCCATGCACCTGCCCACCCTGCTGCATTTGACCGGAGGGGTGCTGTTGGCCATTGCCGGGCTGCTGCTCGTTCCGCTTGGTTGCAGCGTTCTCTACCGTGAACCAGATTGGTCCGCGCTGCTGCTCACCATTGTCCTGAGCATGAGCGTTGGGATTGTCCTCTGGTTTGGCTTCCGGAAATACCAGCGGCTGGTTGAGCTCAAAGCCAAGGAAGGCTTTGTGCTGGTCGCCTTCTGCTGGATCGTGATCAATGTCATTTCCACGCTTCCCTTCGTCTGGCATGGCTCGATTCCTTCGTTCACGAAAGCGTTTTTCGAGGTCATGTCCGGCTACACGACCACGGGCGCAACCGTCCTCACTGACATCGAGGCTTTACCCCACGGACTGCTGCTCTGGCGCACGCTCACCCATTTTGTTGGCGGCATGGGCGTGGTGGTGTTGTACCTCACCCTCTTTGCCGGAATTGGCTCCAGCGGCCTCCGGCTTTTTCAAGCAGAGGCCGCTCCGGGACAGAGCGTGGGGGGGCGTCGCTTGATGCCAAGGGTGCGAGAAACCATCCGCTGGCTCTGGGGGATTTACGTTGGGCTCCACGTCATCCAAATCACCCTGCTCTGGGCGGGAGGCATGCCCTTCTTTGACGCCTTCATTCACGCCACCAGTTCGATCGCCACGGCGGGCTTCTCGAACCGCAACGGGAGCCTTGGGGCTTACGGCAGTGCTTATTTCGAGTGGGTCTGCATCATCTTCATGCTGCTGGGCGGGTTGGATTTCACCCTCCAGCACAAATGTTTGGTGGGGCGTTGGCAGACCGTTTGGAAAAGCACGGAACTCAAAGCCTACTTCGGCATTGTCCTTGTCCTCGGGCTGTTGGCCTCACTGGTCCTTTGGACGCAGAACACCCACGGTTCGCTGCTGGACGCGCTGCGTTACGGTTTCTTCCAGGTCATCTCGATCCTGACTACCACCGGACTTGTCACCGACGACTATTCGCAGTGGCCGGAAGCGGCACAGGCGCTGATCTTCGTCTGCCTCTTCATCGGTGCCTGTGCAGGCTCCACGACCAGCGGCCTGCGCATCATCCATTTTGTCCTGATCTGGCGGCACATCCAGCTTGCACTCCGGCACGCAATCCAGCCGCGCTCGGTTCATCCTGTGCGCGTCAGTGGCGAAACCATCGCACCCTCGATCCTTGGAGCCGCTTTAGGTTACTTTGCGCTCAACATCCTCTATGTGTTGGTGGGTGGTGTGTTGATGACCCTGCTGAGCAAAATGGACTGGTGGAGCGCCTTCAACTCGGTGATGGCAACGCTTTGGAACATCGGCCCCGCCTTTGGGATGGTCGGCCCCACTGCGAATTTCGGACACATCTCTGATGCCGGAACATGGTTCCTTTCCTTCACAATGCTCGCCGGGCGGCTTGACATCTATGCCCTGCTCGTCCTCTTCCACCCTGCCTTCTGGCGCCGCTAAGCGTCCGGAATTGGCACTGGTACGGCTCTTGCTGAATTTACTTTCAGCAACCTTGCTCCAACTCCGGTGTTTCTATGCCTTTCTTCTCTCGCATTCTCTCAATTTTCAGACTAGCGTCCAAAGCCGATCCAGCACTGGAGCGTTCGGAACGCTCCGCCAAAATCGCGGTGCAGCGACTCAAGGCCGATCAAGCACGCCGCGCCTGACTGCGCCTCCTCTCACTTTCCTTGCGGGAAAGGCCACCCTCCGGAAGCAGTTTTAGGCATGAGCATTCTCAAAGCCTTCTGGTCAACCCTGCGCCCTCCCCACGAGGAACGCCTGCTTTGGGAACGGCGTTGGCACGACGAAACCGTGCAGGTCTGGGAAAAACCCGGACGCCGAGAACTGCGCTTCAGCAACCACATCATCCAAAGCGCACTCACGCTCGCCAACCCTGATCATCTGGTGTTGCGCTACCCTCAGCACATGATGCTCGCGCTGTTGCTACGTCCCCAACCGCAGCGTGTGCTGCACCTTGGCTTGGGTGCTGGATCACTCCCCACTTTTCTGCACCGCTCCTTCCCCAAACTCCAGCAAGTGGTGATTGAACTGATTCCGGAGGTCGCAGAGGCAGCCCACCTCTTTTTCAATCTGCCCCAGGACTCTCGGCTTGAGGTGCGTATTGCGGATGCCTACGAGGCGATTCCTGACCTCACCGAAGACTTCGATCTCATATTTCTCGACACCTTCAACGCCTCTGGCGCTCCGGAGCGCATGAACAGCGAGGCGTTGCTGTCGACGTTGCGGGAACGGCTCGCCCCCGGAGGCTGGGCGGTGGGCAATGCGTGGAGCAAGGTGAAAACCTTTCCGGAGTACCGCAAACGCTGGACGCGAGTGTTTCCTTACGCCATGCAGGTGAGCACCCAGCCCAGATATGGCAATGTCATCTTCTTTGGAACGCTGGACGGTCCCCTGCCCAAACGCAACGAACTGCGCCAACGGGCCTCAAACACTCGCACGGTCGCTCCGCTCAACTTCCGGGAAATGCTGGGGCGGCTGGTGGTACTGGCAGAAAAACCAATCGTTTCAGAACCGTAGGGTGTTGCACTTACGAGTTGAACCCGCGCCCTTTTCAAAGGGAAAAATTTCCTGAAATAGAATGCGCTCGCCCCTCTGCTGCTGAGAGGGGGACTGCTTACGGAGGGTGAGGGCAAGAAGCCTTGGGCTACAGGAGCGAGGCGTTCTTGAGCGCGTTGGCGATGGGTGGGCTACCTTGGGCGGCTTCGCGCAGGACACGGACAACGGCGGTGAGGGAGAAGCCCTCAGCGTCCCGGCACTACGCGTCGAGTTCCTGCTTGAGCAACTGCACCTCCTGATCAACGGGGCGCATCGCCGTCTTGCGGTCCCAAATGACGAAGCCGATCAGCCCCATGATCCCCGCAATCACAAGCATCAGCAACTCCCAGACCTGTTCCAGACGCTTGTCCATTTGATGCACCTCCGCCCGCACAGCTTGGATTTCGCCCTTGAGTTCGGTGCGGACCGCCTGAATTTTGGGCCGCAAGGTTTTGAACTCGGCCCGCATCTCGGCTTTGATCTCCCCCTCGACGCGGCGGATTTCACCCCTGAGTTTAGTCTACTTGGCGTTGAGGCCCGCAAACTCCTCAATGATTTCGCAGTCGGAGATGCGCGGGGCTGGTTCCACTGCCAGCGCGGCTGT
>LWDU01000323.1_pt1 | contig 12562 bp, 25 predicted proteins | sample 727161 | NCBI WGS metagenome assembly LWDU01 (sample SAMN04566230, study PRJNA314399) | hydrothermal vent metagenome | isolation source: deep sea hydrothermal plume seawater | place: Mexico: Gulf of California, Guaymas Basin | collected 2004-07-11 | reverse complement strand
GGTTTTGGTTCAACTTCACTGACTAATAAAGCATACGTTGATTCTATTGCAAATGGTCTTGCAGTAAAAGCTGCATGTCGTGCTGGTACTACTGCAAATCTTGCAAGTGCATATAACAATGGAGCAGGTACATTAACTGCATCATCAAATGCAGCATTGGTCATTGATACGGTTGCTCTTGTAGTCAGTAATAGAGTATTAGTAAAAGATCAGACTAATGCAGTTCAAAACGGTTTCTATGAAGTAACTAATGCTGGTTCTGCTGGTTCTGCATGGGTTTTAACTAGATCTGCAGATGCCAATGAAGATAGTAATGATGCTTTCCTTGCAGAGATTACTGGTGGTGCATTTACCTTTGTCGAAGAGGGTGCATTAAATGCCGATAATGGTTATGTTTGTACTCAAAATGGTGCAATTACATTAGGTACAACTACTGTAACTTTTGAACAATTCTCTGGTGCTGGTCAAATCTCGCCAGGAGCTGCATTAAGTAAAATCGGTAATACAATTGATGTCGAAGTTGATGATTCATCGATTGAAGTTGTAAGTGATGCACTTCAAGTTAAGGCTCAGGGTATCACCAACTCAATGATCCTTGATGATACCATTAATATTCAACATAAAATGGTTCCTGTAACAACTAACCGTTTAATGGTATCTAACGGAACAGGTGAAATCATTGTTCTTGCAACTGCGGTTCAAGGTAAAGTTCTTGTTTCTCAAGGATCAGGCACTCCAACATGGGAAGATATTGACGGTGGTACTTTCTAACTATGGTAAATCAGTCTATAACGGAACCATATGATATTAATGATCTAGTCAAAGTTATGCAAGAACGTATTAATGAATTGACTAGTCAGAACATATTGCTCCAAACTCAACTACTCTCTATCAAGAAATCCAGAGAGTTAGTTGGGACAGACATAAAAGAAAAAATCGGTTGACAACAATCGATATTTGTGGGATAATAGACACATTGTGATTTATAACATGGAAAAAGTTAAATTGAATTTCAAATATGTGTCTATTATCTACATAATTTATGTGATGATATTAATGAATATAACCGATATTTTTAATTATATATACGGTTAAGATTTTATTTAAATTATAAAGGTGAACAATGAAACAACTTATTATTATAACAACCATTATTCTGTCTGGTTGTTCTACCATGCATACTGCACAACTTGCTGCAGATCATGCAATATCAAAGTACTGCTCAATTCCATCCAATGCAAGATCCGTTGCACGTAAACAATTGGATAAGGCAATAGAACCAAATTCTATTAAAGTCACATGTGCAGAGGATTAATTGATGATCACTACGAACTATTCTAATTTCAATGCATCCTTTTTTTCTAAATTATCAGCAGATGTTTATCTAGATCCATCAGAGTTTGCATCAATATATTCCGATGATTATGATATCCATTTTTTTGATAATAAAGGAACCCAATGTTATGCATTATGGGATGATACAAATTTAATCTATGCATTTCGTGGAACTGAACCTACATCACTTGCCGACATTAAAGCAGATCTTAAGTTCCGGAAAGTAGAGTCTGACGTTACTGGAAAGGTACACAGAGGGTTTAAAGGGGCACTGGATGTTATATGGGATGATATCAGATGTCATTGTATCGATCATATCAAAACTCATGATTTTGGAGTTGTAAGAAGAAAATTATTTCTCACCGGACATTCATTGGGTGCTGCCCTTGCAACTGTCGCAGCAATGAGAATGGGTGATGAGGAAACACAGGGATATACTTTCGGATCTCCCCGTGTAGGAGATAAGGAATTTGCAGAAAATTTCAGACCAAAGTTCTATCGCTTCAGAAATAACAATGATATCGTAACCAGAAATCCGTGGAAATTGATCGGGTTCAGACATGTCGGTATATTAAATTATTTTGATCGTATGGGGATACATTCGTATAATGACACAAAATGGTTCATGTTTAGACAATTCGTTATGGGCATGGCAGGTGGACTAAAGAAATTTGAGATCGATTCAATTAAAGACCATTCTTCTGTGGGATATTATCGATTATGTCGGTTATTATTTAAATAGTTATTGACTTTATATAAGATATCCAGTATAATACAAGGATAAACTAAAATTATTTAATTTATACGACATTGAGGTGAAATGAAAAATTCTAGAATCGTTGCAACTAGGTCAAACAGAAAACTTGCAGAGGAAGTGTGTGCTAAATTAGAAATGCCATTGACAGAAATAATGGTAGTCGATTTCCCAGACTCCGAAATTTATGTTGAAGTATGTGAGAATATCAGACGGGATGAAGTCTTTATCATTTCTGGTTGTACATCGAATAAATCCGGTAACAAGAATTCTGATATAATGGAACTTATGTTATTAATCGATGCAGTAAGAAGATCATCACCATCTAGAATAGTGGTAATTTTCCCATATTATCCTTATGCTAGACAGGATAGAAGAACAAACCGTAGTCCAATTAGTTCTAAAGTATTTGCAAATATGTTATGTCATAGTGGAATAGATTCAGTAATTTGTATGGATCTACATTCATTACAAACACAGGGATTCTTTAATAATAATGTCGTCTGTGAACACATGTCAGCACTTAAGGCAATGAAAGAGGTTGTTGCACCAAACCATGATTGGGATATGGTGGTATCATCTGATATCGGGGGTACTTCTAGGGCTAGATATTTCTCAAATCTTTTAAACCTACCTATTGCAATTATAGATAAACGTAGACCAGAAGCAGGTAAGTCTGAAGTCATGAATGTTATCGGTAATGTTGAAGGGAAAAAATGTGTTTTAGTAGATGATATGGTAGATGGGGCAGGAACGTTAGTTGGTGCTGCAGATGCATTAGAAGGTCATGGTGCAAAATCGATTGATGCAATCTGTGTACATGGTCTTTTTTCTGGGGATGCAATTAAAAAAATTAAAGAATCTAATCTTAACAAGTTATACGTGACGGACTCTATCGAACACGGCAAGGGTATAAGGGAAACCGAAAAAATTGAAATTTTAACTATTCGTGATCTAGTTGCAGAAACAATTAGAAGATCCTGTAATGGGGAATCGTTAAAAGCATTAGTAACATAATTATTATATATATATTTGAGGTAAATTATGAGTAAAAGAGCAAGACCATCTGTATTACCAATCCAAAAAGGAAAAACCCGTACTGCAAAGAAAACAGGACATGGGACATTCACATTCAAACGACATCCCAAATCTAAATGGGTATTAAATGGTGCAATTAAAGTATGACATCATTAAAGGATAACGAAGATATTCCGGATGAGTTGTTAGGTAAATATGGTGAAATTACTGCATTAATGGATGTTGAGAAATACATTAATAGTACATATAACGGGCATTATACTAATGATGAAAATGATCTTCAATCATTAGACGTATGGAAAGCAAGGGGAAGTTTTTCTAATACATGTATCGATACCTCTATCAAATATCTGATAAGGTATGGTAAGAAAGATGGTAAACAGGAATCTGATCTAATTAAAGCATGTCATTATGTACTGCTTGCCATCGCAAATGAAAGAAATTAATTTAAATTTAACAGAGGAAATAATATGAGTTTTTGGTCAAGTGTAGGTAAAGTCGCAGGTGGTATTGCAATCGGTGCAGCTACAATTGTTGCAGCCCCCGAAATGGTAGGACTTGTAGCTACTAGTACTATAGTAGAAGTAGCAACCGGTGTAGGTTTTGCAGCAGGAGCAACTGATGGTGCAGTTACTGTAATTGATGGATTATCGGGTAATTAAAAAATAATTAAGTCTTGACAAGGAAGTCAGGATTTGATATACTAGCACTGTACTTGAGAGAAACCTATATTAAAGAGAGATTGATTATGAATTACCAAGAACAGTGTGTTAAATATTTTGCCCCTTTAGATGAGATTTCAGAAGCAATTAATAATGAAGAAGGTATCACTCTTGATATGGGTGTATTTTATAGTTTTGAAGAGTTACTTAATATGATTGCAGAAAATGAAGAACTTGATGCAGATTTAATTAAATATTGTTCATAAAAGTCTTGACATGACCAACTCGTTACTGTATAATAGCATTATAGATTGAAATTGAGAGAGAAAAATGACTAAGAAAATGAAAAAAAACAAAAATGGAAGTAGGTTGTCATTTCCAGCAGCTACTAGAAAATATACCATGAAGAGGCTTTCCATCCTTGAAGTTAAAGTAACTGCACCAAAACCAATCATGACATTTGAGGAATTCATGATCATGAAGTCAAATGAACGAAAAAACCTAAAGGAGATTTAATCTATGAATAATATTATCAATCTTTTTGCAGAAGCAACTATTGTGGCAGAAGATATGCAAAAAAAGAAAGATCTCAGTAAACCTTGTATTGAACGTAGTACTTTGAATAATGTAACCCCTGATGAATGGGATGCGGTTTGGAAAACAAATCCGTGGAATCCAGAAAATAAGTCTTGACAGGTACCATAGTTTACTGTATAATAGCATTATAGATTGAAATTGAGAGAGAATATATATTATGAATAAGTCGTTACTTTCGAAATTATTATCACGTGAGAATATCAATGTTACTGAGGGCAATTTTGAAACTGCATCATTTAACCCAACTACACGTGAACTGAAATTACCAACATTAAGAACAGAATTTGAAGATGCAACAAACCTGTTTATTGGCCATGAAGTCGGTCATGCATTATACACACCTGATATATTTTCACATACAGAAAGAAGAGAATGTATTAAAGATATCCCATTTCCAATATTAAACATCCTTGAAGATGTTCGTATTGAAAGAATGGTCAGAGAAGAATATCCTGGCCTAATTAATGATTTCAAGAGAGGTTATAGAAAACTTTTAAGTGAAGATTTCTTTGGAATTAAAGACAAAGATGTTAATGGATTAAAATTCCTTGACCGTATCAACATTAAATCCAAAGTTGGTGATGATATTGCAATTGATTTTTCTTTATCTGAGTCTGTTCTTAATGCAAAAGTATATCAGACAAAGTCTTTTGATGATGTTATTGTCCTTGCACGTGAATTAATGGAATTCATTAAAGAACAACAACAAGATCAAGAATCTGATCAATCAGACACAGGGGAATCAGATTCTGATACTCAAGAAACTGGAATTTCTGCAGAATCAACTGATGATGATCAAGGTGAAAGTGAGGATGAAGAATCCAATGAAGAATCAGATAAACCTTCCGATTCAAAGGATGATGAATCAAAGGATGATGAATCGAAAGACGATGAATCAAAAGAGGAACCTGATACAGATCCTGACGAAATGACACAAGATTTCGAACCTGATTATAGTTCTGATACAGATGATGCATTTAGAAATAACGAAGATAGATTAAATTGTTTTTCTAAAACTACCTCTCACATTACTATTACTAGAGAGCAAGTTAAAGAATCTATCATCACTGAAGATATGATCAATGTGCAAACTAAATTGTACCGTGAATCTAATCGATGGAATGAAAATACATATTTAACTCTTAGAAGTGTTGAGACAGAATTTGATGTAGTTTATTCAGAGTTCATCAGAAAATTAAAACCACAATTATCTGCAATGGTAAACCGTTTCAATATGAAACAGTCTGCAAATGATTCTAAAAAAATACAAGAATCCACAACGGGTTCGATTGATGTAACCAAACTATGGCAATATAAATTAGATGATAACATTTTCAAAACATCATTAATTCAACCTGATGCAAAAAATCACGGTATGATGATGTTTATTGATTATTCATCATCGATGAGTAAAAGAATTCTAGAAACTGTTAAACAATCGATTTTATTATCAATGTTTGCAGAAAGAATTAATATACCATACCAACTATATTCATTCACAACTGATCGTGTCAAACACGGGCAAGAACGTGATGTATGGAATTCTGAAGATCGTATTACTGATAAATATGATATTGTTAATTGGGCGGTTGGTATGATTGAACTGAGTTCATCTAAAAACCACAAAACTAAAAATGCAAGGATGATGAAACGTGCAATGTTTAATGCATGGTTAATCGAGTCTAGACACCAACATTTTGTTGATAGTTATTTCCACCTTGGTGGTACACCATTAATTGAAACTGCTACTTTTGCAACTATTATGGTTAAAGACTTTATTGCAAATAATAAGATTCAGAAAATGAATACCATATTCTTAACCGATGGTTCTGCGCAGGAAGTTAGAAATTCAGGAAAATCGGATTATATCGGATATAGTACAAATACAGTTACATTGAATATCGATGGTGAAAGAATTGTATCAGATGTTTCTAAGAATTATTCCACGGATCAGGTTTTAAAAGATGTTTTTTTGAATCTAAGAAAATATACTAAGTTGCAAGGATTCTTTTTAACTGCGAGACATAAATTAATTGATAGAAAAAAAGGATTTGTCACGATTAACGACTATCGTGGATATGATTCATTTATGTATATTTTAGATGAAAAAATGAATTCTGCATCTGATGAATTTGTAACTGAGGATGAAGAATCAGACAATCAAGTTGATATAATAGATAAGAAAAGATTGAACTCTATCAAACGTGATTTTAAAAAGTTTTCAAAAAACAGAAAAGTAACTAAACTTATTGCGGAGGAAATTGCAACAATTGTTGCATAAATATTATGAAAAAGATAATCCATGTCAATCAACATAAGATAAGATCCAATTGGAAAAAGATACAGGAGCTAAATTATATATACACTTATGATGATATTGAACCTGTATTAACTTGTAAGACCTATAAAGAAAATATTTACGGATATCAAATGAAGATCAATGGGCCAAGCACTATGATCTATAGACCTGATAAACCTTTATCATGTGGTGCAAAGATATGGGTTGAAACTCATGCAGAAGTTGAAATAGTTGTTGGTATTAGACAAGTGAGAAAATTATGAAACACGTGATTGTACCTAATATTCGGGGTTTAATTGCAAATGGATCTGAGCCGTTAACCGAAGATTCTTTGCCTGGAATATTTTCCACAACATCTATAACTAATGGTATTCTGTACTCATCAAAGAAATGTACACTTGAAATACCTAATGCATCAGAGATAAAATATCATCATACCCAGAAACCACCTAATATGATTGCTGATGTATGGATAGAAAGTGATATTGATATTTCTGCATTTGATTCAACAAAATATGTATCATTTGAAGACTTTGCAAAAGAGAATCATGAAGCAAAACGTAGACAAGAAAAGAGGAAATTGCAACAATTATTGCATAAATAATATGAAAAATACAACAAAGAATGATGTAACTGGTGATGCTTTAAAATCAAAGGTATCGAATAAGAAATATATTGATAACTACGATCTTATACAATGGAACAAACCGATAAAAAAACCACTACCCAAACAGGAAAATGGTATTGGGATAAAAGATTGACAATATGCAAATCATGTGATAAAATGGTTATTAATCCAAATAGATGTTCTATTTGTGGGTGTCATTTAGCACTATTTTTAAAGTTAAAAAGTTCCATTTGTCCTGAAAATAAATGGTAAATCTGAATTATAATATGGGGAAATCATGACTACATTACCAAGCAATCCAACTGATATTAAAAAGATCGATTCTGCACTAGAAGAAATTTCAAATTGTAAAACGAGAATTGAAGCCGAACGTGAATTGATCAAAGAAATTTCAGATAATTTAAATGAGGAATTCGATATTCCAAAAAAATTAATCAATCAACTCGCAAAAGTATATCATATGAGGAATTTTGCAACTGAAGTTTCCGAACAGGAAGAATTTCAAGAAGCATTTGAAACCCTGGCAATTGCAAATAAAAATTTGATATCATGAAATCAGACATATCAAAATCAATATATTACACCATACTTACCTTCACAATACCAATTGCAATAATTTGTACAATTGGTACAATTTTATTTTTCATAGGATTATAATTCATGAGTAAAATTTCAAAAAACTTCTCTTGGAAAGAATATGAAAATTCCACAACTGCAAAACGAAATAATATCGATAATTCAGTTCCAGAAGAGTTAAAACCTGCAGTTTCTCTATTATTCGATAAGGTAGTTCAACCGGTAAGAGAGAAATTTGGGCCAACACGAATTAATTCTGGTTATAGATGTCTAGAGTTAAATACTTTAATTGGTTCATCTAACAAATCTCAACATACAAAAGGTGAAGCAGTAGATTTGGAAGTGATTGGTACAGATAATCAACTAGTTGCAGAATGGATATACAATAATTGTGACTTCGATCAATTGATATTAGAGTTCTACGATGGGACAGATCCTAATTCTGGATGGATACATGTATCAAGAAAATATCAAGGGGATCAACGTCACTCATCTCTGACATCATCGTATAATTCACTTGGTAAATGTGTTTATTCGAATTGGCAAATGGACGATTCAAAATGGCAATACTAGAAGTTTTTTTAATATTAGGTTTATTGGCAATAATAATGAATTGTCTGGTGCAAATAGTTCCAGTTGGGATACAGAAGTCTGATAAACTTCTACTGATTATATTAATTATTATTATCGTAATATGGGGAGCCAATACGACTATGTTATTGTACCTGAACCATACCAACCACCATCCAAATCCCCCAAGAGTATCAACCCTTTTACACAGAGTCCCTGCAGGGACTTGTTCTATATGAAAGAAATGATTGTATTAACTAATGCAATTTTTATGGCCATATTATATTTATCGAGTATTATTTTATTAATTATAATGGGTATTTTTTTAACAATAATGGATGTAGTCCATAAACAATTTATAACATCGAGAACTAAGATTTAAAAAACATAAGTGATATAATATAATATTCAATTAATGAAAAAACGGAGAAATAATGGCTAGAGTTACAGGATTATGTGTTGGTGAAAGTTTAGTGGATAGTGCAAGTGATGGTAAAAACCTTGCTCATATCGATCTAATTTTAGGCCCACGTGGAGGTGTGGTTGAATCCACTTTTGCACAAACACTTTGTTCAAATAAAGAGGGACATACTTCTGCATTAGCAGTAGTTGCACCAAATCTTGCAGTAAAACCAAATACTGTGATGTTCAATAAAGTTACCATGAAAAACTTGAACCAAGCAGTACAATTGTTTGGCCCTGCACAACGTGGTATTGCACTTGCAGTTGCAGATTCAGTTAAAAATGGTATCATTAACGATTCAGAGGCAGATGATATTTTTATCTGTGTATCGGTTTTCATTGCACCTAATGCAGATTCAAATGAGTTAATTCAAGAGAATAATTATCTTGCAACTCTTGCTTCAATTGAAAATGCAGTTCTCGGACTTCCATCTTCACGTGATGTACAACGTGAATATGAGGGATCTGTACATCCTTTTGGTGCAGATAAGAAAACTAAGATTACACATATTGATGTAATCAATAAAAATATAGCATACCGTAAAGGGTTATGTAATTCATCAGGATGATGACACTTTAAATTTTTAGAATTAAGGATCTTCGGATCCTTTTTTTTTGTTTAAAAAAGATTATCCTAAATAGATATTATGGACGAACTACACTTGGCAGAAGAGTTAACGAATGATATGATACCAATCATTAAAATTTTAGTTGCTGGGATCATTGCAATATGGATAAAGGATTTCATAACGAAGGCATCTAAAGGATTGGCATTCTATATGAACTCCGCATTCAGTGAAGGGGATAAAGTTAAAATAGATGATTCGGATGCAATCATCGTCAAGATAGGGTTGACACAAACTGTTTTTTCTATTATAAAGGAAGATGGTGATTACGTTTGGAGATATGTCCCAAACGATATGATTGCTATTCTTAAACTTGAAAAGGTAATATATGATCATGATCGATCAGATAAACGTGAATAAAATATTATGAAAGATATACCATGGCTAGAAGTACTCGAAAGATCTGGAAACGATGTAGTGGTGTCAGATGCATACCCATTCCCAGATGTCAAACCTAACATAACAATCGAATCTATAGATTCATTACAATGTGCAATTAAAGAAATACCATGTGAGCATATCAGACTTGCAACATCAAGTAGACTCGGTTGGATTCTCGATTCCTGGCACAGTAAAAACTTCATTCGTGTAGTAATGAAGAATTGGAAATATAAAACATGAAAACATTCAACGAATTTATAAATGAATCTAAAGTGGTTTTGTATCGTGGTCATAATGGTGATGCATCGGTATCTAATGATAAAATCATATGGCTAACACCAAATCGTAAACATGCAGAGTCATACGGTTCTATAGTATCTGAAGTTAAAGTTAGTTTATCCGGTAAAAAATTAAAGATACCCGAAATGAATAGATCTGGTACTATCCTTGACTTGTTACAATATGCACCAAGTCCTAAGACTGATAAACAGAAGAATTTATATGATGATGTGGTATACCATTTTGGTGGGGGTAAACAAATAATGGATCTGCCTAAGTTTCTACATAAAATCGGATCTGAGAAGGTTATCAAGTTTCTCAAATCTGTTAATATTAAAATAATACTTGCCATAGAAAATGGCATAATAACATACGGGATAATAAAATGAAAAGTTTTCAAGAATTTAGACAGGGTCTATTCGAAGCTCTAAGTCAAGACGATTTAGATGCAGTAGAGAGAATGGCAGACAAATTATTTGCAAAGGTAGGAATTGATGTGGAATTCACACGACATTTCCTTGATAGGGTCAATGATGCACGTAATAAAAAACAGATTTCATCAGGGGAACTTGTTAGAATCTTTAAATTGACTTACAAGAAACATGGTAAGAAAATTGCTTCTATGGATAAAAATGCAGAAGCTGTTCTACATGATATCAACTCCCATGTCAATATACCATTTGTATTAAAGTGGGATGCTAAGAATCAAGAATTTGATATGATATCTAAAACTGTGATGCGCAAGAAAGATTTCAAAACACCTGATCCTAAACTGGAAGTTTGATTAAATAGTTGACATTTATTAAGGGTTCTGGTAAAATATATTCTTAGGTTATAAAAAAAGAGAGAAATTCATATGGCACGTTTTCAGTATAAAGATTATTTAACTAGTAGTAATGCGGGTGATTACCAGAAATTCCTTAATGAAGATGTTCATAATGGTGTTCAAATAAAACTTGGTGATAATGGTACAGGCCATAAAACAAAGTCAGGGAAAGGGCCAGAATTTGCAATTTTCGATATAGAAAGTTGGGATGTCCAAACTAAGGGGACACCAGAACAAACAATTGCATTGTTTAAAAAAGATGAGATTAAAGATAATAAAGGTGTGAGACATAAATTCACCCATATCTTCAAAACACCTTATTCTAGTAGAGGTAAGGATTTAGTAAATCCCAAAATATCAGAACAAGAAAGTTTATCTTTACTCATCATTGAGAATATTCTTTCTTCAAATACACAGAATTATAATAATTTTACTGCAATGATGAATGATCCAAAGTCGGGTGTCAAAAAAGCATATCCAAACATTGATAAGTGTCCAACTAGTTGGATAGTTCATTTCTCTGCACAATTTGATCAGATTGGTGGGAAATTAAAGGGACTCAATACCTCTGGTTATGATGTGTTCCAATACACAAATGGCAAAGGATTCATGTCGTTTATTACCAAATTAATCACTAAAGATAATAAATGGTATTCGAAAAAGGATTCGTGGAATCCAGCAGATATATGGTTAATCAAGAACTCTAAACTTGCAACATATAAGAAATTACTAACTAATGCTGTATCTATTGAAAATGTAAATCACATATTAAGAGATGCAGCTAATAAGGGTGACATCCTTGGTATAAGTCTTAAAAAATCCAACGGTACGAATATAAAGATAGAAAAAGTCAACCTAAAATTGGATAAAGGTGAGTTAGAAAAAGTAAAATTAACGTATGTAAAAATGAATTCTACTTTTGCACCACGTAAAAAGAAACCATTTTACCTAGAAGAAGATAAGAAAGCTTTACCTGTTTTCTTATCAAAAACATCCACTATTAGATTCTCTCAGGGTGACAAGATATATGATTTATTTTTCAGATCCAATCAATCTACGTTAAAAAATATAACGTGGGAAATTAAAAATATCAAAGGCAAATCATTCCTTGGAAAAGTTCCTGTTGATAAAATGGCAGAATGGCTAGCAGAACATAATACGAAACTTCCACATGCACCTAAATTACATAAAACATTTTCCGAAACCTATTGGAAAAACATACTCAAAGGAATAGAGAATAGTAAATTTGAATTAATAGACGATGCATTCAATACTACACAGATATTAGAAAACATTAAAACCTCTTATAAGGATGATGGTATTGGCATGCATAACGGAAATTATCTACAGATGATACAATTCGTATATTCCCTTACTTTACTGAAAGATGATCAATTGACCACTTTCCTAACTAACTGTTTCTATTTTGCGCAGAAGAAAGGAACTGCAAATAACTTTGGGCCTTTTGTTAAGTTATATTGATATAAATACCTAGAAATAAAAGATTATAAGGATTGAAATATTGAAAT
>LWDU01041731.1_pt1 | contig 12567 bp, 9 predicted proteins | sample 727161 | NCBI WGS metagenome assembly LWDU01 (sample SAMN04566230, study PRJNA314399) | hydrothermal vent metagenome | isolation source: deep sea hydrothermal plume seawater | place: Mexico: Gulf of California, Guaymas Basin | collected 2004-07-11 | reverse complement strand
CTTTTCGACCATTAAACACTGGCTTATCAAAAGACACCAACCAACCCAACCCCAATTCAAAGGGCGAGCGCGATCGACCGGTGCGGATCGATTCTTCGGCGGGGATAAAATCTACCCCTGCCTGGATAAAGCCCGCTTCGGTACGCAACATGTCTAGCGCATAACCGCCAATTGGTCGAATCTCACGGTGCTTTCCTGCCTCAAACAACCGGTCCCAAAAGGTTTCTGCCAACGCAGGGTCAACCCAGATTTCATACCCTAAATCACCGGTAAAGCCAGTGCGGCTGATCATGACTTCAGAGCCCTCAAAGGGAAAGCGAGTTAGCCCAAAAGGCTTGAGGTTTTCGATGCCCTCAAAACCCATGTTCTTGAAAATAGCACAGGAGGTCGGTCCCTGAACAGCCAGCGCTGCAACGTCTGCGGTTTCATCAACGATGGTCACGTCAAAACCTTCAGCTGACCACATCAACCAGTCAAGGCAGCGAGCATAAGCACACAACCGGTAATCATTTTCAGCGAGATGAAATATAGTACCGTCATCCATAACCTGGCCATTATCGTCGCACCAGATGGTGTAAGCCACACGACCAACACCAATTTTTCTGATATCCCGTGTTACCAGACGATTGAGGTAGGCACCGGCGTCTGGTCCGGTAAAGCGGTATTTGATCATTGGAGAAATATCAAACACCCCAGTATTACTTCGCACTGCAAAATACTCTTGCTCAACACTGGTGTATGCCTGAGGGGTTGTATAACCCTTCCAGTCTTCCCACATGTTGATCTCACAAGCCGCCAAACAGCGAGAATAAAACGGTGTTTTAAGCATCATAGTTTCGTCATGTGGAATCATGCTGATTTACCTCGCTTAATAATTTCTTTCGCCGCATTGTGACCTGCCAAGCCCATCACACCGCCACCAGGGTGAGTGCCCGCGCCACACAGGAATAGACCATCGACTGAGGTACCATACTGAGAAGCACCTGGGAAAGGACGCATGGTTAATATCTGGTCAAGACTGATCTCGCCGTGATGCCAATGACCGCCCTGCATATGGAATCGCTCTTCAAGGTCCGCCGGGGTGAGTAACTCGCTAGCGATAATCTTGTTTTTCAAATCCGGCGCGTAATCCGCAATGCGATCAATGACCAGCCGCTTAAACGCTTCCTCATTCTCATCATTCCAGCCACCTTTTAACTCATAGGGGGCAAACTGGACAATGACCGACATCACGTGCTTACCCGCTGGAGCGAGGCTGGCATCATGTATCGTTGGAATACTAATATCCATGGCTGGCGCCGTTGAATATTCACCGTACTTAGAGTGATTAAACGCTTTTTCGATATAGTTCATGGTCGGTGCAATTAACAAGCGCTGACCCATCTGCTGCTCACTAAGACCTGTAAAGTTAGGCAAGCTGTCCAAAGCAATATGCAACTTAGCTGCGTCGCCCTTCATGCGCACAGATTTGACCCGCCGTGCAATGCCAGTCTCAATATTGGTCAGACCAACTAACTTATTAAACGTGGTTTTTGGATCTGCATTAGACACAACCAACCCTGCATCGACCACTCTCCCATCAGCTAGTGTCACACCTGTGGCACGATCTACGTCGATATTGATTTTGCTCACCGCAGTGCCTACTTCAATATCCACACCAGTAGCACGAGCAGCCTTAGCCATGGCTTCGCCTACTGCACCCATACCTCCTTTGACCACCGCGGGGCCATTGAAGCCGTATATATCACCCATGCGGCGATAGAGATAGCCATAAACTGTGTTCGGCGAGCGTGGGCCCATGTGTGAGCCTAACAGTGAGTCAAGACTAATGGCGGCTTTCAACAGGTCATTGTCGAAGTTCTCTTCCATGACGTCATAAATATTAATCAACGCCAGTCGCATCAAATCGCTCATATCAGTCTTGCCGAGCATTTTCATACCTAGACCTAACTTGGCCAAAGTAATGCGATCAGTAAGATTACCCTCAACCAATTTCGGCGCTCGGCGATTAAACGCGCCCGACAACAATTTAGAGAACTTAAGTATCTGCTTGTTAAAGGCAATAAAGGCAGCGCGGTCCTCATCAGAAATCCCAGCACCCTCCAGTTTATCGCCATCAATAATAAGATGATTACCATCTTCAGCCAGCGCAATGGTATTGAGATCACGGGCCGCAAATTCTAAACCTTGTTTGTTCAACCCCATATCTGAGGCAACATCTGGGTTTAACTGGAATAGCCAGTGAGCGCAAGACGACACAGAAAACTGGTCGCTAAATTCACTAGTAGCAGAGGCACCACCAAGAGATTGATTGGCCTCAACCACCAGTACCTTACGGCCAGATTTAGCCAGATAGGTCGCACAAATTAAACCATTGTGACCACCACCAACGACAATGACATCATAGCTCTTATCAAGATCAATCATCGTCATACCCTCCAGGCACTGTATTGGTTAGCTTGAGATCCATGAGTATTTCCCGCGCTGCGTTCGCGCCCGGCGCAGCCATCACGCCGCCCCCTGGATGGGTGCCAGAACTACACATATACATACCTTTTACTGGACCCCTGTATTGGGCATAACCTGGGAATGGACGGTTGAACAGTAACTGATCAAAGGTCAACTCACCCATAAAGATATTACCTTCAGTCAGGCCAACCTCGTTTTCAATATCTTGTGGTGTTCGCGTCTCGCAGTGCAGAATCAGATCTTTAAAGTCAGGGCTGTAGTTGCTGATCTGGTCGATCACCGTTTTCTCAAAGCCCGCTTTATCTTCAGCGGTCCAGTCTCCACCATTAATTTTTGGCGGTGCATACTGCACAAATACCGACATCATATGTTTCCCAGGAGGTGCCATAGTCGGATCGACCTGAGTGGGAATCAACATGTCTAAATAGGGATCTTTTGACCAGGTTTCAGCTTTCCAGTCATCGTAGGCACGCTCCATTCTCGGTAACGAATCACTAAAGTGTTTCTCACCCAAACACAGCGGACTGTCTTTAGGCAAACCGGTAAAGGTCGGCAGACCATCCAGCGCAATATTAAGCTTGCCGGAGGATCCACGAATTTTAAAGTTCTTGGCCTTTTTGACTACATCCGCTGGCAGATCGCCCTCGTCCATGATCTTTAAGAACGTTCGCTTGGGATCAAGGTTTGATACCACAATATCGGCGTAGAGTTCATCACCATTGGCTAGAGCAACGCCTTTGGCCTTGCCGTTTTTAACAATAATTTGAGCTGCCTCAGCATCACATTGTATGGTGCCACCAAATGACTGAAAAGAGGCCGACAGTGCGGCAGACACCGCACCCATACCACCTCGAGCAAAACCCCAAGCGCCGACAGAACCATCAACGTCACCCATATAATGGTGCAACAACACATAGGCAGTACCCGGGGAGTAAACGCCCAAAGCGGTGCCAATAATACCACTACCTGCTAAATGAGCTTTGATGACATCGGACTCAAAATACTCGTCGAGGAAGTCGCCAATACTCATGGTCCAGAAACGCATGGTATCGGCCAAGCCCTCTTCACCCATGCTACCAAAAGACTTCGCCAGCAGGCTGAGTTCTTTTAAATTTCTAGGCTTTAACGATGTTGGATCAGGTGGTGTGCGCATCAAAAACGGACGAATTAAACGAGTTTGCTTCATTACATCTGCTTCATAGCGCTCATAAGCACTAGCGTCACGCTTAGAGTGTCGAGCAACCTCGCGCAGCAAACGCTCATGGTCTGCATGATTACCGTAGTAATCACCATTTTCCTTAAAGGTTACACCACCGCCATAGGGAACAACCTGCAAACCGTGTCTGGGTAACTCTAAATCACGGATAATTTCAGGCCGTAACAGGCTACATACATAAGAGCAGTTGGAATACTTCCAATTAGGGTAAAGCTCACGGCTGACCGTGGCACCGCCGATATAGGAATTTTTCTCAAGCACCAACACATCGAGCCCTGCCTTAGCCAAATAAGCGGCATTGGTTAGACCGTTATGTCCAGCCCCGATAATAATAGCATCGTATTTTTTCATAAAATTAAGCCACTCCAAACAATCGGCTGGCGCCAACTGACGCTCTGTTTTTAATGTTTAACTCAAGAATGCCAAAAATTAAATCCCCTGTCTAGTAAAAATGAATGGTTATTCATTCAGTTGCGCAGACCTAAGCAATGGTTTATGGTTTGGCGTAACGCGACAGTAAGCTAGTGTAGCCAGAGCATAGGAACGGTGAATGGAAGCGGTTAAAGCCGAACTCAACAAAACCCCAAGATCGCTGTCCAAGCAGGCAAGGCGTAAGCAGCTTATTGAGGCGACTATTAAGTGTATCGCCGATAAAGGCCTGTCTGGCACCACCATGGCTGATGTTACACAACAAGCTGGTTTAAGCCTGGGTATTGTTAATCTGCATTTTCAAAGCAAAGAAAAGCTACTGATCGAGACCTTGAGTTATATTTCTGACGAATACACCAGCGGACTGAATGAAATCTTTAACGATGACAAATTGACCCCGGAGCAGAAAATTCTTGCCCATATTAATTTTGATTTTAGTCGTAAAATTATCGATCGCAACAAGTTGGCGGTGTGGTTCGCATTTTGGGGTGAAACCAAATCCCGCCCCACTTACCTGTCTATTTGCGCCAGCTATATTAGTGAAATCGCCAATAACCTGACCCACCTATTTGCCGTACTTAAACAACAAGGCGGTTATTCAACCGTTAATCCAGATTTGGTGTGCACCTGTTATACCGCCCTATCTGATGGGTTGTGGCTAGATCTTCTTATCACCCCCAAAGGGTTAAAACCGGCGCAGGCACAAGCGGTAGCAATGCATTATTTGGCCACCCAATTCCCAAATCATTTTAAAAGCCAAACAGGACATTAGATACAGGAGAAAAACCATGGAGATTCAACACAGACAAAGTACCATTGACTGGCAGGAAAAGGTTCGCCAATTTGTCGATGCTGAATTAATTCCGTGGGAGATCGAAGCTGAAATGAATCAAGGCGTGATTCCTGAAGCGGTTAGTAAAAAGATGCAAGACCAGGCAATCGAACTAGGTCTTTCAAAGATGGATGCACCCCCAGAGCATGGTGGCCTCGGTATGAGTATGGTCGATCAGGTCGCTGCCTGGGAAGAGCTAGGCCGGGTGACCAATGCACTTTGCTGGTGTTTTCCTGAGGCACAGCACTGGATGTTTGAAGCCTGTGCCGATAGCGACTATCAGATCGACACCTATCTGAAGGGCCTTATGGATGGCACTCTTCGTGAGTGCTATGCAATTACCGAGGCAGAATCTGGGTCTTATGAGGTGACCAACGCTACCGCTGTAAGCTGCGATGGTGGCTATTTACTCAACGGCGAAAAGTGGTTCGTGACCACTGCTAACATGGCTGATTTCTTTTTTGTTCAAGCAAAAACTGACGACGGCCAAGAAGCCCTATTCTTTGTCGATATCAACGCACCTGGCGTCACCATGATTGAAAACCCGCTTTTCTCTCATACCTTCCCGTCCCATCATCCAACGTACAAATTTGATAATGTTTTTGTGCCCGAAAAAGATCGTATTGGCGGTGAAGGTTCGGGGATGGATTATAGTCGCAGTTGGTTTCGCCATGAACGCCTAACTATTTCTGCGCGCATGCTGGGTGCTGCGACACGCATGATAGAAGAAGCAACCGCTTGGGCGGCCCAGCGCGATATTCAAGGCGAAAAGCTCATAGAAAAACAGGCTATCCAGTTCAGTCTAGCTGACAGCGCCACTGAACTTTGGGCAGCAAAGCTCATGGTTTTTGAAGCCGCTGAGGCCCATGACCGCGGTGATGACTTGAGGTCCCTCCACGCGCGTTGCTCAATGGTGAAACTCTATTCTACTGAAATGGCTAACCGCGTGGCCGACCGCTGCCTGCAGATTTGGGGTGGTCGCGGATACCGCAGAGACAATGCCGTAGAAAGATTTTATCGTGAGGTGCGGGTTGACCGCATCTGGGAAGGTAGCAGTGAAATGCAGAGGATGGTGATTGCTCGTGCGCTTCAAAAACGAGGCTTAAAAGGGATGTAATGTGCTGACATCACCGCGAAATTATGGTCTTGCCCGACAACTAGCCCGACACATGTGGCTGGTACTGGTTGCTATTGTCGCGCCAACAATTAGCGTCGCCTCTGAACAAGACCTGATTAACGCCGCACAGCACACGCCTAAAAAACTCAACATCTACAACTGGGCCGACTACATCAACCCCGAGGCACTTACCGACTTCGAGAAAGAGTTTGGTATTGCAGTGACCTACGACATCTATGACTCCAGCGAGATTGTCGACACCAAACTAATGACCGGCCGCAGTGGCTATGACGTGGTAGTCCAGGCCGCCTCTTTCGCTGCACGACTTGCGCCTACTGGAATCTTTCATCCGGTAGATTTTGATAAACTGCCCAACTGGCACCACCTAGACCAAAACTTAGTTACCAAAGCGAATGAAAAATACTCCAATGGCCTTCAGGGTGTCCCTTTCTTTTGGGGTACCACTGGTATTACCTATAACGTAGATATGATTAAAGCACGCATGCCAGATGCACCCCTAGATAGTTCGGCACTGATATTTGACCCAGAGATTATTTCTAAATTTGCCGACTGTGGCATCTCGTTTTTAGATGACCCAACCTCAGTTATCCCCTTGGGGATGATGTATTTAGGCTACCCCGCCAACTCAGTAGATGTGCAGCAACTCAAAGAAGTTGAAGCCTTAGTCAAAGCAGTGCGTCCCTACATTACCTATTTTAGTTCGACAAAAATGCTCCTGGACCTTCCCAGTGAGCAGGTATGTATCGCAATGAGCTGGTCAGGTGATTACTCGGTGGCATCTAGTCGCGCGGCAGAGGCTGGCATCGACATTAACTTAGATTACATTATTCCTAAAGAAGGTGGAGGCATGTGGTTTGATAATATGTACATTCCTGAAGATGCGCCGCACCGGGAAAACGCCTACCTATTTTTAAATTATATGTTGCGTCCTGAGGTCATTGCCGCCTCCAGTAACTATATTGGTTACGCCAATCCCAACAAGTCCGCCACGCCCTTGGTGGACCCAAGTTTAACTGCCGACACTGCTATTTATCCCGATGAAAAAACACTACTACGACTCCAAACTACCGAAGTCTTAGCACCAAAAGAAGAGCGCAAACGATCGCGTACTTGGACCAAAATTAAAACTGGACTGTAACCGTAGCACCATGGAATAACAGATGATAAATAAAAATATATCTCAGGCCAAGCAACCAGCAAGCCCCTATGTTGCCGAAACACCCTGGTTGGACCCAAAGGCAAAACCATTTATTCAAATCAAAGGGCTCAGCAAACAATTTGATGATTTCACCGCGGTGAATAACATTAGCCTAGATATTTACAAAGGCGAGTTGTTTACTATTTTAGGTGGCTCCGGATGCGGCAAGTCTACCCTGCTACGCATGTTGGCTGGCTTTGAAATGCCAAGCGCTGGGCAAATTATTATTGACGATGTGGATATGTCGGGCGTTCCCGCTTACGACCGCCCTATCAATATGATGTTTCAGTCCTATGCCGTATTTCCACACATGACAGTCGCGCAAAATGTCGCCTATGGGTTGAAAAAAGAACGTGTCGCCAAACTAGAGATAACCCGACGTGTATCTGAAATGCTGGAACTGGTTCAACTCTCTGATCTGGCCAAACGTAAACCCCAACAGTTATCTGGCGGAGAGCGTCAGCGCGTTGCCCTGGCTCGCGCCCTCATCAAGCAGCCCAAGGTGTTGCTCTTGGATGAACCACTGGCGGCACTAGACAAAAAACTTCGCGAGCAAACCCAATTTGAATTAATGAATCTGCAGTACCAACTGGGCATTACTTTTGTGGTGGTTACTCATGACCAAGAAGAGGCCATGACCTTATCAACCCGTGTCGCGGTTATGGACCAAGGCCAGTTTGTCCAAACAGGCACGCCAACTCAGGTGTATGAATCTCCCAAAAACCGTTTTGTGGCAGACTTTTTTGGCACTATTAATTTGTTTGATGCCACTGTAATAAGCTGTCAACCAAACGAAGGTACCGCAAGTTATGATATTAAAGCCAAACTGGATAAAACTGGCACTATGGTCAAGGCCGTTGGCGAATCATTACTTAGCCCTGCAAGCACTATCACCATTGGTGTGCGCCCCGAAAAAATTGGCATTAGCCACGAGAGACCCGAGGGGGACAACCTCACTATTGCCAAAGGAGTAGTTGAGGACCTTGCCTACTATGGCAACCGTTCTATCTATCGGGTGCGCAGTGAATCAGGCAGAGTTATTCAAGTCAGCGCACAAAACTACCAGCGTTCAGAGCAACTGTCGCTAGAGTGGGACGATCAAGTCTACCTATCATGGGACTCTAGCTGCAACGTGGTCCTTACCGAATGAACGACGTTTCAGGCCCTAAAAAACCTCGCTACAGCCAACTGCTGGGAGACAAACTATGGCGCAACTTTGTCATTGGCCTGCCCTATTTTTGGCTGTTTTTGTTCTTCTTGGTCCCTTTTGGCATCGTCTTCAAAATCAGTCTAGCCGACCCCATCGTGGCTCAACCACCCTTCACTGCACTGTTTGATTTTGGTGCCAACGCTAAAAGCTGGCTACATGCGACCTTCGATAACTATCTGTTTTTAACCGAAGACAACCTATATTGGATTAGCTACTTTAACTCTATCAAAATCGCCGGCATTTCCACCCTTTTGTGCCTACTATTAGGCTACCCCATGGCTTACGGTATAGCGCGCTCAACGCCCACCGTGCGCAATGTTCTTCTCATGCTGGTGATACTACCGTTTTGGACATCTTTTTTACTGCGCGTTTACGCTTGGATGGGCCTGTTGGGTAAAAATGGCATGGTTAACGGCCTACTCTCATACTTAGGCCTTATAGACGCGCCGCTGGAAATGCTCTACACCAACGGTGCTGTGTATCTAGGTATTGTTTATACCTACATACCGTTTATGATTTTACCCCTATATGCCACCCTAGAAAAAATGGATCTAGACTTACAAGACGCGGCGGCCGACCTTGGCGCTAAACCCTGGCAGGTATTTGTCGACACCACCCTACCCCTGTCTATGCCGGGTATTATTGCGGGCTCTATGTTGGTGTTTATTCCGGCCCTGGGTGAATTTGTCATACCGACACTACTTGGCGGTATCGACTCGTTGATGATTGGCCGGACCCTTTATGATGAATTCTTTGTCAACCGCGATTGGCCATTGGCATCTGCCGTGGCAACGGTGCTACTGATTATTTTGGTTATCCCCATCATGCTGTTTCAGCGTAGCCAGCAGGAGAAAGAATAACCATGAACAGGTCATCTCGCTTTGTATTCTCGGCTCTATGTTTTGGCTTTGCCTTTTTGTACTTGCCCATACTGGTGTTAATTCTGTTTTCGTTTAACGACTCATCCTTAGCCACTGTTTGGGGAGGTTTTTCACTGCGCTGGTACTCTGCCCTACTGAACAACGAACAGATTATTGACGCCGCACTACTAAGCCTTAAGATTGCCGCTGTTAGTGCTACCTTCGCCACGATTCTGGGCACCATGGCGGGGCTCGCATTGACACAGATGGGTCGGTACCGCGGACGTCTGATTTTTACCGGTCTTATCGCTGCACCCTTAGTTATGCCTGAGGTCATCACTGGTCTCTCACTGCTACTCATGTTTGTTAGCCTACAAGAACTGATTGGCTGGCCCGTATCTCGCGGTGCTAGCACCATCACCATTGCCCACATCACCTTTTCAATGGCCTATGTTGCGGTGATCGTGCAATCGCGTTTGGGTAGCATGGATCAATCAATGGAAGAAGCCGCTATGGACCTCGGAGGCAGACCAATGCAGGTCGCTTTTGATATCACGCTGCCGTTAATTGCGCCCTCAATGCTATCGGGCTGGCTGCTGGCCTTTACTCTGTCATTGGACGATCTGGTAATTGCCAGTTTCACATCTGGCGCTGGAGCCAGTACCTTGCCCATGGTGATCTTCTCAAAAATTAAACTGGGCGTGACGCCCGACATTAACGCACTAGCTACGCTAATTATTGGTACGGTGAGTATTGGTATTCTGCTCGCCAGTTGGGTGATTTTCAAACAGAATAAGCGCCACAAAGAGGGTTAATAGCAGTATTACGAGCTGTGATCTCGGCACTAAAAACGATAGCGTATTTTTGCGATTAAGGATTCAACTTGAACGCCACTCCAACCTTCATCAAACAGGGTTCGCGGGCCTTCATCACCATCATCGCTGCCATAATAACCACCGCGGCTATAGACTAAGAAAATATCTGATAGTGGTGCCAGTTGATAACGGTAACGAATCTGAAACGCCGTATCACTAACGCTAAAGTCTGAAGATGGGGTACTGGATGACAGTAACCTTCCTGCAGAGTCTAGTTGATATCCGTCGATGACTTTTGCATCTATACCTACCCATTGAAACTTCAAACGCACTTCTTGACGGTTAGAGGGGTACCAATCAAAACGTAGACCGGCGTAATAAGAGTTAGCTTCATAAACCGCCAATTGCTCTGCACTAAAGTCCCATATCAACCATTCTTGATAATATTTATAGGAGAAGCCTGCACCTAAAGTGACTGTTTCGGTTAGGTAGATTTTAGGCATAAACTTTAATGACGCAGAGAGTTTATCTGTGCCATCGCTCTCAACTGAAATTTTTGTCTTATAAGAATAATCGTTACCTCTAGGACTTAAATAAAGTACCTCGCCCCAATACTGAGCAGGTTTAGCATAAAGACCGCTCCCTTGAGTAATGCGGTCGTCCCAACCGGCCGACATCAAACCTAGGTGCAGAAAGATCTTCTCACTTGATTTAAAGACTCGCTCGTGCTCTAAATCGGCCCACAACTCAAGGCGATCACCATCGGTATTTTCTGTGTAGCCATATTCTAATTTACTGTAACTAGATAAGGTCGCAGATTCTGGCTCATAAGCTGAGATGTCGTAACGAGTGCTTCCATAGAATTTATTAAAATCATTGCGTTTCATGAACCCCAGATCATTCATCTCGAATTGATCACCATAATGAGATACAAATAGCCCATGTGACCACTTGTCACTGGGCGAGTAAGTCCACCTTAGCCAACCAGCATAATCTTGGTCATCTATTTCACTCTGCCCGTTGTTGATATTAGCCTGCTGCTGAACGTCACTGAAAAGTACTTGGCCATTAATGCGAACCTGATCAGTTTTCCTCCAATCCATATCGATTGCCTGCACCGTCGCTTCTCGATCGATTGCCGAGCGATCAGCATAGGTTAAGCGATGACCCAGCGTTAGATTGTTAAATTTAGCCTGAATGCGACTAGACAAAAAATCACCCCCTTGACTGTCGCCTATATTTTCTTCGCTTACTGCAAACAAACCGAGGTTAAAACCCTCATCAAAGTAGGTTATTTTAGCAGCTGCATTAATATCAATAAGGCCGCCCCCCGAGGGATCTGAACCCATACGGCGGGTATATAAAATACTGTCTCCGTTGGGTAAATGACTAGCAAATAAGCTTTGGTTTTCAGTAAAGAAAGGGCGCTTTTCCGTAACGTAGGTTTCGAAAGCGGTAAAATTAACCACTAAATCATCGCTCTCTACCTGACCAAAATCGGGCATAATTGCGCCGGTCAGCTGGGTATTGCTATTGGGACGCCAAATAAAATCTAAGCCTCCGTTAAAGTCATTTTCTGCGCTTTGCGTTACACCATTGGTGAGATCTTTGCTGTAGCTTAAGTAGGGGAACCAGTCTAAGGTAGATGCTTTTACCTGCTCGACTTCAATTGAGTGCCAATCTTCCATAAAGGTATTTCGAGTGTAAAAGGCATTCGGGAAAGCGAAACGTAGAGACTCATTAAAAACCACACGTGAAAACCAAAATGCCATATTTTTAATACCGTCTCCAGTATCTGACATTGGCGCAACTGTCCAAGGAATATGAATCTCACTATACCAGTAGTCTTCCTCACTCGATGTTTGCGAATACCAGATGCCATCCCAGTCAGTAGAGTGTGTTCCGCCACCCATGACACCATCTTGTCTAGAGTTAGCCGATCCCACGGTAAAGTCATAAGCCGACTCAGCGGTGCCGTCAAAATCAATTCCCACCATAATGCGGTCAGCACGTATGTCTGCATCGCGAGCAAAACGTCTATGAATTCGCTTTACGGAGGACGGTTGATAATTAGTAAACCCAACAAAAATACCTTCTTTGTTTATGATCAGCCGGACTTCTGTGGCGTATTTGGCAGGCTCACTGGTGAGCGGCTCTACGGTGACAAAGTCGTTATAAACCCTAGCGTTTGCCCACTCTGGCTCGTCGAGTACTCCGTCAATTGTGATTGCCCCATAGACAGCAGGTACCATTAGGTAACTTAGAGTGACTAACAATAGATAACGGCAGAAATTTTTAGGCATAAATGCGGATACTTTCTCTATAGTTTTAGAATACGGCTATTTTATGGAGTTTTTCTGAAATTACTATCTCGATATCAAACTAACTCGTCCTAATAAG
>LWDU01037206.1_pt1 | contig 12567 bp, 12 predicted proteins | sample 727161 | NCBI WGS metagenome assembly LWDU01 (sample SAMN04566230, study PRJNA314399) | hydrothermal vent metagenome | isolation source: deep sea hydrothermal plume seawater | place: Mexico: Gulf of California, Guaymas Basin | collected 2004-07-11 | reverse complement strand
ATCCTTGACTATTTCCCGCGCGGAACCTATGTGGCGCGCTTTCCCGGAATCACTTGATTTGCATCGGAGTGCCCCATGGCGCGCGTTACCGTCGAAGACTGCGTAGACAAGGTCCCCAACCGTTTCGATCTCGTCCTGCTGGCTGCCCAGCGGGCGCGCGAGATTTCGGGCGGTGCGGAACTGACCGTCGATCGCGATCGCGACAAGAACCCGGTCGTCGCGCTGCGTGAGATCGCCGAACAGACGATCAAGCCCAAGGAACTGCACGAAGCCGCGGTTACCAATCTGCAGAAGATCCTGCCCGACGACGATGACGAGATGGATGAAGTCGGCTCGCTCAGCCAGTCGGCCGAAGCGCTGCGTATCACCGCTTCCGCGCCGACGCGCTCGACCTCGATCGGCGCCGATTACGACGGCTGATCGCTCGCCACATCGATATGTTTGAAAAGGCCGCCCATCGGGCGGCCTTTTTGCATTGCAGCATAGGGGCCGAGCGCATTACCCTGTCCCGCGACAGGGAGGCATCATGACCGATATCGCAGAAGGGCTCGGGACAGCCGTGGAAGGCGGATTGTTTGCGCGCGCCGTGGCCGGCAAGTCGACCCAGGCGACAACGCTTAGCAAGGGCCATTTCGCCGAGGGTGCATGCCTCAACTGCGGCACCGAACTGATTGGCGACCATTGCCATTCCTGCGGACAGCAGGCGCATCTGCACCGCACACTGAGCGCGTTCATGCACGACTTGCTGCACGGGGCGCTCCACTTCGATGGCAAGACCTGGCGCACGCTGCCGCTGCTGGTCGCCAAGCCCGGCGAACTGACCCGGCGCTACATCGATGGTCAGCGCAAGCGCTTCGTCAGCCCGATGGCGCTATTCCTGTTCTGCATCTTCCTGATGTTCGCCGTGTTCCAGATCGCCGGGATCAGCGCGCCCGTCGACATCCCCGGCGACACCGACGCGCAATTGCAGGAACTGACTGCCGAGCAGCAAAGCGAATTGCTCGAACGGCGCGATCTCTTCGCTTCGCGCGTAAATGATCCCGAGATCAGCGAGACGCGCAGGGAACGCGCGCAGGAATCGCTGGCCGACGTCGAACGCCAACTCGATGCGCTGGTAAAGGCGCGCAGCGAACTGCCCTTTCTTGGCGAACCGAAGGCAGGCGCACGCCCGGCCGTTGCAGCAGAAGCGCCCAAGGAAGGCAGCGACACTGAAATTGCACCGGCGGACGCAAACAGCGAACTGGTCACGGTCGAAGGCTGGGAAGGCGAGCTGGAAAGCGTTCCCTGGTTCCAGGCCGCGGTCAAGAAGTGGCGCATGAACCCCGGGCTCATGCTCTACAAACTGCAGACCAACTTCTACAAGTTCAGCTGGCTCCTGATCCCGCTCTCGATACCCTTCGTGTGGGTGCTGTTCGCGTGGAAGCGCGCATTCAGGGCATATGACCATGCGATCTTCGTCACCTACTCGCTGAGCTTCATGACGCTGTTCATTCTGGCAATTGTGCTGGCGGGTCTCGCCGGTGCGGGCGCCTCGACCATGACGCTGTTGTCGATCTTCGTCCCGCCGATCCACATCTACAAACACTTGCGCGGCACCTACCGGCTATCGCGCTTCTCGGCGCTATGGCGACTGGCGGTGCTCAGCGTCGCGATCATGTTCATTCTCTTGATGTTCACCGCGCTCCTGGCGCTGCTCGGGCTCTACTGACACAGCAAAAAGGCCGCCCGGTCATCCCGGACGGCCCTTCGCGTTTCCTGTAATGGATCGAGTGGTTCAGGCGCCCTGCGGTGCCGGCCCTCCGCCAAGCTTGCGGCCGGCTTTGGGCACCGCGATGCTCCCGACCGGCTTGACCGCGACCGGGCCCTTGGGCTCGTCGGGCCGGTCGATCTTGCCGTCCTTCATCAGCTGGTCGATCTCGTCGCCGGTCAGCGTTTCGTATTCGAGCATGGCCTGCGCGAGCAGGTGGAGCTTGTCCTCCTGCTTGGTCAGAACGTCCTTGGCGCGCGCCAGGCCGTCTTCGACCAGCCGCTTGATCTCGGCATCGATCAGCTTGTTGGTCTCCGCGCCCGACATGGTGCGCGCGGTCTGGCCCATGCCGAGATAGCCCTCCTGGCTGGCCTCGTATTGCAGCGGCCCGAGCTTGTCGCTCATGCCCCATTTGGTGACCATGTTGCGCGCCAGATCGGTGGCATACTGGATGTCGCCCGAAGCGCCGCTCGACACCTTGTCGTGGCCGAAGATGATTTCCTCGGCGACCCGGCCACCCATGGCGACCGCGAGGTTCGCATGCATCTTGTCGCGGTGGTAGGAGTAGTTATCGCGTTCGGGCAGGCGCATCACCATACCCAGGGCGCGGCCACGCGGGATGATCGTCGCCTTGTGGATCGGGTCCGACGCGGGTTCGTTGAGGCTGACCAGCGCGTGACCGGCCTCGTGATAGGCGGTCATCTGCTTTTCGTCCTCGGTCATGACCATCGAACGCCGCTCAGCGCCCATCATGACCTTGTCCTTGGCGTCCTCGAACTCCTGCATCGCGACAAGGCGCTTGTTGCGCCGCGCAGCGAGCAGCGCCGCCTCGTTGACGAGGTTGGCGAGATCGGCCCCCGAGAAGCCCGGCGTACCGCGTGCGATGGTGCGCGGGTTCACATCGGGCGCCAGCGGCACCTTCTTCATATGGACGGCAAGAATCTTCTCGCGCCCTTCGATGTCGGGCACGGGCACGACGACCTGGCGGTCGAACCGGCCCGGACGCAGCAGCGCGGGGTCGAGCACATCGGGGCGGTTGGTCGCCGCAATGATGATGATGCCTTCATTGGCTTCGAACCCGTCCATCTCGACCAGCAGCTGATTGAGCGTCTGCTCGCGTTCGTCGTTCGAATTGCCGAGGCCGTGGCCACGGCTACGGCCGACTGCATCGATTTCGTCGATGAAGAGGATGCAGGGCGCGTTCTTCTTCGCCTGTTCGAACATGTCGCGCACGCGGCTGGCCCCGACGCCGACGAACATTTCGACGAAGTCCGAACCGGAGATGGTGAAGAAGGGCACGCCCGCCTCACCCGCGATCGCGCGCGCCAGCAGCGTCTTGCCGGTACCGGGCGAGCCGACCAGCAACGCGCCCTTGGGGATCTGCCCGCCGAGCTTGGAAAAGCGCTGCGGATCCTTGAGGAATTCGACGATTTCCTCGAGCTCCTCGCGGGCTTCGTCGATCCCCGCGACATCGGCGAAGGTGACCTTGCCCTGCCGTTCGGTGAGCATCTTGGCCTTCGACTTGCCAAAACCCATCGCGCCGCCCGCACCGCCGCCCTTCTGGACCTGGCGCAGGGCGAAGAAAGCGATGCCGAGGATCAGCACGAAGGGCAGGATCTGGATCAGCGCGTAGAGCAGGAGATTGCCGCTATCGGCCTCGACCCCTGAATACCGCACGCCATTATCTTCGAGCAGCTGCGGCAGCGTGGTGTCGTTGGGGACGGGAATGGCCGAGAACTGCTCGCCATTCTTCATCTCGCCGACAATCGAGGTGTCAGAAATCTGCACGCTGGCAACCGAACCTTCGGCGACCTTGTCGCGGAAGTCGGAATAGAGGATCTGCGCGCCACCGCCGCTCGACCCGCCGCCGAAGACCGAAACGACCATCAGCAGGGCAAGGAAGATGCCGCCCCAGATCATCAGGCTCTTCACCCAGGGGTTCGGGCCGTTGCCCTCAGGCTCGGGCGGGGAATTCTGGTCGCTCATGCACGGAGTCCTTTCGTTCCCGATTATGTAGGGTGCGACAGGTGAATGGCAAGTTGCGCCGAGCCAAGGGAATTCCCGCTATGCTCGCTGCGGGCACGGTCGGGCCGGCGGCAGCGCTGGCTAAAGGAACGGCAAGCCCGCGCCGTCGCCCGAGGAATTGAAGTACATGGCGAGCCCCAGAGCGGTGGCAAGCGCGGTAAACAGCAGCGCTCCCAGCACCAGCGCGCCGTCGCGTACGGTCAGGGCCAGCCCGAGAACCGCTATGGCGAGCATCGGAACCGAACTGGCGAAAGGCAGGAATTCGAGCGGCGGGACCGTGCAGCACAGCAGGATCACCGCCGCCGCGACCAGCCTGATCGCGGCGCCTTGCGTCAGGCCTTCCAGCCGCCCTTCGCTATGGTGATCGAGAAAATTGGCGAGCCCGCGCAGTTTACGGACCGATTTGTGCAGTTTCTTCGAGCCGACCGAACGCTGCTGGACAAAACGCGGCATCCATACATGGTCGCGCCCCACGAGCAGCTGGATCGCGATCAGCGCGATAAACAGCGCCAGCGCGGTGGGCAGGCCGGGGATGCCACCGATGGGCGTGATCTCAAGCAGCGCGGGGAGCATGATGAACGGGCCGAAGCTGCGTTCGCCGAAATCGTCGAGCACATCGGCAACGCAGACCTCGTCATGCGTCGAGGCCAGCTCGTCGAGCTCGCCGAGCACTTCGCCCATGCTGGTCGGTTCGTGTTGCACCTCAAGCATCTCCCTTGCGCCATAAACGCGCCGGGAGCCAAAAGGTTACGCGCGCGGAACGGGACGGTGTCAGGCGGGTCGCTTGTTGAGCAGCGCCGAGCGTTCGCAGCGGCACACCACCTCGCCGCGCTGGTTCACTGCTTCGTGGAGGAAGGTGACGATGCCCGCATCGGGGCGCGACTTGCTCTCGCGCAGGCCGATCACCTCGCTGGTGGCATGCAGCGTATCGCCGATGAACACCGGCTTGGGCATGACCAGCTTGTCGTAACCGAGGTTGGCCACAAGGGTACCCAGAGTGGTGTCACCGACGCTGAGGCCCACCATCAGCGAGAAGGTGAAGGTCCCGTTGACGAGGATCTGCCCGAACTCGCTCGCCTTGGCCGCTTCCGCGTCGAGATGGAGCGGCTGCGGGTTGTGCGTCATAGTGGTGAACAGCAGATTGTCGGTCTCGGTCACCGTCCGGCGGATGTCGTGCGTCAGCGTATCGCCGACCTGCCATTCGTCGAAATACTTCCCCGCCATCAGCCGTGCCCCATGACGGCTTTGACCTCAAGGAAGTCGTGGAAGCCCCACTCGCCCCATTCGCGGCCATTGCCCGACTTCTTGTAGCCCCCGAAGGCAGCGCCGAGATCGTAGCCACCGTTGATCGCCACGCGGCCCGCGCGAATGCGCTTGGCAAGGCTGCGGGCGAGTTCGATGTCCTCGCCCGTGATCGCGCTGGCGAGGCCGTATTCGGTGTCATTGGCGATGCGGATGGCGTCGTCGTAATCCTCATAGCCGAGGATACACAGCACCGGGCCGAAGATTTCCTCGCGCGCGATGGTCATGTCGTTGGTGACATCGGCGAAGACGGTTGGCTTGACGTAGTGACCGGTCTCGAGCCCGTCGGGCTTGCCGGGGCCGCCCGCAACCAGCGTCGCGCCTTCCTCGACGCCCTTCTCGATCAGGCCCTGGATCTTGTCCCACTGCGCGCGGCTGACGACCGGGCCGATCGCGGCATTGCCCTTCGGATCGCCGGGAATGACGCCTTCGGCAGCTTCCTTCGCTGCGGCCTTGGCTTCCGCCATTCGCGCATGCGGCACCAGCATCCGGCTGGGCGCGGTGCAGGTCTGGCCCGAATTGCCCATCATCGCCACCGTGCCCTTGGCCACCGACTTGGTGAAGACGCCATCGTCGAGCACGATATTGGGGCTCTTGCCGCCCAGTTCCTGCGCCACGCGCTTGACGGTATCGGCGGCATTCTTCGCAATCGCGATGCCTGCACGGGTCGAACCGGTGAAGCTGACCATGTCGATATCGGGATGGCCGCTGATCGCTTCGCCGACGCCCGGCCCGTCGCCGTTGACCAGGTTGAACACGCCCGCGGGAACACCCGCCGCATGCATGATCTCGGTAAAGATATAGGCGTTGAAGGGCGCGATCTCGCTGGGCTTGAGCACCATGGTGTTGCCCGTCGCCAGCGCCGGAAAGACCTTGCAGGCGATCTGGTTGAGCGGCCAGTTCCACGGGGTGATCATGCCGACCACGCCGACCGGCTCCCACACATGCAGCGTCGGCCCATCCTGCCGCTCGAACGCGAAGCCCTCGAGCACTTCGATGGCCTTCTGGCAATGGCCCGAAAGCAGGCCAACATGCGGCCCGTTGGCAAGGCTCAGCGGCGCGCCCATTTCGTCGCTGACCGCAGTCGCGAGCTCTTCCTTGCGGGTCTCGATCTCCGCCTGGATCGCGCGCAGCAGGGTCAGCCGTTCTTCCTTGCTGGTCTGGCTGAAGCTCTCGAATGCCCTGCGCGCGGCGACCACGGCCTTGTCGACATCGGCGCCGGTGCCGAAGCTGATGTGGCCGATGGTTTCCTCGGTCGCAGGGTTCTCCACCGCAACGGTGTTTTCCTCGACCGGGTCGACCCATTGGCCGTCGATGTAGAACTGGGTGCAATCGCGCATCGGAAACTCTCCTTTGCGCGCGCCTCTAGCTCTCCTGACGCCAGCGCGCCACCACCTCTTCGCCATCGCTGGCGCTGTCGCGGATCGTGTTGGGCGTGCGGTCGAACCGCGGTGCGGGGGCGGTGTGCCAGCGCCCGCCGTGTTCGACGAAAGCCCCGCGCGCCCTCATGTGCGGATGGTCCTTGGCGTGATCGAGCGGAACGACGGGCGAGAAACAGGCGTCGGTGCCTTCGAGCAATTCGCACCATTCATCCTGCGTCTTCGTCACGAACAGCGCGGCCAGATCCTCGGCATAGCTGTCCCAATTGGCCGGGTTCATCTGCGCCTCGCGCAAATGCTCGGGCGCATCGGCGCGCTGCAGCAATTCGGCATAGAATTGCGGTTCGATCGCACCGACGCTGATTTCCTTGCCATCCTTGCAGGTATAGCAGCGATAGAAGTGCGCCGCCCCGCCCAGCAGGCCGGCGCCGCGATCCACCGTGCGCAGCGCGCTATGCGGCTGGCCGTAGAAGAAGCTCATCAGGCTGGTCACGCCGTCGACGATCGCGGCATCGACCACCTGCCCCTTGCCGCTGCGTTCTCGTTCGAACAGCGCCGCAAGAATGCCCATCGCGCAATACATCGATCCGCCGCCGAAATCGCCGACGAGGTTCTGCGGCGGCACCGGCAGTTCGCCGCGCTTGCCGATCGCGTCGAGCGCACCGGTGATGGCAATATAATTGAGGTCGTGGCCGGCCGCCTGCGCCAGCGGGCCGTCCTGCCCCCAGCCGGTCATCCGCGCATAAACCAGCCGCGGATTGGCCTCGAGCAATTCCTGCGGACCGAGACCCAGCCGTTCCATGACGCCGGGACGAAAGCCTTCGACCAGCACGTCGGCATGCGCCAACGCCTGTTTGACGAACGCCTGACCTTCGGCGCTTTTGAGATCGACTTCCGCGCGGTGCCGGGCGCGTTCGACCACCGGGTTCATCGGCTGGTGACCGGCGCGTTCGATGCGCACGACCTCCGCGCCCATATCGGCCAGCATCATGCACACATGCGGGCCGGGGCCGATGCCCTGGAATTCGACGACCTTGAGGCCGGTCAGCGGACCGTTCGACATTACTCTCTCCTCGGAAAAACTATATATTCTAGAAACTCTTGGGTAGGCCCAGCACATGCGTGGCGACATGGCTGAGGATCAGGTTCGTGCTGATCGGCGCGACCTGGTAGAGCCGGGTTTCGCGGAACTTGCGCTCGACGTCATATTCCTCGGCAAAGCCGAACCCGCCGTGGGTCTGGATGCACATGTCGGCGGCAAACCAGCTGGCCTCGCTCGCCAGCATCTTGGACATGTTCGCTTCGGTCCCGCCGGTTTCGCCGGCATCGAACATGCGCGCGGCCTTGGTCACCATTTCGGCGGCCGCGGATAGCTGGACATAGGCGCGCGCGATGGGGAACTGGACGCCCTGGTTCTCGCCGATGGCGCGGCCGAACACGCTGCGGTCCTTCGCATAGGCTGCCGCGCGGTCGATGAAGAAACGTCCGTCGCCGATGCATTCACTGGCGATCAGGATGCGCTCGGCATTCATGCCCGAAAGAATGTAGCGGAAGCCCTTGCCCTCCTCGCCGATCAACGCGCTGGCGGGCACGCGCAAATCGTCGAAGAACAGTTCGGTGGTCGCATGGTTGAGCATGGTGCGCACAGGGCGGATCGTCAGCCCGTTGCCTACCGCCTCGCGCATGTCGACCAGCAGCACGCTCATCCCGTCGGACGGCTTGGCGCATTCCTCGCGCGGGGTCGTGCGGCATAGCAGCACCATCAGGTCCGAATGTTCGGCGCGGCTGATCCAGATCTTCTGGCCGTTGACCACGTAATCGTCGCCATCGCGCTTGGCGAAGGTGCTGATCCGCGTCGTATCGGTGCCCGCACCGCCTGCAGCCGCAATTCGCCGCTGGCGATCTTGGGCAGGTATTCGCGCTTCTGCTGGTCCGAGCCATGCTTGAGCAGCGTGCCCATCGTGTACATCTGCGCATGGCAGGCACCGCCGTTCGAACCCGAACGGTGAATTTCCTCGAGCACCGCACAGGCTGCCTCGAGCCCCAGGCCCGACCCGCCATATTCCTCGGGAATCAGTACCGACAGGAAGCCGGCCTCGGTCAGCGCGGCAACGAATTCGCTCGGATAGGCGCGCTCGCGGTCGAGCTTCTGCCAGTATTCGCCGGGGAAGCGCGCGCACAGCCGCCGCACCGCTTCGCGGATTTCCGGAAAGGTCTCACTCAAATGTCCGTCTCCCATTGCAACCTGTTTGGCGCGGGAAGACGGCTTTGGCAACGGATGTGAGGAAACTGGATGCCCCGTGAGGATTCGAACCTCAATTGACGGAGTCAGAGTCCGTAGTCTTACCATTAGACGACGGGGCATCAGCTGGCCGGGCGGGCGAGAATCGCGGGCCGTTCCTGAACAGAGGCCGCGCATCTAGTTTTGCCGGGGCGCGAGGTCAACCCCGCGCGCGCCGCCTGCCCTTGCCCCGTCTCCGCTTCACCGCTAGCATCGCCGCCAAGTCCCCGTGCACGCTGGTTTGCGCGGGAGGAACAAGAAAGCTCTCGATATGGCGGATCATTCTCCGCCGGACACGAACAGGGGGCCAGGGACAAAACGGGGCGGCAAGTCCGGCAAGGTAGCCGATTTCCGCTACAAGCGCCCCTCCCGGCCCGACGGCAAGCACGGCGACCGGCGCAATGCGTCACGCCGCGATGGCACCTTCACGCCCCGCCCGAACGTTGCTGCAGCCAGCCCTCCCGCACGCCGCCAGGCCTATGCCGCGCTCGACCTCGGGACCAACAATTGCCGCCTGCTGATCGCCCGCCCGTCGGGTGAAAATTTCACCGTGATCGATGCCTTCAGCCGGGTCGTCCGGCTGGGCGAGGGTCTGGCCGCGAGCGGCAAATTGTCCGACGAAGCGATGGAGCGCACGCTCGCCGCCTTGCAGGTCTGCGCGGAGAAGCTGCGCCGGCGCAATGTCCGGCTGGCGCGCTCGGTTGCCACCGAGGCGTGCCGCCGCGCCAGCAACGGTCCGGCCTTTATCGAACGGGTGCGCCGCGAAACCGGGATCATGCTCGACATCATTTCCGCACAGGAAGAGGCGCGGCTGGCGGTACTCGGCTGCCATGTCCTGCTCGAGGAAGGCAACGGCCCGGCGATCATCTTCGACATCGGCGGCGGTTCGACCGAGCTTGTGCTGGTCCAGCCGGGCGAGAACGTGCCGCGCATCGTCGACTGGCTGAGCGTGCCCTGGGGGGTGGTGTCGCTGACCGACACGGTCGAGGGATCGGACGACACCGAAACCACCCGGCTCGAGCGCTATTGCGAGATGCGGCGTACCGTCGGACGCAGCTTCGCCGAATTCGCCGAGCGCATCCGCGAGCATACGCATTCGCGCGAACCGATCCGCCTGCTGGGTACCAGCGGTACCGTAACGACGCTGGCGAGCCTGCATCTCGAACTGCCGCAATACGACCGGCGGGCGGTTGACGGGCTGATCGTGCCGTCGCAATCGATGCGCGATATCTCCACCCGCCTGTCGCGGATGAGCAGCGCCGAACGCAAGTGCCTGCCGTGCATCGGCGACGACCGCGCCAATCTGGTCATCGCGGGCTGTGCGATCCTTGAATCGATCCTCGACATCTGGCCCGCCGAACAGCTTGGTGTGGCCGACCGGGGCATCCGCGAAGGGATCCTGCGCAGCCTCATCGCTGCCGATGCCGAGGGCGAACGCAGCCGCGCGACAGTACAAAGAATGCGAGAACAGGATGTCTAGATCGGGCAAGGATCGCGACGTTCGCGTGCGCACCGCAAAGAAACGCACGGCGAGTTCGACGCGCTGGCTCCAGCGCCAGCTCAACGACCCTTACGTCAAACAGGCCAAGGCGGACGGCTATCGCAGCCGCGCGGCGTATAAGCTGACCGAGCTGAACGAGAAATACGATTTGCTAAAGGGCGTCACCCGCGTGGTCGACCTCGGCATTGCGCCGGGCGGCTGGAGCCAGGTGGTGCGCAAGCTCAAGCCCAAGGCGTTGGTCGTCGGGATCGACCTGCTCGAAGTCGAGCCGATCGAGGGCGTCACGATCTTCCAGATGGATTTCATGGACGACGACGCCCCGCGCGTGCTCGAAGAGGCGCTGGGCGGCAAGGCCGAGCTGGTGATGAGCGACATGGCGGCCAATACCGTCGGCCACAAGCAGACCGATCACCTGCGGACGATGGGGCTGGTCGAGGCGGGGGCATGGTTTGCGATCGAGAACCTCGCGCCGGGCGGGACCTTCCTTGCCAAGGTGCTCGCAGGCGGGACCGACAACGATCTGCTCGCACTGCTCAAGCAGCATTTCCGCACGGTGAAGCACGCCAAGCCGCCCGCCAGCCGCAAGGACTCGAGCGAGTGGTACGTCATCGCGCAGGGCTTCAAGGACAACGGCTGAAACGAAAAAGGCCCCGCCGCAGCGAGGCCCTTTCGATTATCCCGTGAAAGATGGCTTATTCGTCGACCTTGGTCGCGCCATCGTTGTTGGTCGCGGCATTGCCTGCCAGCCGATTCCATGGCCCCGGCTTCGGCGCCTTCGACCGGTCCGGCACCCGCGCCGGGCGCGTCTTCGCCCTCGGCCGGCTCTTCTTCCGCCACGACCGGCGCAGGCTTGGCCGGCGCACCGCCATAGGTGGACATGAATTCCATGACATTGGCGCGGTCTTCAGCCTTGCCGAGACCCGCGAAGCTCATCTTGGTGCCATTGGCGAAGGCGCGCGGGCTGGTCAGCCATTCGTCCATCGCTTCCCAGGTCCAGGAGCCGCCCTTGCTGGCCAGCGCCGAGCTGTAGGCGAAGCCCGCGGCGTGGCCGCCGATCGGCTTGCCCATCACGCCATAAAGGTTCGGGCCGATGCCGTTGGCGCCGCCCTGGTCGATCGTGTGACACGCGGTGCACTTGGCGAAGACTTTCTCGCCCGCCGCGGCATCCGCGCTGGCAAGCAGCGTGCCGAGGTCGGGGCCCGCATCGGCACCGCCTTCTTCGGCTGCGCCTTCGATGAAGTAGCCCGGCTCTTCCGGGTGCTCGGCGCTATCGGCATGGAAATACATGCCCGAAACGATGGAGCTGCCCAGTGCCACGATACCGGCGGCAAGGACCCAGCCTGCAGCGGTGTTGAAACGATCGTCCATTGCGTAAAATACCCGGCGAAAATCGGTTGGTCAGATGGTTGCGCGCCGCTCTAGTGTGCACCGCCGCCTTTCGCAAGTGCGCAAGCCGCAATAGCGCTTGATGCGACCGGAACGCAGCCGTAACGCCCGCAGACCATGCGCCAGTTTGCCAAGCCTGCCCTCGCCCTTGTCGATTCGATGCGCGCCGCTGCTGCGCAGGAACCGCTGCGCGCCATCGCCTTTGGCGGGGCCCCGGGATCGAATTCGCACCAGGCGGCGATGCAATTCGCCCCCGAGGCACTGCCGCTGCCGTGCTTCAGTTTCGAGGACGCGCTCGAAGCGGTGGAAAGCGGCGCGGCGGGCTGCGCGATGATCCCGATCGAGAACAGCCAGCATGGGCGCGTGGCGGATATCCACTTCCTGCTCCCCGAAAGCGGGCTGTCGCTGGTGGCCGAACACTTCATGCGCATCACCCATTGCCTGATGGCGCTGGGGCCGGGTCCGTTCGACGCCGCTTACAGCCATCCGCAGGCGCTGGGTCAGTCGCATAAATTTCTCAGCGAGCGGGGCATCGTCGGGCTCGCCCATGCCGATACGGCGGGCGCGGCCGCGTTCGTGGCGGAAAGCGGCAAGACCGACATCGCCGCCATCGCCCCCGCACTCGCCGCCGACCTCTACGGGCTCGAAATCGTCGAGCGCGAGGTCGAGGATGCGCGCGACAATACGACACGCTTCGTGGTGCTGGCGAACGAGGCACTCGATCCGGCCGCGCTGGCGGACACGCAGGCGATGACGACCTTCATCTTCGAAGTGAAGAACACGCCCGCCGCGCTGTACAAGGCGCTGGGCTGCTTCGCGACCAATGGCGTCAACATGACCAAGCTCGAAAGCTACCAGAAGGGCGCGAGTTTCGCCGCGACGATGTTCTTTGCCGACATCGAGGGCGCGCCAGGCAATGCCCGGGTCGATACGGCGCTGGAGGAAC
>LWDU01034547.1_pt1 | contig 12567 bp, 17 predicted proteins | sample 727161 | NCBI WGS metagenome assembly LWDU01 (sample SAMN04566230, study PRJNA314399) | hydrothermal vent metagenome | isolation source: deep sea hydrothermal plume seawater | place: Mexico: Gulf of California, Guaymas Basin | collected 2004-07-11 | reverse complement strand
CTGCTTAGAAATATTAAATAAAGCATCAACTGAATCATAATACTTTTGATTCCACATTGGGTATGGTAAATCATCCCAAATATTGTAATACATAATAGGTATATTTTGTCTTATTTCATTTTCCATTTGAAATAACCATTCCCAGAATCGTGGATCTGTATAAATCATTATACCATCTACGCCATAGTGACCTAAGCATTGTCTAACTAATTGTTGATCACCATAGCCACTTACTGGATGAATCTTGCATGATGCGTCAGGTACACCTGTCCTCTCTTGCATGTCAGCATTCATATCAATAGCTTTGTCAGCATCTGGATGAGCAATTGCACCGCCTATTTGTACCCAATTATACCTATGAATAGTTCCCATCACAAACTCACGAGACATGTTCCCTACTCCTGATGTCATTCTTAAATCATCACTAAGTAATAAAACAGTTTTTCGTTGATTTGCCGGTAAAACCTCATATCCGTTACGAATATCTCCGACCTTATACATATTGACTCCTAATAACCGTTTTTATAATTCTCTTTAAGATCTTTTGTGTCTGCAATTTTTTGTCTAAAGTTGCTATCTTGTATAAATAGCCACATAGAACGATTTACTAATTTTTGAAGTGTGACATTTTGTATTCTTGATTCATTCTTGAATTTTGTATACACTTCAGATAATAGTTTTATTGATGTCAACTGCCAAATATCTTGTATCATATCTATTATTCCTTGTATTATATACTATATATATCTTGTTAATTTAGCAAATTGATTATTTTTTATTATAATCATGATTTATTGAATCATTTCTTTTTTGTTTTTTACCTCGTGTAAAATGATCATGATCCTGGGAGCGGATAAACTGATAATGGTCGATTAAAAAGGTGAATCCTTGAATAATATTGTAAGGGGCTTCACCTCTACAGCTAAATCGGTAATTTCTATCATCAGTATGTTTATCATCTTGATACACATCTAAAAAAATAAAATCTTTTTTACAATTTTCCCATAATTTTATGGTTGTCTTTAATTGTAAGGCTTCTAAGTGTGATTGTGCTACTGTAGCAACTTTCTTAACCATGTCTGTGCCGCCTTCTGTTATACTGAAGCATACTTTAAATTCATTTACACATTTTTCTTTAGCATGTTTTATTTGTTCCCAAACTATCTCTTCATAATCTTTACCAATAAAAGAATTTGCATCTAAACGTACTGTTTGTATCATACTAATTTCCTATCACATATTTTTGGTTTATTTTTAAATTCACACCATTTACACTTATTATTTACGCCCAATTTCTGGTACTTAGCATCAACCTTGTAACTTCCATCTTGATTAAAACATTCACTTATAAATATATCAATATTCTTAAAAGTCCTATTAATTGATACTTTTCCGGATGGTGGTTCAAATCTCTGAATATACTTTGTTGGAAAGTCTGAATTTTCCCATACCATACGTTTTATAATAATAAATTCTACATCAATCATATTTTCGTCAACATTATATTGCTCAGCAATAAACTTTTTGTAAAAAAGTAACTGTCCTTTCTTCATCGGATCAGTCTTCTCTTTTTTCCACCCACGTGATGATGTTTTAAGATCGATTACTTTAATCCTACCTGTTTTAGTATTTCTAAGTAGCACATCTATATAGCCAAGTACGCTAACAGTTTTATATTGTGTGTCTAACTCAACCTCTATTCCTAATAGCTCCCAATTTTTCTTTTGAAAGTATTGATCTCTATGCTTCTTAAACCATGCAAGACCCTTAGCACCTTGTATGCAAAATTCAGTTAATTCAGATTGTGTAGAAAAATGTTTTCCGTCTGCATTTTTAACACCCTCAGCATAATGTGTCTTAATTCTGTCAATTAGCATATTCGGTAAATCAATTTCATCTGCCTTTCTAATTGACTCATTATACATTATATCTAGATAATGTTCTAATGTATCATGAAATGCCTTACCATAAATTGTGTGTATAGAATCAGTCCAAATTCTATTCTTATCTATATAATTTATTTTCCATTTATACGGACAAGTTGACCACGTTTGAAATTGTGACCAGCTTATCTTACCCATAACTTGCGATCTCCATTGCAGAACTATGACACTGTTGATTGCAATAATGTTTTGCTTCTACTTTCATACCGCCCTTAAGACTAGCTCTGTTAGTCTTGATACTTTTTGTACTGTACGGTATAATATCTAGTATTCCGACACGCGGCACTTTATGCACAATATACGGTTGATTTGAAAATTTGCCACAATGATGACACTTACGTCTAATTTGGGGTCTTTTATATTTTCTTGGTCTTCCCATCATTTATCCTTTTTTGTTTCCAGAACATTTTTTTCTCTCTTGTGTTTTTTGACTAAGCACTAGTTAATATTTTATTTTTTGTGCATATTTTAAGACTTTTTATTTTTTGTAACTAAATAATTCCACCTATAGTTACCTGGCTCAGCTAGTTTATCTTGAGACCACCTGGCTTGAATATCTTCCCAACAAAAATGGATGCTACAGTACTGTATTAGCTTTCTATTATGTTTGGGGAAGGTAAAATTTGATACATCACCTTTGTATTGATGTTCTATCCCATTGTAATCAAGCAAAGGATAAGTTCGCTTAACAACAATCGGTGCCCCACTGTCTGTCCATCCTACAGTAGTACCACCAGTAGCACATCCGTTTAATAGAAGTGCTAGTATACAAAGTATTACAAATAAAATAATACCTAAAACCTTGCATGCGACATCTTCAAAATTAGACATTACTTATCCCATATCCTTAAAGTGTTTAAACATTTTCTTTCTTTGCTTTTTAATATTCAAATAAACAGCACCGAATAAAAATATAAATAGCCCCACTATACCTATAACAATAACAATTTGATCAATCATTACTTACCCCACTTACCATTCTTAACAATTGTAGCCATTATACCGTAGTTAGATACATCTAAATAAGCATCTTCAATAGGCTCATCTTGTATTGCTGCTTCTTTTCCGCTCATTAAAAGATTTTTTAGTCTTTGAATTTTATCATTCATTCTAAACCATAAACCAGTAAGCGATAATTTTATTTCTTCCTCAGTTAAAAGTTGAGTTCCAACAGCAATATTTCCTGGACCATAATCATGTTGTTTTTTACAGAACAGATCATACTGTGCTTTTTGTAACCTTTTAAATTCCTTAGTCATTATTGGAAAGTCACTTTCAACTTGAGATACTGGATCTCGTGAAATATTATTTTTTGATACTTCAAACTCTAATGTTTTTGCCATAGCTTTCTTTTCTTCCCATAGTTTTTTATTATATGTTTCTTTAGTTGATGATTCTCTTATTAGTTTACTCATAACTTATTTCCTATATATTGCATTTAATTTTTTACCACTCCCATTAGGACACCACACATGCGCATTTTTATGAGGGATTCTTTCAATCATGTCAGCCTCTATTCTAATAAACCTTTGTTCTTCATCAACAACAGCAAATATGTACCTATCAAAGAGCCTCTGATTAGTTTGTTCTAACCAATACCTACTCTTCTCAAAACCTTCTTTGCAAGACTTGACTTGAAATCGCATACCATCATCATCAATTAAATCTGCTGGTGCTTTTGATGCTGTCGTCCATTCAATTCCTAAGTACTTACAAGCAGCAATTTCTGCAAGATTACCTGTGAAAGTGTAATCAGAATCATTCCAATTTCTAAGTTCTGCAACTTTTTTATCATCCTCTTCTACTTTGTAGAGGTATCTATTTATTTTTTTCATATCTGTTCCATGTGAATATTGTGTTTGTGTAAAAAGTTTTGTCCATCATCGCTTCTATCATATTCATCGATGTAATAGACATGTTGAATTCCAGCAGCTATTATTAATTTTGCACAATCAATACAGGGCGAAATTGATGTGTAGATTGCAGCTTCTTTTGTAGGCACACCATTTTGTGCAGCATAACCTATTGCATTTGTTTCAGCATGAACTTCATGCTTTGTTGACCACTTATGATGTGTCTCCATGTCAGGCTCAGGCATTGCACCGAATACGTACGTGTCATCACAATGCTGCGATCCTGCTGGTACACCATTCCACCCTGTTGATATCATTCTGCCGTCTCTTACGATAACACAGCCAACTTGCACCCTTGCACATGTGGACATTTTCGCTGTCTCTTTGAGTATTTTTTTAAAAAATTTCTTATAATTCGGCATTCTCTTTCTCAAACTTTTTAACAACTGCTAAGGATTTTGATATAAACTTTTGATAAATGTCGTCACATGTGAAGCCATTAACAATCATTAATCCTAAAAGGAATTTCATAACATCTATGCTCTCTTCTAAAAGCCTATCACGTGCATCAATAGGCATTTCCATATTTTTATGCATCTTCCAGTCTACTTCATTTAATACTTCTGTAGCTTCAGCAATTAGTGCCAAAATATACTCTTTATTCCACTTTACTAATTCTTCTTTATCTTCAGCAAGATCATTAATATCTAGCCCTTTACTATTAAAGAACTTTTCTGTAAAGTCTTTTTGAATTAGATATATTTCTTCTAATTTGTCCACTTATGATTCACCATTAACTTCGTTTATTTGAAGCTTAACTAATTCTACTGTATCTTTTATAGGATCATCATCTTCTATCAATTTATCTATATCATCATTAATATAACCCTTGGTCAGACCAGTAATAAATGTTTTTGCTGCTTCTAATCTTCGCTTAAATTCGATTGTTCTTTTCTTTTGATCCTGTTCTGATAACTCTTCAAATGGAGTTTTCATTAACTTCTTATATTCTTTATGTTTCATATCTTATCTAGCTCCTCTTGACACTTACTTTTTTGTCTCTATTATATGTGCAGAATGCATTGTGACATTTAAATTAATTTCCGGTTTATCGTCTAAATCTAAGTAACGTATTATATATTGTGAAAGATAAACAAGAAAATGTAAATCTGATGGGAATGTTTTCACAGTATCAGAAGATCTACAAACTGCATAAAAATCTAACCTATTTCGTCTATTCATAGTATGAAATAAAGAAATACATGTTGGTTCTGTATGTATAAATCTTCTTGTTGCTATTGGATTTTGTTTTTTATCATACTCATTAAGACCTGTTAGTTCCATGTCTATATTCTTGATAACATTTTTTAGTATCGTTTCATAATATTCTTTTTCATTTTTATCTAACATTATATCAGCAAGATCATTTCTTTGTAAATACGACTTCATATCAATTTGAAATGTTATTGGATATGCCTCATTATTTGATGCTGACGCATTCTCAATAATATCCTCAGCAATATAATTAAGATTTTTTGTCTCTTTTGTTTCAAGCCAAGAACAGCATAATTTAGTAACATCATCAATACCTCCTTGATCCCCTAAAATCACACCAAACGTAGAATAAGCAGAATATTTTTTAATATGTTTTGTAAAAATACTATGCAATTTTTTTAATGAAACTTCGTCCTGAACTTCATCACCTCTCCAACGATATCGTTCAAAAATTGCGTCAATTGTTGGTAAAATTACTATCATTCTATCATTTAATTTATTAAGTCTATCACGTAACCTTTTGTGCCATATTTTTGTATCCCTACCATATAACTCAGCATAACACAACATACTCAATTCTGACCTATCTTGTATGTTATATCTAAAATTGGTTGCTTCATGAATTGAGTTAAAAATAGATGTTTTTCCAGATAAATCCGGGCCTTCAAGTGTAACGTTACTTAAACGAAGCATTATCTTATATTAAGTTGTGTTATTTTTGCGCAACTAGAAGACATTCCCCACTGTAAATCATTATGAATTTCACCTACGCACAGTGTATATTTATCAGGTTCTTTATCATCTTTAAAATCCCCCCAAAGTCGCACCCAGCCTGTATTATTTAGGTTATCCATTACCTTGAATCTCCAGAATGTCTTGCCGTTCTTTGTCTTCTTCTTAAGTTTATCTACTAGACAAAACCATGACATTTGTTTATGGCCGCCTGGAATTTCGAGTGTTGATATAATATTGTGTACTTTTATCTGTTCTAGTACCTCATCTGGAAACATTAGTTGGGTATTAGCAGCTGATGTCATGTTCATATAATTTTCAATCTTCTCAATCCTTGACCAATCAGCTATATTAGAATATTTCTCAATTAATTGATCTAAAAGTTTTGGTATAGTATTACCTTTTTTTAATTCTCTTGCATACTGAGTTTTTGTCAATCCCCACGCACTCTTCCGCAAACTTTCATAATTTTTCTCATCTGTCAAAATCATTTGAAGCTGATTATGATTTGCTATCTGCCCTGATTGAAGCTCATCAAATGATGAGAATGCTTCTACATAACATAATGACTTTAATGCTGTTTTATTAAATTTTGACCATCTCCACATACCATCAGAATCATATAGAAAATCTGCTAATGAATGGAAGGGCCTTTTTTGTATTAGCTCTGACATAGCTGTGGAGCCTACACCTTTAACAGAACTTAATGGCGGCACAAATGAATTAACATCCTCAGAAAATTGCCATTCATCACCAGAATAGTTTACATCAGGTTCTACAAAGCTATACCCGTATGACTTTGATTCAGAGATTGTTTTTTCTAATCCTTTTGGATTACTAGTTTCTGATTGTAAAACTGTTGCTAACCACTCCTTTTCATAGTATGTATGTAACCACGCTGAGTAGTAAGAATCTATAGCATAAGCTATAGCATGTGATTTATTAAAACCGTAGACTGAGAAAGCTTCGATTGTTTCCCATAAAGATGTAGTAATTTGTTCATCAAGATTATGAAGTTTTCTTGCACCCTTAACAAACTTATCTTTTGCTAATTCTCTTTCATTTGCTTTGCCGTCCAGCGTATCAAGTGACTTTTTAACAAGTGTTTTTCTAAGTTTATCAGACTCACCTGGTGAAAAACCTGCTAGCTTTTGTGCAAGTAACATAAACTGTTCTTGAAAGATCACAAAATTAAATGTTGGCCCTAATACTTCTTTTATCACAGGATGATCATAAATAATATTATTTGCATTTTTCTTTGCTTTAACAAATTTTCTATGAACATTTGCCTTTAACGGTCCTGGGCGGTATATTGCTGTTAACGCGCCAAGCGTTTCGATATCAGTGGGCTGTGCATCTAAACAAAATCTACGCGCACCATCTGCAGTAAATTGAAATACTGCTGTAAAGTGTCCTTCTCCGTAAACATGCTTCCAAACTTTTAAATCATCTTGTTTGTTATAACGACAATTTAGTTTATCATCAAAATAATCTCTAATTTCTAAGAATGTTGGATCAGGGTTACCTTGCTTTATGAGTATGCGCTTAATACAATTTTCAACATCCTTCAATAGTGTTAATCCTAGAAAATCAAATTTTAGAAATCCGTTATCTTCAAGATGTCTAAAGTTCATGCCCTCAGTCCAGGGTGTTTGTAACTCACCTCTTACGCTAATTAACGGCATGCATGTTTCTATATCTTTTTCAGTTGCAACAATAACACCGCCAGCATGCCTTCCAATACTCCTATTTTCCATAAATAATGTCTCAACATGCTTACTTACGTCTGGATATTGTGTCATAAAATCACGATATTTTTTAGAGTACTTCATACAGTCAGCATGCTTTAATACAAATACAGATTTTTCTTCATCATCATCACGTGCATGTGGCATAACTTCTTCTTGAAGACCATTTGAAAGATTGTTTACTTCACCAAATGGGACACCATAAAACTTTGATATGTCTTTAATAAGTGATTTTAATTTTAGTGTATTGAAATTTGATACCGGAATGACTGCATCTTCACCAAACAATTCACGTGATGCTTCAATTAATGCTTCACGATCACCAGCATCAGTATCAATATCTGGCCATGATACTCGATGTCTTCCTAAAAATCTAGACCATAAAAGTTCGTAAGGAAGAGGATCAATTTGTGTAATACCAAGTAAATAATTTACAATACTGCCAGATCCTGATCCCCTTCCAGGTCCGAAAAGGGTTTTTTCGCGTGCCTTCTCAAATATCTTATACATTGCTATAAAATATGATTCATGCCCAAGAAACTTAATATCTGATAATTCCTCCTTAGCACGATCAATATAGCGCTGATCTTTATCTAGTCCCTCGCTAATTAAACCTTCTTTAACTAGCTCAACAAGCATATTAAACGCAGGTTTTTCTGTTGAACCAAACATAGGTAACTTAGCCTTAGTATTTATCCACACATATCCCATGCAATATCATGTGTCCTATTAATTGAGTCTTTTACATCATTTTCATAACCCTTATAAAAATCATATTCATTATAATTCTCTGTAAATCCATCCCACATTTGTTGTGCATTTTTAGGATAAAGTAGACATTTTAATTCTTCTTTCTTTGGCAATATCATCTTTGCTGGATCATTACTAAACCAGCCTATTTTCTTATACAGCTCACGTGCTTCCCACTTATCTGGTGATGGAAAATGAGAATCCGCAGTTGATATAAGTTTTACACCAGTCTTTCGTGACAAATCAAGCAACATACGATTGGTCATTTGTTGTGCTGTCAGTTGATTGAATTGTAATTCTAAAAAGAAGTTCTCTTGGCCTACACAATCAATGAAATAATCTGTCATGTTTTCTAAGCGATTCATAATTGTGTTATACTTGACTTTGTCATTTAATAGATCAGGATGGAATTGATTAAAAGTCAAGTCCTTAAACTCATTGTAAATTATACCCGATGCTAAGCCTCCAACACATGCTGTTGATACAACTAAGCCGTCACCATGCTCTTTAAGCATTTCAAAATCAATACGAGGAAATCTATAGAATCCATCCTTATAAGATTTCTTAACAAGTGTAAATAGATTAGCTAATCCTTGCCTATTTTTTGCAACAACAACTAAATGATAGTATCTCTTCCAAGCTGGCTTTCCTTTTGAAGATCCTTTTGTTTCAGATTCGTCCTCTAATACATGACCACCTGATTCTACTTCCTTTTCAGCATCTATAAAAATAGGTGCTGTAGCTAGCTTCTCTTGTTTTTTAGCATTTTTTTCAGCCTGTACTGCTTCACGATGTGCATTGTATTGATCCTTCCAAGTTTTTAGGGAAGGTACAAAATAAAATTCAACACCGTAAAGTTGCCTATAATCACGACCATTCTTTTTTAATACTTCTGAATGCTGATGTGCGTGTGCTAATCCGGAGCCTTGACCGTGGTCAGTCAATGCCCATGAATCCATTCCCTGCTCTTCACTTGTAATAAAATTAATATGATCTTTTGGATAACCCAAGCCATCAAATGTGCTAAATGATGTATGAGCATGGAGGCCTGTAAATTTTGTTGGTGGGATGATGTTCTTTAATGACATTTAAATCCTGTGTTGATAATAGAATCTAACACAGTTTACCTATACAAGTAAAGGCTTTTTTTAATAAAATTTTGTAAGATCAACACCCTTATTTTTTGCCTCATCTAAATACACTAAAGGATTATATGCTATTTTTTCTGGATCTTTGAAGTTTTTTATGATACTGCTATGCGACCTACGTAAACCATCTTCTAAAGTTATTTTTGGCATCCATTCTGTATCAGTCCTGAACTTTGCAGTTGAGAGCCTATGGTTACCTAAGTAGTCTGTTTCCGGCTTCCAGTCAATAAGTAATTTTAAGTCCTGGCCTGAGATTCTTGACATTAAATCTACAATCTCACTTGTAATCAAAGGTGTTTCTGCAGCAATATTATAATCTTTGCCGTATAACTTCATTTTGCAAGCTAGTGCAACAGCATCACAAAAATCCTCTACATGCAAGTAATCTTTGTATTTAGTAGGATCTAAGAACATATCAATTTTCTTTGGAATCATACTAGAATAAAAAGTTTTTGCCATTAATGAGTTCATATCACCTACACCACCGTATGCAAATAAAGGCCTAAGAACTATCCATTTTTTTGCATTCTCAATAACGTATTGTTCTGCCCATAATTTTAAATTACCATAAAATGTTGTTGGCCCTGTAAGTGAATTTTCATAGATTAATCCATCTTGATAAATTTTTGTATCATAAATTACAGTTGTTCCAAGATAAACAATAGGAATGTCAACTTGATTTACAGCTTGAACAATATTATACGTTCCTGCTAGATTAGATAGTGTTGCTTCATTTGGATCCAGCGCGACTACGTCTGTGCCAACAACAGCAGCATTATGTATAACCATATCAACTTTAAGTGTTTCAAATACTCTCACCCATTCTTTAATATTATTTCTATGCACACACATTTCATCATTACTATTGACCTTGGCAGGATATGCTATTCTTCCATTTTTATTTAAATTTATAAATTCAATATCATGCTTAAGCAGAGACTTGATTAGATGCTATAAAGCCTTTTTCACCTGTAACTAAAACTCTCATTATTTTTTACCTAAAAAATCGTATCGCTCATATGCCTGACGGCGGAGATCTTCAATTTCTTTATCTACAGATTTAATAATTTCTAGAAAAGTATTTTTACCGTCTTCTGTGCCGTTTAATTCATCACGTCTTGCCTGATATAAAAAGTCCATTTCATTATACTCAAATTGATCAGAATCTTCATCAGGAAAATAGAGGTTTGTACCTGTACCGGTACGTGCTGTTGAAATATAGTATCTTGCGGGTGTATGAATATCAATACAGTCAACAATCATTGGGTATTGTCTAACTAGTTCTAGCCACATATAATATGCTACAACATTATCTTCAGTAGGCTGAATTTGCTTATCTATTCTTGTTTTAATGAATCCCATTACATCACGAATATTTCCACGTGCCCAATAAAATGTACTTAAACATTTAGGCAAAATATGTCTAGCATCCATAATTGAAATTTCTTTTGTATCAACCATGTCAGCGTATAATTGCTTGCCATCTTCAACAAGTTTCTTATAACGTTCATAATATGCTGGAGAATTAATAATTCCATGTGGCACTAGTGCTGTATCATCACGTTGTGATCTATCACCTGTACACTGTGCTGAAAAACTAAATGCTCGATGTCTAATTAAGTGTGTAACAAATTGTGTATCAATACCATCAATAGTAAATGTACAATTAACTGTTTCAAAAGCTGTTGGGAGTAATTTACCATCAAATAACATCCATATCATTTTATCCTTTTCATAGTCTGACAAATTATTAGAATGAAAAGGATCCTCTGCCCATGTAGCTGTACAAAAATCTGGAATATAATTTCTAAGTTCTTCTATAGATGGACAACTTACAAGTTTTACTTTAATAGATTCTAAATGATCTATAAAATCTGTATTTACAGCATCATTTATTCCTAAACTCGTAGGTAATTGGACAACTTCTAGTTCATTATTTTTTGGCATTTTTTCTTCTCCATTTTTTTAATTTTACTTCACATTGCATAACTCTTGTTGCTGCAGATGTTGCAACTTCTTTCATATAACCCTTATTACCAAGCATTATTTCTGCAGTTGCGTACTGTACACAACTAAGATTATCTGCCATCTTTACAACTAATGCTTCAACTGTCTCCTGATCTTCAAATTTTTTGAATTCTGTAAACCATTGCGGATATTTTTGCTTCATAATAACATATTCAGCATTAGTTACTTCTTGTGCAAGCTTTGGAAAATTACGTTTTACATCATGTGTGACATCTGATAAATGTAATTCTGGTATATCATGAATAAGTGCCATTTTAAGAGCTTCTTCTAGCTTAAAATTATAATCATCATGCATTTTAAGTACTAGTACAGCAACAAAATAAGAATGTTCTGCTACTGATTCATTTATTATTTTAAATTTATTATTGTATCTTGTAAGTGCTTTTAAAGTGTAGATCTTATCTACAAAATCACTCAATGAGACCAATGTATTCTTTTTCATAATCTGGATTTTCCATTATTTGTGCGACCTGATCTTTTAATTCTTCAACATTTGTTGCAACAGCTCTACCACTACGAGAAAGCATAAGGTTAAAATTACCTTGTAATCCTTCAGCATAGTAAATTATTGGCACTCCTGATGCGTACGCAAAGCCGGCTTCAAATATTGTGCCAAGATCTTTATCTCTTGTATTACATACTACAAAATCACCATCTGTGATGGCATCAACATTTCCCCTAAAGATCATTTCCTGTTCTTCTTTTGAAGCATCAGGTTTAGCAACAATTTCATCTTTTGGTGAAAAATATCTACACCCTACATCCTCTAGTGCTTCTTTAATATTTTCTAAATCTCTAGCTTGATTCTCGTTGAACCAACCACTAGCAATATAACAATCATGCATTTATAACTCCTTTATTTATAACCATTTTTCTATATATATGGTGTTAATTGTTCAAAATATATATTTTATTTAAATAATGCAAACATCTCCATCACAGAATAATTCTGCCTCTGCATCTTCGCCTTTCATTTTTGCAAATGATAAGTTTGTTAATTTTTTAGTTATTTTTTTATATACTTTTTCATCGATTGCTTCATAAGGCATCTGCTTATAAGCACCGGTACTAGATCTTGGCAAACAACTAA
>LWDU01043329.1_pt1 | contig 12573 bp, 13 predicted proteins | sample 727161 | NCBI WGS metagenome assembly LWDU01 (sample SAMN04566230, study PRJNA314399) | hydrothermal vent metagenome | isolation source: deep sea hydrothermal plume seawater | place: Mexico: Gulf of California, Guaymas Basin | collected 2004-07-11 | reverse complement strand
ATCTTATTTCTGTGATTGTGCGCTTATCATATAGTAATCCAATATGGTTTTGCAATTGTTTTTTAATAAAATTAATCTACGCGGCAAGCACTCAACGACAACCCAAACGGAAACACAATTAGGATTAACCTTCATATACATCAAGGTCACGAAACCACTACTTTAAAATATCCTCAGTTAACGATTTCTAAGTTTGTAGCCTTTGTCATGAAAGTAAAACGATTTTAGGTGTTTTTTTGCTACATCGAGTAGGTAGTTATGGCGCGCTCGCTGAGCATTTGCCTCGATCTTATCTGCATCGGTCAAATCTAAAAAAAACCACGGAACAATCAATAGCCCCCCTGATATCATAAGCAGGGTCCTCTTCTTGTCGGCTGACTTGATATCCGGAATCATTTTTTTTAAGTTTTTCCTATATTTGCGTGCCTCATATCGAATTTCTTTGCATGATTTTTCACCATCACCAGACTGTGAAACCTTTACTGGGTGAGCAGCTCTACCTGCACAGCTTTGGATAAAAAAAAGCGCTACTATAATCATAGCAATAACTGCTTGAACTTTTCCGCTCACCATAAACTAGCGCCCCCTGTTATTTCAGGTCCTTTAATAATTCGTTCAATGAAGTTAAACTATCACACACTTTGTTTTGTGAGATTGGAAGATGCCAACCTCTTTTAAGCATTTGCTTCATAGGACCTTAGCGTCAAAAACCAGAGATTGATAAACACAAAGTATCGGTTTTTGAATATCTTGTCAAAAACTAAGCACTTGCCTGCGAAACCCTATACAAAGCAACTTTTCATAGTGCTTTCTTCCACACAATACATTTGAGTAAATTATATTACGTATTTACTCTCGTTAGCACTGGTTCCAGTTGTTGCCAGACATCACCCACAGTGATTGAAGTCAGGCAACGAATATGCGAGCACTTTGGAAATCTTTCATCTATAAAACAAGGATGGCATTCAACGGGTTTGATGACAACACTACTGTTTTGATCAAGCGGCGCCCATTGGTGGGGGTCGGTCGGACCAAAAACCCCGATACTGGGTACCCCCATGGATGTAGCAATATGATGCGGCGCACTATCATTACCTATGAATAGATTACACCGCCGAAAAATAGATGCCATGTCCCCAAAACTTAAATCCGTGGCATCGATACAATTGGGACTTGCCTGAATAACACTATTTGTAACTTCTCGATCACCAGGTCCCCCGACTAATATAACTCGACTAGATCTTTCACGTTGTTTTGCACCGGCCAACGCTTAGTGAACATCCTGCGCTTAGAACTCTCTCCCCCTCCTGGAGCAATAGCAACAACCTGCTCTCCACTGGCAATGCCATGCCGCTCTATAAACAAACCCAGAAAATCTTTTTCATCATCGCTCAAGTAATAGAACGTTTTTTCAAAAACTGCAGGTATATCCAATTTTCGGAGCAAATCCAAGCATGATTCACTCTCGTTTTGTATCTGCTGATTGGACACTAAATGCGTTAGAAAAAAGTCCTTGTGACCACGACCCAACCCAACCCGAACAGGCACATCCACCAAATAGCTGAGCAAACGAAAAGCCATAGCACGCTGGAGAACAAATGCCAGATCAAACTCCTCCTTGCGTAATTTAAAAATCAACCGAAAAAATTCAAGCGATCTTCTGATCAAACCTCCACAGTAAAGGTCAAGATCGTCCGCAAGAATAAAACGATTGATATTAGGGTTATGCTCGACTGCCGCAAAGGAAGAACGCCCAACCACTAGAACAATTTCAGAGTGGGGGAAATGCTTTCGCAATTGATCAAAAAAGGGTGAGGCCATCACCAAATCCCCTACTGCCCCAATCTTGATCAAAAGAATTTTTGGAATGTCCGTTTTATTGCCAACCAAAAACTTGACCCTTGAGTAAACTTTACCAAGTACAAACTGCTGAACTCCTGTCAAGGGCATGGTCTGAAGGTCTCTTCAAAAATGAGAATGAAACAAGCTAATTGGAGTATATCTTGAACTTGAAAGATACCTAGATGAAAAAGTTTGCTCGTCCTTGGATAAAAAGAGACCTGATTGCGTTTCTTTAAATAGTCATTTAATACTGGATTTTATAAAATCTGCCACAGGTTGAAACCTTAAAAAAAATTCTTTTTCATCATGGGAAGCCACTCGATATGATGCTGCACCAGAGTGCCCACCACCACCCATAAGGAACTACAACTGGAAAGAATTTTTTCGAGTAAAGTAAGTAAAGTTATTTATGGCTTATTAAAAATAGAAGCCGCGGGTTACAAGATCTTTAAAAAAAATCTGTCAATTTTGGCCAGGATCCTGATCAAACATATCTTCATAGTCACCATCAAATTTTCCAGAACCACCCGGCCTCATCCAATCTACGTCTTCCAGTATTTCATCATCACCTTCGACCGAGTCAATGAGTCCACCTGCTTTTAAAACCTCCACAGGCAAAGTTGTCTTACCGGTCTTTAAAACATCGGTACTCCCACATGAACAAGCTGACTCGCCGAGTTTAACCTCGGTAGTTTGTGAGAGAACCAATTTCATATTACATCCCTGACAAACATATTCAAGATGAGTCTCAGTGAGATCATTATCTATTAATCGTTCCCGGCATTGGTTACAAAATATAGGCATGTTAGGAACATAATCAGTAATCATGTTTTCTACACGACAACTTCGACACTCTATAAATAAGTCATAAGGCTTTTTATCGTTCATAACTATTAAGTACTCTTGAATGGTGAATCTTAGGGTTTGGTTTCGTCTTTCGACATCCCTTTCATCATTTCAGCCATATTACTCATGTCACCCATCTTAGTTATATCAACACCCATTTCTGCAAGAGGTGCTGTGAAAGGACATTTCCCCGCTTTAGGGGTCCCCTCTTCAGCAACGGGGGCTTCCTCAGTTTCCAATTGTCCCGCCTCAGCCATGATCATCCAGTGCAATGAATCGATTTGCTCATTTTTTTCCGAGGCATACTTTTCAACTGCCTTTCGCGTTTGTTCGTTTGTTACATGGGGGATCGCCGCCTTGTATTTTTCTAGAGCTTGCTTTTCAAAATCAACTGCTAACTTGAGCATATCAACTGCATGAGACATATCTTTTCTCCTGCTAAAAATTTGTTTGATTTATGGGGTTACCCTTAAAATATACCAAAAGACTGCTCTCAGCACAAGAGAATGGACCCTCAGGACATCGTAAAAATAATTCTCTGATTTTTTAATCCTAATAGTCCGTTTTATTGTTAGGGAACATGATTGTTTACAAATTTCTTTTCTAACTTTATAAACATAATGCAATTAAAATCGATATTAAGGAAATTTATCCCTATGAGCAAGAACCCTATCAAAGGTAACCCAAGTTCTCCAAAAAAAAAGACCTTACCCAACAAGAGACCGATGGCGATGGGAAAATGTCCGAAGTCTGCCCCAAGCGCAAGCCGATCTTTAAAACCGAGATGTAACAATTGGGATATAGAGGGAGCTTTGCGCATGCTGCAGAACAACCTTGATGACGATATCGCAGTGGACTGGAAACAACTCCTCGTTTATGGCGAATCTGGACGAGTGGCTAGAAACTGGAAAGAATATCATCGCATCGTTTCAGAACTCAAAAAGTTAAAACCAGACCAAACGCTATGCATCCAGTCTGGGAAACCTGTTTATATTGCCCAGACACATTCAGAAGCACCAAGGGTAATCATTGCCAATAGTAATCTTGTCCCGAATCATTCCACCCAAAAAACATTCGATCAATTGGATCTGATGGGACTCACAATGGATGGCCAGATGACCGCTGGAAGCTGGAGCTACACTGGACCCCAGGGGATTCTCCATGGCACTTATGAAACTTTTAATGCTTGCGCGCGAAAACATTTCAAGGCATCCAACCTAGCAGGTAAATGGATTTTTACAGCTGGGCTCGGACACATGGGGGAAACCCAACCGCTTGCAGGAACTATGAACGAAGCATGTGTGCTTGTCGCTGAAGTTAATGCAGAAGAGGCGCAACAACAGGTAAACGATGGTTATCTTAATTGGGCCACCGATTCGTTAGACCAAGCTCTAGAATGGATCGACAAGGGCATTCGCGAAAAAAAACCTGTCAGTGTTTGTATTGTTGCCAATGCGGCGACCGTGGCCAGCGAACTACTTAAGAAAAAGCGTATCCCTGATGTCATCACAGACCAAACACCAGCTCATAATCTGATGGAATACATACCGGAAGGGAAAAGCTACAAATGGAATTTGTGGTACCGCGATAAAGACCCTGAAGAATATCTTGAGCTATCTAAATCCACCCTCTTAAAACACGCCAAAGCGCTAATTAAGTTCAAAAAAAAAGGTGCCGTAGTTTTTGATTATGGCAATCAGCTTCGAGAACAAGCTGAATACTACGGACTTTCTATGCGGGAAAAGGATGGGACGTTCATCTATCCGGGGTTTGTTGAAGAATATATCCGTCCCCTTTTCTGTGAAGGCATAGGGCCATTTCGCTGGACTGTGCTTTCAGGATTAAAAAAGGATCTATTGACTATTGATAAAGCATTAGTCAACGCATTTCCAAAAAAACACGCTCTCAAACGATGGATCGCAAAAGCTCAACATCAAGTAAACATTCTTGGGCTGCCAACCCGGGTCTGTTGGCTCGGCTATCAAGATCGGACTAAAATGGGACTTATCATTAACCAACTTGTAAAGTCTGGGAAATTGGCTGCACCCATTGCCATTGGACGCGACCACGTGGACTGCGGCAGTATAGCTGCGCCCTCAAGAGAAACAAAAGACCTGATTGACGGAAGTGATGCTGTGGCTGACTGGCCCTTACTCAACTTTTCACTGAATGCTGTTTCTGGAGCAAGTTGGGTTAGTTTCAACCAAGGGATTGGAACAGCTATTGGCAGATGGATCCCGAGATAAAGAAAAACGCCTAAAGCGCGTCTTAACCAATGACCCCGGATTGGGTATTGCCCGATACGCAGATGCAGGTTATAAGGCGGCGAAAAAGTTTGCGTCTACAAATGAAGTCAACATTCCAAAAAAATAAAAAACCCCTTGGAGAGGCTCCTCAAAAAAAGGGTATCCTTCATCCACTAGAATCTAAACAATCGCCAAAAAACCACAAGCCTCATAGCAAGCGTTACAGTTAATACACAAATCCATATCAATATGGGCTGCAACCTTTCGGGTCCCACCCGTAATAGCTCCGGTTGGACAAGGTTTTATACATGCGCCACATGCCACGCAATCTTCTTCTTTGACTACATATTTGTACAATCCTGTACAGCGTGCAGCATCACAAATCTGATCCACAATGTGACGCTCATACTCGGCGCGAAAATATTTTATCCCAGTCAAAACAGCTTTAACTGCTGTCTCTCCCAAGCCACAAAGTGCAGTTACATTAATTTCCTCACAAAGTGATTGAAGTTTGTCAAGGTCCTCTAACTTACCTCGCCCTTCCGAAATATCATCGAGTTTATTTTTTATCAAAGTCAGCCCAATCCGACAGGGAGTACACTTGCCACAGGTTTCTGCTTCATTAAATCCAACTGAAAACTTAGCTAAATCAATAACGCACGCTGACTCATCATAGGCCGCAAAACTAGCCTGCCCCATCAGAACACCAGCGTCTAAAAGACTCTCATAATCAAGTGGAGTATCAGCTTTTGATGGAGGAAGAAACCCACCGGTAACACCACCGGCATGAATAACCTTAAGTTCTTTCTTCTTTGAGATTCCCCCACAAACATCCTCGATAACTTCATGGAAAGTGGTGCTCATATCAAATTCCATGAGACCGTTATATTTTATATTCCCAGAAAGAGCCCATACCTTAGTGCCTTTGGCATTGTCACTACCCATCGATGAGTACCAACTGGCTCCTTTTTTCAAAATTGCAGAAACAGTAGCCCACGTCTCGGCATTATTCAGCAAGGTGGGTTTGCCCCATAGCCCTTTTTCTGTTGAATGTGGGGGTTGTGCCTTGGGAAATGGACGTTTTCCTTCAACTGACGCCATAAGAGCGGTTGACTCACCGCCTATGAATGCTTCCATACCTTCATGAACGTAAATATCAAAGCTAAAATCAGTACCACCAATATTTTCCCCTAACAGACCTCGCTCCCTCGCCTGCTCCAATGCCATATTCAAGCGTTTAACCGCAATGGCATAATCAGACCGTGTGTAAATGATTCCCTCAGTAGCCTGTATAGCGTAAGCGCCGATAATCAACCCCTCAACTACCTGATGAGGGCAGCCTTCCATAACACTACGATCCATGTACGATGCTGGATTCCCTTCATCACCATTGACCATAATGTACCGTGTGCCCAGATCATCGGTTGGTGCACTGGCGGCCTTTTTCCATTTATGGCCTGTAACAAAACCACCTCCACCCTTACCACGTAATCCCGAAGAAATGATATCTTCTACAATGTCGGCGGGCTTCATTTGAAGAGCTTTTTTGAGCCCTGTATAACCACCCACTTCTAGATATTCCTCTATACTTTCTGGATCTATTTTACCGCCAAATTCAAGGGCAACCCTTTGTTGTTTCTTTAGATTCTCGTAATAGTCATCTTTCGCTGCCGCTTTTTTGAAGACCTTGCCACCGATTACATGGTCTTTAAGTATTTTTACCACCATCTCCGGTTTGACTTTTTCATAGGTTACTGGTTCCTGACCAGGAACATAGACGTCAACTAAAACGTCTCTACTGCAATAACCTCGGCATCCTACCTGACCCATACTACACCCACCCGGACCTAACTCAGCATTGGCTTCAAGTTCTTTGATCTGCTTCTCAAATTCCTGATGCACTAACTCAGCACCTTCTGCTATCCCACTGAGACTCTTGCAGATGGTAATTTTTACCGTTCCCTTGCTTTGCACAGTAGCCTGTTGTTTTGTTTCCACGGCTTCCATATGTAATGCTCTCCCGAAAATCCAAAAAATAACTAGACAAACTAACTAAGATATCAAATCCATTTTTAAACAAATTATAGCAACGAACAAAATCTTTATTACTAACAAAGATCTCACGAAAACGAGAAATTCTCAAGCAATTCTAGTAAGCCCTAATCGAAATGTCAATCTCTACATAAGTCTTTAAAATTGCAAAAACCTCAACTACCCCCTAAAAATAATGCATCTAATGTCAACTATATCCCTGATATTTTGAATGAAAAACGCTATACATATTTGTAATAATTATTTTTTTTAGATTAACAAAATATCATTCTTCTCAAGTTTGTAAAAACATAAAGAAACCTGGTTCCCTAAAAAGTAATTCTACCGGTAATTACCGCAAACCAATCGACTTCTTAAGGTAGACATTTTTCAATTGATTGAGCTTTATCTAATCTATAGAATCCCCATTCATGCATAATCTGATACAAACATCACACAGTAGGATAATTCATGATCAAAACGACTATAAAAAACCAACAGTTACTGGCGCACAAAACGGAATGTCTAATCCTTTTTTGCGTAGAAGAAAAAATCCCCACAGGAAGGCTTGCTGAACTAGACACCAAGCTTAATGGAATTCTTATATTACCTTTTAAAAATAAACGGTTCGAAGGAAAACTAAACCAAACCCTACTTCTTAATGTAACGAAGCCAATGCAAGCGGACCACTTGCTTTTAGTCGGACTAGGAGAAGAAATCGCTGTAACGACGGATAAGTTACGTCAGGCAGCTGGCATTGCCGCACAACTAGCAGAAAAATCAAAATTTAAAATTATCTCTTTTGATATTCCAGCAAACAACTCTGCTGAAGATTGGTATACCAGACTAGATAAATCTAATGATAGTTTCTCCCAAGTAGTGGTGGAAGGTAGCCTACTTTCCTTGTATCACTTTGATGACTACAAACAACCTACTAAAGAAAAACCTGACCGGGTCAATCAGATCACTTTGCTGACCCAGACAAAATCTCAAGCCTCTTCTCTTCGCTCTGCAGTCTCAAGAGGCCAAAAACTAGCTACAGCAGTAGCAACATCGCGTGATCTGATTTCACAACCAAGCAATACGGCAACCCCATCTTACCTTGCAAAAACAGCAAAAGGGCTGGCTAAATCACTTGGAATGAGCTGCAAGGTCTTAACCACTCGTGAGATGAAAAAACTTCGAATGGGTTCTCTTCTTGGGGTTTCCAAAGGATCTGAAGAACCTCCAGCCTTTATCATTCTCGAACACCATGGAGGTAATAAAAGTGACCCACCGATAGTAATCGTTGGCAAAGGGATTACCTTCGATACCGGAGGAATTTCCTTAAAGCCTCCTGCAAATATGGATGAAATGAAAATGGACATGTCCGGTGGCGCAATAACCATAGGTACCTTGAGTGCGGCAGCGGCTTTAAAAATACCACTTAATGTCGTAGGGTTGATCCCCGCAAGTGAAAATATGCCAAGTGGCACAGCCATCAAACCTGGAGATATTTTGAGAAGCATGTCTGGGAAAACTATCGAAGTATTAAATACGGATGCTGAAGGTAGACTAATCCTTGCCGATGCCCTCACCTACGCGGCTAAATATAAGCCAAAAGCAGTCATCGACCTGGCAACGCTTACTGGAGCAGTGATCGTAGCTCTTGGACATCAGGCCGCTGCTGTCTTAGGAAACAATGACAAACTTGCAACGCGTTTGCAGCAATGCGGGGAAATAACAGGTGAACGATTGTGGCCTCTTCCTATATGGCCTGAACATGAAAAAGCAGTTAAAAGTGACATTGCCGATCTTAAAAACATTGCTTCATCTGGTGTCGGTGCGGGAACAATTACAGCTGGTGCCTTCCTGAAAGCATTTGTGGGAGATTTTCCCTGGTGCCATCTTGATATTGCCGGAACATCATGGTCGGGAGAAGATAAGCCTTACACTCCGAAAGGTGCATCCGGGTTCGGTGTGAGGCTACTAGTTCGATTCCTGGAGCAAGAAGCCAAAAATGATTAGAATCCCTGATGAAGATGTATCAATTTATTTTCCGACAGGTTTTATTAAACATGCATGCGCATAGGATTTCAATCTTACTTTGATTCACTTGTAATAATTTGATTCAACAAAAATGACAAATAACATAATCATATTCATTCACCTTATGGCTGCTGCAATCGCGATTGGCAGCATGGTGTTTTCGACAATTCTCCTACTGCCATCTACAGACAAAGTATCTGCGCAACAAGAATCAGAAGAGTTTTCTATACCTTATAAATCATTGGAACTACTCGCGCCTACTGTTTTTACATGTTTGCTTATACTTATTGGGACAGGAGTTTATTACCTACTAGAAAATTACACGGGACAGATGTCGTTAAAGCCTGGATATTATAATCTTTTCGGCCTGAAACTGATCTGCGTAGTCGTTGCTTTTTTTTTAAGTATCTATCAGACATTTAACCTGCGAGCTCGAATTGCCAATCTGGACCTATCACCAGAAAACCGAAAAATTGTCCCGAAAACAATCCAGCAAATAAAAAAAACGACTATTCCCGTCTTGGTTACATTTTCTCTCGCTCTATTTTTTGGAATCTGGCTTGCAAGGTTCTAAAAAACCCTAAAAACCAAAGGATTGTTTTAACCTGATTACTTGGTTACTATATACACAAATTAAGGAGACTTTCTTGAACAGTTTTAACCCAAGCCAAGACCCAAAATCAACACCTGATCTTATTTCAAAAAATTCTGCCCCAGGCGATGAACCCTCATCGATGAAAAAGGGAAGTTCTTTAGAGAAACATCTTGATGAACAAACAATTGATTTAAACGAATTGTTTCCAGATACCGAGACAGATCTTAACAACTTGTTTCCGGAAGATGAGGTGAAGCATCTCCTTAAAAAAATCATAAAAAACAAAAAAGATATGGGCCTGATAAAAAAACGTCTCACAACCGAAAATAAAACATCCGACGATAACGAAGAGGAAATTAATTTCGAGGACTCACCTGAACTTGATAAAACAGAAAATACCTAAACAACTAAACCTCAAATACCTGTGTAAAACTACTTCAACAACCGATCCCCATCCAAAATTTAACAAGTAATAGTAGTGGACTAGGTTACTTGAACACGAAGTCCTCTCTGAACAAAACAAAATGGAATCACACGGCCGTTGAGGCGAACCAACTCTGAGACAACTGACTGTCTTTGTTTAAGCGGTACCATGAAAGCAATGCACCCGCCTCCGCCTGCGCCACATACCTTGGCAGCCTGTGCCCCTTTTTTCATTCCACCTGATATTAGTTTATTTATCTGTGGGGTGCTAATAGTTGGCGCTAGTGCTTTTCGAGCCTCCCACTCGCGAGCAAATAAGGCCGTCACCTTTTTCATGCGCCCTAAGGTCAATGTTTTCAACTTCTCCGTAACCGCGTAATCCTTATCTAGAACCTTCTTCATAACTTCCCAGTTGTTAATACCAGAACGCCTTGGATTTCCGGTATAACATAAAATCATGCTCTCGCTAAGTTTTTGCAAAGAAATGGGTAAGGCAACCGAAGCCACACCATCATATCCTGGTCGTACCGATCGCACTCCTCCATATAACGGAGGGAAATAATCCTGCCAGCCGGTAGGAGCAGAAATAATTTGAGTCTCAATATTCATTGCCACCCCCAACATCTTTTTTTTACTGAGACCTTTTTTCGTAAATGCATTTAGAGCGCCATGCAAAGCTATGTTCAAAGCTGATGACCCCCCAATTCCAGACCCAGGTGGAGCCTCGCTTGATGTCACAATATTCAACCCTTTTTTAGGTTGATAATATTTAAGTGTTTTTAAAATGAGGTCCAGAGGATGCACTTCCGGCAAAGATGCAAGAGATTTGAATTTAACCTGTAATAGAAGGTCTTTCGATTCAACAAAAATCTTCTTATCATTCCTTGGAGTTAATTCAACTGTAGCATAAAGATTAATAGCTGCATTGAGTGTAGGCGGATTCCCAAACTGAAGGTAGAGAGGCCATATATCGAGAGTTCCCCCGGCCAAATCGATTCGAGTAGGGGCGGTGCTTTTAATCATGCGATCAAAGTTAGGACACCTAAAAAAGGAAGTATCGGGTGTATGGTGGATAGAAAAAAATCCATCCTAATTATAGGACAAATTCTACATAGGTTGTGAGCAGACATTAATATTTACTAGAGTTCTCCGGACACGCTTGACCCTTTTTATAAAGCATTTATTTTGTCTGTTAATTTCTGAACTAAGACCTCATAGGAGTGCTTGCGGATAATTTTAGTAAACTGCGCACGGTAATTACGGATCATACTGACGCCCTCAACAACAAAATCATATACTTGCCAGACACCATTTTCTCGGATGAGTTTGTAATCAACCCCAATGGTAGTAGCTTTTCGGACTACCTCTGTCTTAACAAGAGCGTATTCACCCTTGACCACTTCATCGAGATAGTTGATTTTTTCATTACTAAAAGATTCAAGTTTATTGGCATACGAGTTCTCTAGCAAAGATTTAAATAACTCAATAAATACCTGTTGTTCTTCAGCCGAGCGAACATCCCAGTTTTTAGCAAGTGAACGCCTCACCATTTGGCGATAGTTAAATCGAGCGTTAATGGTCTTTCTCAAAATTGCCCTACGAGCTGGCAGATCATTCTTTAGAGCTTCATCGTTTACAGTTGAAATCACTTTGTCGATGGTATTTTTCAATTGACTTGTAATTTCTGAACCCGAAAAACAGACAGATACCACCGTTAAATTAATCATCAAAGAGATTACAACCATGTGTATGCAAAAACGTTTTCGGTTCATCTAAACTTATTAACCTTTCTAGACAGAAATCAATAGTTTTATATCGCAACTCTACCAAATATGGATAATTCTATCAAGGTTTCATAACTAAATTGGACTTTAAAAGTCCACATTATTGAGTAACTACTTCTGAGCCTAAAAACCTGTCTCGCCAAGACTGCCCTGATGACAGCAATTATTCTATTCCTTTTTTAGACTAAAGTTTCTATTGTAATCTCACCTAATTTTATTTTTTGTTGTATACAAATGTCGCAAGTATAGAAAGCTTCTCTTTAGGAATTGTTCTTGGAAATGGATAGTAGGGTGCGGCCCCCCTCACAGCCTTTATGGCATTAGCATCAAGGATGTTGGATCCCGAAGTATTAATCAATCGTAGGCTAAGAAGGTTTCCATCCTTTGAAATTTCAAATTTTAGCGAAAGTTCTCCACCCATAGGGTTCTTTGTTGCTTGGGATGGGTAAATCCAAGCACGCTGGATTTGTTGCTTAACACGACTAAAATATGAAACATATTTTGCATCTTTTGTATTTAGAGGAATCGAATCATCACCATCTAGTTCCTCATTTTCTTCAACTTGAGGATTTTGTGGAGCATATTTTTCTGGATTCAATCCATCAAGCATAGCCAGAGTTCCTTCTGATTCTGCAAATAAGGAAGAGACTTTATGAACTTTTTGTTGTTTTTCCTCTTTTTTATTTCTCTTAATTCGAGGTTTCAACTTTTGAATGGGACTAGGGACATTAAGGGGTTTTAAAATGGGGGGGGTTTTGCGATGGTTTCTTTGTTTAGG
>LWDU01036274.1_pt1 | contig 12575 bp, 7 predicted proteins | sample 727161 | NCBI WGS metagenome assembly LWDU01 (sample SAMN04566230, study PRJNA314399) | hydrothermal vent metagenome | isolation source: deep sea hydrothermal plume seawater | place: Mexico: Gulf of California, Guaymas Basin | collected 2004-07-11 | reverse complement strand
TGCGTTTTCGATCGCGATGGTCCTTCCGGTGTCACTGGCGCTGGAGATACAGCAGGTCCGTTGCCAATTGACTGGCAACCAGGCCTCTGCTGTTTTGTTTGCTATCTAAACCGGACCTCATGGCAATCATCGTTATCGTTTCTCTTGCAATCAGTTTGATGGGAGACCGCAGTCGGCACAGGCACGACCCAGTGTGTTCGGAGAGGAAGACGCGTGAAGGTTCTGTTGAGTTCGCGCCAAATCCGTCTTTTTTTCGGTGCCTGTGGGGCCGCCGAAGTGACGGCTGATGCGGGCAGATGCTGCGATTCTTCGTTCTCAAGAGACGTTCGATAGGTCGAAGCATGCTTTCAGGAAACCGGACGACGAGGGAGAACGGCTGGAACCCTGATGTTTCCCCGGCTTATGCAAGGACCTTCGAAAAGTCTGAGATCACTGTCGAACCGGCGTAACTGATGCCGTGTCACGGGAAATGATACAGACGGACCATCCTCCCTCTCTTTTGGGTTGACCATCGTGTGACCCGAGGATAATCTGCCCGACATGAGCACCCTGCTTCTAAACCTGAGCCTACTATTGCTTCCAAAGTGAAGTTCGTCTCAGGTACGCATGCTTATCAAAAAGAAGTTTCCAAACCCTGAGGCACTGCCTCAGGGTTTTTTTGTTCCCATGTCGGGTAAACTCGCAGGTACAGCCTCGATTCAATCAGGAGTGATCCATGACCGGCGACCAGATCATCATTTTCGACACCACTTTGCGCGACGGCGAGCAGTCTCCCGGCTGCAGCATGAACACCAACGAGAAGCTGAAGGTGGCTAACGCGCTGGTGGAGCTTGGCGTGGACGTGATTGAGGCGGGTTTTCCCATCGCATCTCCTGGCGACTTTGAAGCCGTGCAGATGATTGCCAATCAGTACAGTGACCGGTCCATCATTTGTGCGCTGGCTCGCAGTCGAGACGACGACATTCAGAAAGCGAAAGAGGCGCTGGCGAGTGCCGAAAAGCGGCGCATTCACGTTTTTCTGGCGACAAGTGCGATCCATCGCGAGCACAAGCTGAAGATGGACAAGCAGCAGATCATCGATCGAGCGGTGCAGTCGGTTCTGAATGCAAAAGAGTTTTGCGACGACATCGAATTCTCGCCGGAAGACGCAGCCCGCACCGAACTGGATTTCCTGTGTGAGGTCGTTGAAAAGACGATTGATGCCGGGGCCACGACGGTCAATATTCCGGACACCGTGGGTTATGCCACGCCGAACCACTATTTTAAGGTGATTTCGTACCTGAAGCAGAATGTTTCGAACATCGATCGAGCGATTATCAGCACTCACTGTCACAACGACCTTGGGTTGGCGGTGGCGAACAGCCTGTCAGCAATTGAAGCGGGAGCTCGCCAGGTTGAGTGTACGATCAACGGACTGGGCGAACGTGCCGGTAACGCGGCATTGGAAGAGCTGGTCATGGCAATTCGTACGCGCGCTGATTTCTACGGCGTACATACGAAGATCAATACCGAGCGTCTGTTTCCGACAAGTCAGCTGGTGTCATCGATCACCGGTATGAAGGTGCAGCGGAACAAGGCCATTGTCGGGCAGAACGCGTTTGCTCATGAAGCCGGAATTCACCAGCACGGCATGTTGCAGGAACGGTCGACGTACGAAATCATGCGTCCGGAAGATGTCGGGTACACGGGGCGGAATCTGGTACTGGGAAAACACAGCGGTCGTCATGCGTTTCGTGATCGTGCAAGAGAGCTGGGATTCGATCTGGACGCCGCCGCCTTGCAGAAGGCCTTCGATGACTTCATTGCTTTGGCTGACAAGAAAAAGGAAGTCTACGATTCGGACATCATTGCTCTGATTGACAATCGTCTGGCGGACGCACCCGATCGCTGGAAATTGATCAGCTTTCACACGTCAGCGGGTTCGTCGGCCATCCCTACCGCAACGCTGGAACTGAAATGTGAAGAACAGCCAGTCCTGTGCGACGCCGCGACTGGTGACGGGCCGATTGATGCTGTTTTTCGAGCAATGGAACGTATCATCGAACTGACAGCGCGACTTGAGGAATTCAACGTTCGCAGCGTTTCGGAAGGGAAAGACGCTCAGGGAGAAGTCCGGGTGACGATCAATGTTCACGGTCGTCATTACTTGGGCAAGAGTGTCAGCACGGACATCATCGAAGCGGCAGCTCGTGCGTATCTGCAGGCGTTGAATAAGGCGGATGCCGATCGACTGGGCAGTCCCGAGCAACCGGCGGACGAGGTTGCCGCAGAGAGTCCCTGACTGTTTGTGAATACGGTCGTCCCATCAACCGAGTACGGTGAAGTCATCGGCATTGTGTCGACTTCGGGCATGTGCGCTGGATCGACCCCGGCAGGCTGCATTCCGCGAAAACATCGAGGCCAATTCCCGCGCGTATTCACGAGGGGTTGGCTTCGATAAGCTACGCTGCATGACAAACAACAGCCCAGCCAATGATGTCGTGGATGCATCTGCGAGCTTCGGAAAGCCTCCCGAGTTCGTTGATGTTCTGCCGGAATTTCAGCGATTGTGTGAGGTGATTGCGAAACTACGCTCACCGGAAGGCTGTCCGTGGGACCGTCAGCAGACGTTGGCTTCGATTAAGCCATACACACTGGAAGAAACCTACGAACTGCTGGAAGCCATTGATTCCGACGACAACGCAGCCATTCAGGAAGAACTTGGCGATGTCCTGCTGCAGGTAATTCTGGATGCGCAGATTGCTGCGGATGAGAATCGTTTTGAGCTGGTGGATGTGATTCGGCAGATTGCTGACAAGATGGTTCGTCGGCATCCCCACGTCTTCGGTGACGCTCACGCAGAATCGACGGAAGACGTGAAGCGGCACTGGCGCGCTGCGAAGAATAATGAGAAGCACGAGCGAACGTCTCAGCTGGATGGCATCCCGAAGGACCAGCCGCAGCTGGCTCGCACCTATCGCATTGCCGCACGGGCAGCGTCTGTCGGGTATGACTTTCCCGACCGCAGAATGTTGTTCGACAAGCTGCGGGAGGAGATTCAGGAACTGGCGGACGAGCTGTTCAGCGACGGAATTATTCCGGACGTGCCGGCAGCTGTTGATGTCGATCGCATTCCGGATGAACACGTCACAGATCCGGCGATGAAGGATCGGGTTGAAGGCGAACTGGGCGACGTGCTGTTTGTGGTCGCCAATATTGCTCGCCGCTGGGGCATCCATCCCGAAGAGGCATTGCGCAAAAGCAATGCGAAGTTCAGCCGTCGTTTTCAGGCCATTGAAGCTGCCATGAGCCAACAGGAACGGTCCCTGGAAGAGGCGTCTTTGCGCGAGATGGAAGAGGCGTACCAGGCGGCAAAGGCCAAAGAGCAGAGAGACTGAATTGTCGCTGAGTCCTTCTCCCTCTTGAAGATCGCACTGCATTCCATCACCCTCCTTTTCAAGGAGGGTCGAGCCTAAGCGAGGGGAGGTTCTGGTGCCGTCCCCCTCTCCTCGCGTAGGCTCGACTCTCCCGAGGGAGAGTGAAGTTAGATACTGGTTAATCAGCAACGCCAAACCGCCATTCCGAAGTGTTCGTTCTTCCGTGACACATCCGCGCGAATCAACGCGGGGGCATTGGTCGCACAGCGACGCTGTCTGGTTGTGCTGATTACGCGCGTTCTGCCGATGCACCATTGTGGGAAATGTTGAGAAAAATCAGCAGACGAAAACGCGGAACCTATGTTTCCATAATGCCACGTTTTGCGTTCGGTAGATCACGCTGTAAGCGTTTCGTTATGCCGAATTCGTGAGGCCAGGTGCCGTCGATTCGATTGAAAAGACAACAACAGACAAAGAAACAGCACTATGTCCATTGCCGAAACCGACCCGGAAACTACGGAAGCTGAATCCACAGCAACATGTATTCGATGTCAGACGTCTGAGGCATGGGGTGAATCATCCTGGTGTCCGGTCTGTGGCTACTATCCGACGGTTGATGGAACGGAGGTCGATGGCAAGTCCTGGGCCGATGACCTGCCGGACGTGCCTAAGGAAGAAGCTGAGGACGAAGGATCGACTCTGCAATCGCTGCCTGGCTGGCTCTGGGGACTGCTGGGTGGCATTGTCGGCATCATGGCGTTCAGCGTTGCGATCAGAGTGCTGTTTTCCAGCAACGAAGGCATTCGAGGAACCATCGCGCTCGCACAGTTGGTGATCGGTTTGGTCAGCGTATTGACAGCCCATGGCTTGGCAGCAAAGTTTGCCATGAAACATGACCGGCGAGTCAATCTTAATGACGTGGTGTTGTCATGGTTTAACGTCTGGCAGCCGAACATCGCGGCATTGCCAGGCACGTGTGCTCGCATCTGGGGCGTTGTCTGGGGAGGAATTGCCGTGATGACAGCCGTGACAATTATTGGCGGCATCGATTACTCAGCGCCGTTTCGTGTGGACGATGCGTCGAAAGGCATGGGGCCGAATGCCTCAAGTGTGGTCGGAGCTGTCGCGGGTGCGGCAAAGCAGGCGGGTGACGACGACGCTTCTCTTGATGAAGCACTCGGCGACCTTCAGGAAGAAGAATCTGCAGAAGAAAAAGGGCGTGGCAATGGCGGCTCCCAGGAAATGGACAAAGTCCTGTCTGAACTCGACGGCGCTGAGGACCAGGTGGGTGAGACTGATGAAGCATCGTCCGATGATCTTGCGGACGCGGCGGCCACCATCGAACTGGATTGTTTCATCTATGGTGTTGTGACGGACAGCAACAGACTTCCTGTCAGCTTCTTGTTTGCGGCGCACACCAAGGGGCGGATTCGGCACGTTGCCGAAATCAGGGCCGAGCGTCTGCCACCGGGCAAGTTCCGCCAGATCGCCGTGCAGCTGTATTCGTTTGTGCAGGCACAACCGGAAGTTCCCACTCAGCGAAAGGCCGTTTGGGTGAAACCAATCGTCACCTGTCGTCTGTTGTTTAACGGGTATACCAGTACCGGCGAGCTGAGAAAGCCGGAGTTCGGTGCCGTGGTCGTGGCCCAGCAAGGACGCTTCGAAACGTCGCGTCAGGAACAACAAAAAAGCACACAACGTCAGTAGCTGATACACGGCTGGTGAATACAGCAGTATCCTGGTTTCTTCGGGGGACTGTGGACTCATTTTCGGCTACATCCGGATGCGGATCCGGCGGTACTCAATTTGACCGCGGTCGCCTTCCAGGCCGATCGGTCCGGATTCCGGCACCTTGAATTCGGCCTCCAGTACTTCGCCGTTGCAGGTGCAGTGAGCCACGCCACCTTGCACCTCGATCGTCAGTTCGTTCCAGTCCTGAGCTTTGTACTTTTTCAGGTCCTTGTACGGACCCGCAAGAACGAAGTCTCGGCACTGCAACTGAGGACCCCGGATGAAGACGCCGCTGTCGGCATTCGGTGTCGCTCGAAATTCCAGCTTCAGAGTGAAGTCACTGCCGAATTCCCTGGTTGTCCAGAGCTGCTGGATTTTTCGACCTTCGGATGGAGTCGTCACCACCAGGCGACCATGCTGCGCAACGTACCGACCACCGGGCGTCGACTTCTTGCCGTCGAATGCGACCGGTTCTTTCACGACCGGCCATGGTGGAGCATTGGGATCCCGGCTGTGCCATCGTTCTCGTGACTTCAGCATCTTTTCCGTGGTCGGACGGAAGCCCCATCCCGTCAGGTCACGACCGTTGAAGAGACTGACGAAGCCTTCTTCAAGTTCGAAGTTATCCGGCTGCGTTTCTGTCAGACCCAGCGTTGCAAAAATCGGACGCAGTGCGCGGCCCCATTTGGCATATCCCACAGCGTTGGGGTGCAGCAGATCCGGAAACTCTTCCTTTTTCGCGTCGCCTTGATCATTGGCAAACAGCGTCCAGGTATCAATCACCGTCACTTGAGCGTCACCTTTGACGGCCGCCGCGTACAGGGCATTGATTTTTCTGATGCTGTCCGCCGGTCGACTTTTGGTGGCTGAACTCGGGAATACCTGGCACAGCACAATCGGCATGTCGGATCGATGTTTCCTTAGCTCTGCCAGTATCAGCTCTACGTTGGCAGCGATCGTTTCCGGTTCCGCCTTTTCTTCCAGGTCGTTTGTGCCCATCAACAGCACCACGGCGGACGGCTTTAGCGCGAGCACGTCTTCGTTCAGACGGATGAGCATGCCGCGAGTTGTGTCGCCGCTGATTCCGCGGTTGGCGACGTTCAGTTCCGGAAAGAAATTGCGCAGATTCGGTCCCCAGCCCTGAATGATGGAATCGCCGAGGAACACGACGGCACCCTGTTTCGATTCGACCTGCGTTGCAAAGTCGGCCCGCCGTGTTGTCCAGAGGTTACGGAACCAGTCATATCGTCGTATTGGTCCGGCACCGGGCAGCCCGTCGTCCGTTTCAGGAATTCTGAACTCCTGTTGTCGGTTCGCTGCTGTTGCCTGGGGCGGCGCAACAGACAGTGTTAGCGAAACGAGGAGAGTCGACGTGATGAGCACTGGTACGTTGTTGAACATGAAGCCAACCTGTTGATATGAAAGCCGGGTTAGTCGGGCCTCATCGTTTTACCACGTCATGAATCTGATGGCGAGGGTACGCAATCAGAGTTCCCGTCGCTTAGGGAAAAAGCATTTCCACCGCAGACATGACGTCACGGAATTCGGTTTAACGTGTAGTACGCGTGTGGGTGTAGCAGTGGCTCGCCACCAATGCTGCGGATTCCTTCCGCAACAAGTTCGTGCACGAATAGCTCGCGCAAACCATCAATGTTCAGTCGTACTCGCAGCCCGTCGACAGAAACGTTCACCGACCTGATATCCAGATCCCGTTGCTGGATTTCGTCGCTGCCGTATGTTGAATGGTACAGATAGGTGTAGCTGTTCATGGTGTACGACTGCAGGTCTTCCGCTGTCTGTGCGTCAACAGGTTTCGTGAAGACCAGTTCGAAGCCGTCTGACTGGGCACGCATTTCTTTGATTTCAAAAGGCGTCTTTCCGGTCCAGACAAGTCGCTGCAGTCCGTAGGACGCTGTGCCCAGACTGCTCCAGCCGCGGTTCGTAAGACCCACGAAGACACTGCCGTCCGTGCCCTGAGCCATCCTCAGCACGGCCGACGCAAACGAAGATCGAAACGGAAAACAGGCTCCCTGGTATTCACCGTCAACCTGTTCCAGAAACACACGACTCATGGATGCCTGTGTGAATTCGCCGATGAACAGCTGTCCGGCAAACGGGCCAAACTTTCCGCCGCTGTCGTCCAGCATGATGTCAGTCGTGGACTGTCCCATCTTCTTGTAAGGAAACCAGACGGCTGGTGGCTTCAGTTGTGGGAACTGTTCCAGAGCCTGAGGCAGCGGTGCTCCGTTCGGCACGCTGGTTATTCCCCGTATTGTCGATCCAGGCTGATTCATCGACGCCAGGGCTTCCGCATGATGAAAGAATGCTCCGTCACGCATGTGGTGCAGTGAATTTGTGGCGACCCAGTTGCCCTGCTGGTCCGTGTAGAACATGTCTCCGGCGGCATTGGCCCCGATACCACACGGTGACCGCATCCCGGCGCAAACGGGCACCATTGTACCGTCCGGAGTGACCTTCATGCCCCAACCGCGCCACCGTCCCTGCCGAAAACCGAGTGTCGGGTCACGAACAGTGCGAGTCAGCTGATTACCCTTCAACCCCATGCCGATGTTCAGCGTCAGCCACATGTTGCCGTCGCCATCCAGCTTTGGGCCGTAGGCGTATTCGTGGTAGTGTCCGGTGACGCCCCAGCCTTTGGCGACCGTCAGATACTCGTCGGCAACGTCATCGCCATCTGTGTCCTTCAGCTGAGTTAATTCGGTCCGCTGCGCCGTGTAGAGGGAGTCGTTGTGCTTCAGCAGTCCCAGTGGTTCGTGCAGGGCCGATGCAAATCTTTTGTAGCGGACGTTCTTCGGAGGGTCATCGTAGACGCCGTCCAGAATCCAGACCTCGCCCTTGCGAATGGCGACCGCAACTCTGCTGTTGTCCAGCGCCGCCATGCCGCTGATTTCCAGTGCCAGACCTTCCGGAGCGGGCTTCCATGTTTTGGAACGGGAATCTGTTTGCGCCTTTGGCGTGGCGATCGAAATCAGTCGGTAGTAATCGTTTTCATCTGCAGTCAGGAGCGCAGGCGATGTGAAAAAACAGATGATCAACAGTGCGATCGTCGCAGAGTCCCGGTCTCTTGAAGAGACCGGGACTCTGTAACTGCACGTCACGGAGATTTGCCTTGCTTGATGATCTACCATGAGTATCGCAGCTTAATCTGTGTTTCCGATTTGACTTCCAGGGGAATGATCCATTCCGTTCCGGCATCGTTGTTCCGCAGTTCGCCCGCATGTCCAGGTTGCACGTTGACAGAAACCGTCATTCCGTCGTTGTCGGAGTATTTTCCGACTTGTTCGAACACCAATGCTTTTCCGAAGTGCGCTCGAAGATGCAGTCGGTCCGCCACCTCGGGCGAAGCCTGCCGTCTTCGCAGTTTGAACCGGCGGACCAGTCCGCCATCGTCGGACGGCTGGATTCGATCCTCAACGTCAAACTGATGAATTCGGTACAGAAACGTGGGCACTCCGTCTTTGCTCAGCCGGTAACCCCTGAAGCGGTATCCCGCGGTTTCGGAATCGGTCGGCCACGGCTGCAGACTGCTGGCAAGAATTGCGAACGGAACACCACCGGGCGGACGTACATGATCATCCCCGATCGGATCTGCCGGCGGGGCGAAACGAACGAACCAGGTGCCCTCAGCATCCAGAAACCGGCCACGCCACGCCTGAGCGAGTGTTATCTGTTCTGCATCGAACGCAAAATGCACCTTCTGAGGAAAACCAACGGCGATTGCGTGAGTGCCTGCGGACTTCATGAACGTACGCAATACGATGGGGCGATCCGTCGGTGTCAGTTCGTAATTCTGATTGCGGGCGTGAATGATCTTCTCGGGCAGCGGTTGACGGTCCAGATCGCGAAGGTAAGCCCACATTGCCGCGATCTGTTTTTCCGTGTCTCCGTTAAGAAGGTCCTTATTCTGACTTTTGCCGTTCGGAAAAAAAGTCGGCATCCGAGTGCGTGCTTTGAGTTCGCCCGGGTTGAGCAAAAAATCGTAAAACCATTTCGGATGCACTCGATTTGCGATGCCTGCGAGGTCAACGCCAACCGTTCCCGGCAGAGAATTGCCTTTGAACGAATGGCATTGCACGCACCCGGCGTCCATCAGTTGGCGCCCCGCCTCCACCATGTCAGCGTTGCTGCCGCCTGGGAAGACGGCTTGTTCCGCAGGCTGTTGGGCGTCGCCAGCAGTTTGCACAAACAAATCGGGTAGATCCCGAGTGGCAGACTTTGGAAACTGCGGCATGCGGAAATGCATGTGAGGTCGGATGGCAGCCTTGCCGTCAAAGACACTCCGCATCCATGAGGTTGTGAGCTTTTGCCCGACGCCAGTCAACGGGGGTGGCAGCCGACCTTCGTCGCCGATGTCGACATGTCCAACGGTTTCGAAATACGGCTTGCGAAATCGTCCGACACCGCCCTGTTTATTTCGTTCGTGGCAGGCATAGCAATTCAATTGCAGCATGCGGAAGTTCAGAGACTTCGCCGCATCCAGGTTTGTCGGACGTTGCAATTCTGTGAGTGCTGCGATGACGCTGTTGCCTGCGAGTTCGTCAAATTCGAAGTGAGGCAGATCCGGTTGCGGCGTGCCGAAGCAGGTGGCGTCTGAGCCTGTCTGCAGACTTGCGAGCGGTTTTGAATGTCGCGTCGGTTTCAGGCCGGTCACGGAATGGCAGTTGGCGCACTGCATTTCGACGAACAGTTTTCGGCCTCGTGCCACGAGTTTGACATCGTCGTTGATTGTTTCGCTGGAACGAGCGGATTCAGTGTTGTCGGTGGCTGCTTCGTTCTTGGCGGTCCTCAGCAGGTACGCAGAAATATCTGACGCATCAACTGCGTCCAGTTGAAAGTTCGGCATGCGCCCCGACGGCCGCACTTTCTCCGGATTCAGCAAAAAGAACGTCAGCGATTTGTCTGTGTACTTCGTTGGCAATTCACCGTGAGGTACGGACTTAACCCGCCGCGCCGCGGACGTCAGCCCCATTTCCGCGATCTCGTCCGGATCGAGTTGTTCCAGCAACTGGTCGATCGGCGACGGCTTGATCTTCACGACCTCATAGTCATCATCCGCTTCGTGGCAGGAGACGCAGCCAATCTGGTGATATAGCGTCCGACCGCGCTCGACATTGCCGTGTTTCCAGAATTCCAGGGGCACAGGCGTCGCGCCGTTGGCTTTCAGTTCCGGATATGGCTGCCGCAACGAACTCAGAAATGCTGCCAGGGCTTCGATGGTGGCTTTCTTCTGTTTCACGGGCAACGACGCCAGCACGTCAGGCATCGTTGTTCCCGGTTTTGTCGTCTGTGGTGAGTCCAACAACTTTTTCAGCCACTCGGGCTGGGCGCGGTTACCCACTCCGTCCAGATTGGGACCACCTTTGGGCTGCAGTTCCTGCACCTTCGTTAAGTGACAGGCCGTACAGCTCAGTTCACTCAACAGCAGACGTCCGCCAATCGAATTTTCAATATCGCCATGTCGGGCGAACCGGTCGAAAGCAGCGACGAATGGACCGTCCGCGAAAGTCCGATTTGTCGGCAGTGTCAGACAGATGATCGTTGCCACGATGAACCTGGTGCTCAATTTCAGCTACTCCTTCACCGGCTGTGGTGATTATCCATGATAAGGCTGGTGTGTTGTGTACGACCCCGATGAAGCTGCATCGGGAACACAGAGCGTGAGCGAGGGCGACATTGCCGTGATTTCATTTTACGGTACCCACTGTGATGGGGGAGCGTCTTCAGAATTCAACGTCGCTCCCACGGGCTACTTGTCCCGTGCTTCTTCCAGCATTTTAATCCATGGCGCGACGTAGTGACCGTTGTCATGAAACGTTCGGCCACTGACAAGGTTGCCATCGATCACGCACGGTTCATTGACGTAGATGCCGCCGCAGACTTCGAGATCAAATTTACACTTTGGCACGGTCGCCATTTTTCGACCACGGACACAGTCGGCGTAGGCGGGGATTTCAACGCCGTGACACACACTGGCTACCGGTTTGTTGGTTTCGAAGAAATGTTTGGTGATACGGACCAGATCCTCGTCGTAGCGAATGTATTCGGGAGCCCGGCCACCGCTGAACATTATGCCCGCGTAGTCTTCTTCCTTGACTTCGCTGAAGGGGACATCACATTGAATCGTGTAGCCTTCCCATTCCTTCGTGATCGTCCAGTTCGGTTTGACTTCGTGCAGCACCATCTGATACAGCCGCTTTTCCGGTGCCGTCACGACGGGTTGGAATCCCGCTTCCATCAGTCGATAGTACGGGTACATGGTGTCCAGAGTTTCCGTGGCATCGCCCACGACGATCAGCACTTTGTCCATTGTGGTGGATCCGCTTCGTATCAGTTGTGTAGAGTTGAAACCTGCTGGTTTTGGGAAGATTGTCTGCCGGTATCGTACTGCAACCCGCTGGCATTTGCAGGCAAACGAGGTGCACCGCTCAAATTTTAATATGCGAATGCGCTGCGACAATAGAACACAGAACAGTAGGGTGCGTGCTTGCACGCACGCTGCCTGGCGAGCCGAGTACGTCAGTGCCCGGATGTTGCTTCCGTGAGGTGCTCGGGATTTGTCATTGGGAAACGCTTGCGCGTTCGCCTGAGCTGTCACCGTGTGGGGATGGGCGGACAAGTTTCGCGTAAAGGCGCCAAGCCGCAAAGGATGACGTTCCTGATTCCTCTTTGCGGCTTTGCGGCTTTGCGGCTTTGCGGCTTTGCGTGAGGATGTATTCACAACGAGAAAGCTGCGATGTCGTCCGGCGCAAACCCCGCGGCCACAAAACGGGGGACATTGTACTTTTCTAAATATGTACAATGTCCCGGTCTGTTCCGGAGACCGGATCTCTCATACGCTGCCAACGCGAATTCTGAAACGGGCTGTCGGGGGGGGAAATGTACGACGTTATTGTTCTTGGCACGGGCGGTGTCGGCAGCGCTGCGATGCTGGCGTGTGCGAAACGTGGAGCCAGCGTGCTTGGCCTGGACCGCTTTCCACCCGGGCACGATCGGGGAAGTTCACACGGCGAATCGCGAATGATCAGGCGGTCGTACTTCGAACATGCCGACTACGTACCGCTGGTCAATCGGGCCTTCGAACTGTGGGACGAACTCGGGCAGCGACGAAACGAGCAGTTCTTCCACCGCGCTGGCCTGTTGTACTTTGGACCACAGGACGGAGTCGTCGTGCCTGGAGTTTTGAAGAGTGCACGGGACTATCAGCTTGTTGTCGAACCGCTAAGTGCGGACGAATCGAGAAGCAGGTTTCCCGGATTCGTTGTGCCGTCGGACGCCACAGTCCTGTTTGAAGCGGACGCCGGATATCTGGCCGTCGAAAGATGTGTCTGTGCGCAGATCGAGGAAGCTGTGCGACTGGGAGCGGATCATCGTCACGGGGAAACGGTTTTGCGTTGGTCCGCCGAACAGAATTCGGTTGTGGTCGAGACGGACCGGAACAAATACACAGCGGCGCGACTTGTGATCGCC
>LWDU01033693.1_pt1 | contig 12575 bp, 11 predicted proteins | sample 727161 | NCBI WGS metagenome assembly LWDU01 (sample SAMN04566230, study PRJNA314399) | hydrothermal vent metagenome | isolation source: deep sea hydrothermal plume seawater | place: Mexico: Gulf of California, Guaymas Basin | collected 2004-07-11 | reverse complement strand
AAGCTTATTAAAATATTCCAAAGAGAGGATTATGAAAAAACTAGAACTGAAAAAAGCATAAAAGAACTAATGGAAAAATCAAAAAAAATTGCAATAGTTTTTGTTAGAGCTTCTCCAATAATGGAAACTCTGACAGGAATAATGATAGCAACTTTAATTTTTTATTCTGGAAAACTAATAATAAATAATGAGTTAGGCATAAACAATTTTTTCTCATTTCTTGCTGCAATGATGCTTGCGTATCAACCAGTCAGATCTCTAGCTACTATAAATATAGCAGTTAATCAGGGCCTTGCTGCAGCTGATAGAATTTTACCTATTATAGATGAAAAAAACAAAATAATTGAAAATGAAGGCGATAAACTTCTTAATTTAACAAAAGGCAATATTAAATTTGTTAATGTTGATTTTAGTTATAACGGAAACAAACCTGAAACTTTAAAATCAGTTAATTTGAATTTGTCTGGAGGCCAAATGACATCTCTTGTAGGTCATAGTGGAGCTGGAAAATCAACCATATTGAACTTAATACCCAGATTTTATGATGCTAATAGTGGAGATATTTTTATTGATGATCAGTCAATATATAGTTCTAAAATATCGTCCTTAAGAAAAAATATTTCTCTAGTTAGCCAAGATACAACGTTGTTTGATGATACTGTTAAAAATAATATTGCCTATGCTAATTTAAACGCATCTGATGAAGAAATAGAGCAAGTTGCTAAACTTTCGTTCGCATATGAATTTATTGATAAACTTCCAAATAAATATGACACATTGATCGGTGAAAACGGAGTTAGGTTATCAGGTGGAGAAAAGCAAAGACTGTCTATTGCAAGAGCAATGTTAAAGAAAAGTCAAATTATTTTACTTGATGAAGCAACATCGTCTTTGGATGCTGAAACAGAAAGTAAAATTCAAAAAGCTATTGCTTACCTAACTAAGGATAGAACAACTATTGTTATTGCACATAGATTATCAACTATACTTAATTCAGACAATATATATGTTATAGATCAAGGTACCGTAGTAGGCGAAGGTAATCATAAAGAGTTGCTCATAAAATCAGAAATTTATAAAAATTTCTACGAAAAGCAAATTAGAAAAGATTAAATGTTAAATCTTTATAGATTATTAATAAACCTAGTTTTATTAATTTCGCCGTTAATAATAATTTTAAGGCTAATCAAAAAAAAAGAGCATCCAATTAGATTTAAAGAAAAATTTTGTTTTTTTCCTATAAAAAGAGGAAATGGAAAACTTGTATGGTTTCATGGATCAAGTGTCGGTGAAATACTTAGTATTATTCCCTTGGTTGAAAAACTAGAAAAAAATAAATCAATAAAAAAAATTTTAATAACTTCTTCTACTTTAAGTTCTTCTAAGGTATTAACTAAATTTAAATTAAAAAAAACAGTACATCAATTTTTTCCTATTGACTCTAATTTTTTAACAAAAAAATTTTTAGATTATTGGAACCCTGCCATTGCTATTTTTGTCGAGTCTGAAATTTGGCCTAATATGTTAATTAATGTAAAAAAGAAATCAATACCTCTTGTACTTCTAAATGCAAGAATAACTAAAGAATCTTACAAAAAATGGAAGATGATTTCTTTACTATCCAAATTCTTATTTGAAAGTTTTGATATTTCATTTCCCCAAAACCATGAAACAAAAAAATATCTGAATTCTTTGGGGGTTAAAAAAATAAAATTTTTAGGAAATTTAAAATTTTCAGAAAGTAAAACTCAAAAAAATATTACTTTAAATAAAAATATAGAAAAAATATTTAAGTCAAGAAAAATATGGTGTGCTGCTAGCACTCATAATGGTGAAGAAAAAATATGTGCTGAGGCACATCAAAAATTGAAAAAAAAATATAAAAAATTATTAACTGTTATTATTCCACGACATGTACATAGAGTTAATGATATATATAAAGAAATTGTAGATATGGGATTTAAAGTCCAAATTCATAGTAAAAAAAGCAAAATTAAAAAAGATACCGGTATTTATCTTGTTGACACTTATGGTGAAACAAAATCTTTTTTTAAAATTTGCAATACAGTGTTTTTAGGAGGATCTATTATAAATCATGGTGGACAAAATCCTTTGGAACCAGCAAGATTGGGTTGTAAAATTCTTCATGGCCCTAATATTCAAAATTTTACCGAAGTTTATAGATTATTAAATAAAGAAAATTTATCTTTTAAATTTTATAATACTAATCAATTAGCAAAATCTGTTAATCAATCATTAAATCAAAATATGAATTTTTCAAAAAAAATAGCTAAATTAAAAAAAATAGGTTCTAATATATTGCATCATACTTCAGCAGAGATTAATTATTTTTTATAAATTAATGAAATTTAAAAAACTAAAATTTTGGAACTATAAAAATCCAAATTTCCTCGCTTATCTTTTGCTGCCATTTTCTTACTTGGTAATTTTAATAAATTTTCTAAAAAACAAAAAACAACTAAGAGTTCAAAGAATAAAAACTATTTGCATCGGTAATATTTATATTGGAGGAACCGGAAAAACTCCTTTATCTATCAAAATAAGCAATATATTAAATAGTTTAAATTTTAAGACAGCATTCATAAAAAAAAATTACTACGATCAAATAGATGAGCAAAAAATTTTATCATCTAAAGGTAAACTTTTTTGCGAAAATAATAGAATTGATGCTCTAGAAAAAGCAATAAATGAAAATATTGATATTGCTATCTTTGATGATGGTTTGCAAGATAAGCAAATAAGTTATCATATTTCTTTCGTGTGTTTTAATTCTCAAAATTGGATAGGAAATGGACTTGTTTTGCCATCTGGACCTCTTAGAGAAAGTTTAAAAAATTTAAAAAAGTATGACAGTGTTTTTTTAAATGGAAATGGTGAAGAAGTTGCTGAAATTAAAAGTATTATAAAAAATATAAATCCAAATTTGGAAATTTTTGAAGCAGAATACCTGCCTTTAAATACAGAAAAATTAGATCAAAATCAAAATTACTTAGCCTTTTCTGGAATAGGTAGTCCAGATTCCTTTATAAAAACATTAAAAAAAAATAATTTTAAAATTGTAAAAAGTTTAAATTTTCCTGATCATTATAATTATTCTAATCAAGATTTAATAAAAATTAAAGAAACTGCAAAAAAACTTAATGCTAAAATAATAACTACTGAAAAAGATTATAATCGATTAAACAAATTAAACTCTGAAGGTATCGAATACTTAGAAATAGAATTAAAAATTACAAATGAAAAAGAATTGATAAATTTTTTAAATAAAAAGCTATGAAAAAAATTAGATATTTTGTTGAATTTTTAATTATTATATTCTTATTAGTTATATTTAAAATTTTAGGATTTAAATTAGCATCAAGTCTTGGCGGATTAATTGGAAGATCGGTTGGTCCACTTTTTAGATCGGAAAAAAAAATATTATCAAATATTAGTAAAGCACTTCCAAAGATTGGAAAAAAAAATACTGAATTAATTGTTAAAAAAATGTGGGAAAATTATGGAAGAATTTTATCAGAATACATGTTTATAAAAAATTTTAGAAATTCAAAGTATAAAAAATTTTTAACAATAGAAGGTCAAGAAATTCTAAATGAATTGAAAGACTCGAAAGAACCCGTGGTTTTTATTTCTGGACATTTTAATAATTTTGAGCTTATGGCAATGCAAATTGAAAAATCGGGGATAAATTTGGCAGCAATCTACAGGCCTCTAAATAATATTTTTCTTAATAAAATAATGGAAAAAATAAGAACTAAATACATTTGTCAGAAGCAAATTAAAAAAGGGGGAAGTGGGACTAGAGAATTATTAGAATCGTTTAAAAACAATTATTCCATAGCTATTATGATAGATCAAAGAGTAAGTGAAAGTATTAAAGTAGATTTTTTTAACCAAAAAGCTTCAACTACAACTATACCTGCCCAACTTTTTAAAAAATTTGGCTCTAAAATTGTGCCAATATATATTGAAAGAATAAATGGTGTTTATTTTAAAATGACTGTAAGCAGGCCAATTATTTTTGAAAAAGAATCTACAATCGAAGAAATAACATTAAAACTGAATAAGTGGCTTGAAAAAATGATTTTGATTAATCCAGATCAATGGATTTGGTCTCATGATCGATGGAAATAATTTATTTATTTTTTAACAACGATTCGTTCTTTAAAAAGGCTTCTTTGTAAGAAAAATAAGGCTCTTGCAATTCAACATTCCAATATACTAGTTGATCAAGATAAATTTTTTTTTCTGAGACAGCACAAATTACATGATCTCCTTTTTCTAAAATTTCAAAGTTATTGGGCAAATATTTTAATTTCGCTAATTTATTTTTCATATTTAAGATATATATTAATTATATATGATTATTGGTGTGATAGGAAGCGGTGGCAGAGAACATGCTATCTGTGCAAAAATTTTAGAATCAAAAAAAATTAAAAAGTTATATTGTTTTCCAGGAAACGCTGGAACCGGTTTAATTGCTACAAACGTGGATATTAAAATAGATGACTTTGATAAAATTAAAGATTTCGTCATAAAAAATAAAATTGATTATTTAATAGTTGGCCCTGAAAAACCTTTAGTAGATGGAATTGTTGATTTTTTTCAAAAACACAATATCAAAATATTTGGTCCAGAAAAAATAGCTGCTCAACTTGAAGGATCAAAAATATTCACCAAAAAACTTTGTGAAAAATACAAAATACCGACTGCTAAATTTGGAATTTTCAAAAAATCTAAAGAAGCAAATTTATTTATAAAAACTAGCAGTTTTCCTCTAGTGGTAAAAGCCGATGGTTTGGCTGCAGGAAAAGGTGTCTATATTTGTGAAAATATGGAATCGGCAATAAATGCTGTGGAAGAAATATTTAATGGAAAATTTGGAATAGCTAAAAATATCCTAATTGAAGAATTTCTAAGTGGTGAAGAAATGAGTTATTTTATTATTAGTGATGGAAAGACATTTAAAAAATTTCAAACTGCCCAGGATCATAAAAGAGTCCAAGAAGGCGACAAAGGAAAAAATACCGGTGGAATGGGAGCATATTCGCCCTCAAGATTAATAAATAAAAAATTAGATCAAAAAATTATTGAAAAAATAATTAAGCCAACTTTAAAAGGTTTAAATAAAATGGGTTCACAATTTAAAGGATTTCTCTATGCTGGCTTAATGATTGTTGGAGATGAACCTTATTTAATAGAATATAATGTAAGAATGGGCGATCCTGAGTGTCAAGCTATTTTACCAAGACTTAAAACAAACTTGAACGATATATTGGCTGCATGTTGTGAAAATAATCTCTCTTCTATAAAGATTGAATGGTATGAAGAAAAAAGTTTATGCATTGTTTTATGTTCAAAAGGTTATCCTGACAAATATAAAAATAATGTTTTAATAGAAAATATTGAAAAAATTCATTCAGAAAAAAAAGAATTTATTTATCATGCTGGAACAAAAAATAACTTAAAAAAAATTTACTCTAATGGAGGCAGAGTTCTTAATTTTGTTGTTCTATCTGATAATTTTAAATTTTCACGAGAAAGAGCCATTCGACTAATTGAAAAGCTTAGTTGGTCAAACGGATTTTATAGAAAAGATATTGGTTTTAAAGTTATAGAATAATGAGAATAATATCCGGATATTTAAAAGGAAAAAGAATAGCTCAGCCAAGTAATAAATTTACAAGGCCGCTTAAAGATTTAACTAAGGAATCTATATTTAACATATTGCAACATTCAAATTTAATAAATTTTAGTTTAGAGAAATCAAAAATATTAGATTTGTTCTCTGGTATTGGGTCCTTTGGTCTAGAATGTTTATCGAGAGGAGCAGAGAATGTAGTATTCTGCGAAAATTACCCTGAAGCAGTAAAAATACTTAGAAAAAATATAATAAATTTTGACTGTGAACAAAAAACTCAAATTGTAACAGAAAATATATTTAACATAAAAAATTTAAATCAATTTTACAAAAAAAAATTTGAATTAATTTTTTTAGATCCTCCTTATAAGGAAAAAAAATTAACCAATTTATTAGATAATATATTGTCTTTAAAATTACTAAAAAGTAATGGCATTATTATTATTCATAGACATAAAAAGGAAGAAGAAATATATCCTAAAAAATTTAAAATTTTAAAAATTAAGACTTACGGTATTTCAAAAATAATTTTTGGAAATTAGTTTTTCAGTAATATTTTTTTTGTTTCTTTTTTTATTAATTCTACAGATGGCTGATCGAAAGGATTTACTTTTAGTGCTCTGCCAAGAAGAATAGTTTCTAAAATAAAGAAACAAAAAATTTCACCTAATGTTTGTTCACTTCTATTCAATAATTCAAAGCTTCTAAAGGGGATCTTTTTATTTTTAAATACATTTTCTGTTGCTTTTTTTTGAGCATATAAAATTTTTTGGAGGTTTTTATTTTTTAAAAAATAATGTGATCCAAGTAGTTTTTTCTTATTAATTAAATTTGAATTTTTTTCATAAACGCTAAAAAAGGTATAAAAATTTTTTTTAGGTCCATCTAAATAAAACTGCATAAGACTATGATTGTCTTTAGGCATTAAAGAAATTAAAGGCAATATTCCCTTAGATTTTTTACCTAAACTCTCTGCTATCAATTGCTGATACCATTTAAATAAATTATCCGATTTTGCATCATAGTTTAAAATAACTGATATATATTTGTCTTTTTTTACCAAATCCAAAGTAGATCCAACATTTTGAATTAGTTGATTTAAAAATGGTTTATTTTTGATTAAAACATTGAATTGTTTGAATTTCTTTTCGTTTAACCCCATTAATTCAGCTGGCAACATTCCTACCTCTGATAAAACAGAATATCTCCCGCCAATAAAGTTTTTATGTTCAATTATTTCTGCGCTTATTTCGTTTGCTAGATTAGTTAAATAATTTTTTTTATTCTCAGTTATAAAAATGTTATTTTTTGTGTTTTTTAAAATAATATTTGAATTCGATATAGTTTCCAATGTATTGCCTGATTTAGAAATAATTATATTAACTACTTTTTTTTTATTATTTTGAAAGAGATCTATTTTAGATTGAAGATTATTAACAAAATAAAAATCTTTTTTGATTTTATGTTTTAAAAATTGATGAATTGCTTCTATTCCTAATATAGAACCACCCATTCCAATTATTCTAAAACTAGAAAATTTTTTGAATTTTTGTATAAATTTTTTATCAAAACTATATTGATAACCTTCGGATAGACTTGATAATAATTTATCTTTTTTTAAAAAAAAATTTTTTTTTATGTTTTCAAAAATTTGAATAATATTATTTCTTTTTTTATTTTTAAAAAAATTTTTAAAATTAATATTTTTGGTTAACATCAATCTGTATTAATATTATCTAAAACAAATTGTTCGATTGATTCTGATGAACTGGACTCTGAACTTTGTTGATTTTCATCATCATTATAAATACCAATTATTTCTTCAATATTAACATCATCCTCTTCCTCTGAAGTTTCTTCGTCTGTGGGCTCTGGCAAATCATCAAAATCTGGAGGCAAGATTAATGGATTTTTTTTTTTTATTAAAAATTCATCACTATTTTCAGACTTTTTTCCAGTTACAGCATTTTTGATTGAGGTGCATGAATTAAAACTAAAAATTAGAATACAAAGTAAAATAAATAATTTTTTATCAGTCATTTTGTGATTTTCGATTGTTAAAAAAAATTTCATCAAAAATAAGGCATATAATGCCAAATGATATAAAAATATCAGCAACATTAAATACAAACCAATGATAATTTTCGTAGTGTATATCTATAAAATCTGGTACGGCAGAATAATACAATCTGTCAAAAAGATTTCCTAAAGATCCTCCTAAAATCATTAACAATAAGAATTTCCTATAAATGTTTGATTTAAATATCATTATCAATATTAAAATATTTATAAAAAAAATAATAATAGTAACTAAATTATAATAAAAACTTTGATCAGAAGAAAATAATCCAAAACCAACTCCTGTATTCCATATCAAATATAAATTTAAATATGAAAAAATATAAATATCAACTTGTTGTTCTATTTCAGCTAAATTCAAAACATATAATTTTGACAATCTATCTAAAATAATAATAACTATAACTATAAATGAATAAAATAAACTTTTCTTAAAATTTGTTTTAATCATTAATTAATTTTTTGTTTTTACGAATGCCTCTCGCATTGATTTATATTTATCTTCCAGCAGATTGGACATTTTTGTCCTTCTGCTTTAATTGTTTTAACAATAACTGTTTCGGATTGATTTTTTTCATTATTGGTCATTTTTTCTATTATAGCACCAGAGGTAATACATAATTCTGAAAAATCTATTCCTTTTGTTAATTCAATTAATTTATCACTTAAATTAATTGTCAAATTTGCTTCTAGACTTGAACCAATCTCCTTAGATGCTCTTTTAAGTTCAATGCTACTATTACAGGTCTCTCTTATTTTTATAAGTTCAATCCATTTATTAGATAAATTGTTATTGTACCATTTAGATGGAATATCTGAAAATTTTTCAAGGTGTATACTTTTATTAGTATCAGTTTTTATTAATGAATAAATTTCTTCCGAAGTAAAAGATAAGATCGGAGCAAACCATCTCAATAAAATCTCAAGAACAATATTTAAAAACTTAATAGTAGATTTTCTTTTTATGCTATCAGTAGGATCACAATACAAAACGTCCTTTCTAATATCAAAATAAAAAGCAGACAAGTCTAGTGTACAAAAATTTAGCAAATCTTTATATAAGCTGTGAAAATTATATAGCTCGAAATACTTATTAAATTTTGAGTTAAGAACAAAAATTTTATGTAACATATATTGTTCTAGTTCTGGAAACTCAGTAATGTCAGTTTTTTCAAAATTTACTTTTTGAAATTTGTCATTTAAATTCCCAAGAATATATCTAAATGTATTTCTAATTTTTCTATATGACTCTGCGTGTTGTTCTAAAATCGAATGATCTATTCTTAAATCTTCTGCATAATCAGATGATGCCACCCAAATTCTTAAAATATCAGCTCCATATTTTTTTAAAATGTCTTCTGGGGATATTATGTTTCCAAGTGATTTTGACATTTTTAATCCTTTACCATCAACTACAAATCCGTGAGATAATATTGAATTAAATGGAGCTCTTCCTCTAGTTCCACATGACTCTAATAATGATGAATGAAACCATCCTCGATGTTGGTCTGATCCTTCCAAATACATAGAGGCTGGCCATTGTAAGTCTTTTCTTTTTTCAAGAACATATGCGTGAGTTGATCCACTATCGAACCAAACTTCTACGATATCGCTCATTTTTTCATAATCTTCGCTTTTGTATTTTTTTCCTAAAAATCTTTGAGCACCCTCATCAAACCAGCAATCGGCTCCTTCTTTTTCGAAAATATTTGCAACATTTTCAGTAACTTCATCATCAAGCAAAATTTCATTTGTTTTTTTTGATATAAATACCGGGATTGGCACACCCCATACTCTTTGTCTTGAAACGCACCAGTCAGGTCTTATTTCAATCATTGATTTTAATCTTTCTTTTCCTTTGCTAGGATAAAATTTAGTTTCATCAATTGCTTTTAGAGCTTTGTCTCTTAAACCATGACTTTCCATTGAGATGAACCATTGTAGTGTAGCTCGATGAACAAGGGGTGCTTTGGAACGCCAAGAATGAGGATATTGATGCACTAGCTCTCCACTGGCTAATAATTTTTTTTGCTTTTTTAATTTTTCAATAACTATTTTATTAGCTTTAAAAATATGAATTCCTTCAAATAATGGAACATTTGTTGTATATTTTCCATCATCATCTACTGTTTCTTCTGTTTTAATATTATTTTTTAAACATAAATTAAAATCATCAGGACCATGACTTGGTGCACAATGAACTATTCCTGTGCCCTCTTCTTTTGTTACAAAGCTTGCTTCTAACATCGGAATATCGTAGTCAAATCCAATTTCTAAAAATGGATGGCTACATATAGTTCCTTCAAAATCTTTTCCAGAAAAACTTAGAATTTTTTTAAATTCTTTAATATTACAATTCTCTAAAATAGATTTTAGTAAATCTTCTGCTACAACAATTTGTTTATCTCTAAAATCTGTTTCATCTTCTATTTTAATTATCACATATTTTAAATTGTTATTATATGCTAATGCCTTATTGGCAGGTATCGTCCAAGGAGTTGTTGTCCAAATTATAATTTCGCTATTTTTTAATTTATCAATTTTGGATTTCTTGACTTGAAAAGCTGCAAAAATTGTATCTGATTTATGATCTAGATATTCAACCTCTGCATCAGCTAAAGCGGTCTTTTCTACTGTTGACCAAAGAACAGGTTTATAACCTCTGTACAAACTTCCCTCTTTTAAAAATTTTCCTAATTCTCTTACTATTTGAGCCTCTGCATCAAAACTCATTGTAGAATAATAATTTTCCCAATCTCCTATAACTCCTAGTCTTTTAAATTGTTCTTTGTGGACACCAATCCATTTGGTAGCAAAATCTCTACATTCTTTTCTAAATTCATTTATAGGAACTTCATTTTTATCTTTTTTATTTTTTTTATACTGTTCTTCAATTTTCCATTCGATTGGTAAACCATGGCAGTCCCAACCAGGAACGTAAACGGAATCCTTTCCGCTCATTTGATGAAATTTAACTACTAAATCTTTAAGAATTTTATTAAGTGCTGTGCCCATATGTATGTTTCCATTTGCATATGGAGGTCCATCATGAAGAACAAATTTTTCTTTTCCTTTACTTAATGATCTTAATTTTTTATATAATTCAATTTTATCCCAGTAATCAACTATACCTGGTTCTTTATTTTGCAAATTAGCTTTCATTGAAAAAATAGTTTTGGGCAGGTTTATATTTTGTTTACTCATTCTTTAATTCAATTTTTTTTTTGCTAATTCAAGGTCTAAATTAATTTGTTTTCTTAACTGGTTAATGTTTTTAAATTTTTTTTCTTTTCTTATAAAGCTTATGAACTCAATAGTTAAATGCTTATTATAAAGATTTCCAGAAAAATTAAATATATGTACTTCTAAAAGTATTTTTTTTTGGTTAAAAGTGGGTCGATATCCCAGATTTGCAATTCCTTTCAAAGGAAAATTTTTATTTTTTTGATAAATTTTTACTGCATAAACTCCAAGTTGCGGAATGACATAATCTTTAATTTTTAAATTGCATGTTGGAAAACCAATTTTCTTTCCTAGTTGTCTTCCTTTTTCAACTTTGGCTTCAATGCTCCAATTCCTAGCAAGCAATTTATTTACAAGTTCTATTTTGCCATTAAATAATAATTTTCTTATAAAAGTTGAAGAAATAACTTTATTTTTTAATTTTAAAGGTTTTGGTTTAATTATTTTGTAATTGAAATTTTTTTCATTATTAATTAATTGATTTACATCTCCTTCTCTTTTATTGCCAAATCTAAAATTATTGCTAACAAATATATATTTGGCTTTTAATTTTTTACACAAAATTTCTTTAATAAAATTCTTAGACTTAATTTTTGAAAATTGTTTGTCAAATTTTTTAATTATTAAAAAATCTATGTTTAGTTTTTCTAAAATTTTTATTTTTTGAAATATATTTGAAATCCTAAAATTTTTTAAATGATTGTTAAAGTACATTTTTGGCATTGGTTCAAAAGTAATAACGCCAATTTTTAACTTAAATTTTTTTTTATATTTTTTTGCTAGATTAAATAATTTTTGATGACCTAAATGAAGTCCATCAAAATTACCAACTAGTAAAATTGAGTTTTTATGAATATTTGAAATTTTAAAATTTTTATAAAATTTTAATTTTTTTACCATTTTAATTCACTTTGAGAAAAAGTTGCTATAGTATTATAATTTTTTAACACCCTTTCAATCCCTTCTTTCTTGATCTCTTCTTTATGAATTCCTTCGGTTATTATTAAAGAGTCATAATTCATATTAATGGCACCTTTTATATCTGTGTTTAAATTGTCTCCTATGGCAATAATTTTTCTTTTACTACTCCCTATAGATTGATTATAAACTTCTGGATAAGGCTTTCCAAAATAAACTACTTTTCCACCTAGTTTTTCAAAAACCATTGCTACTGATCCAGCACAGTATTCTCTTTTTTCTCCTTTATCGACTATCATGTCGGGATTAGTACAAATCATTTTCTTTGAAATTGAATTTGCAAACAGCTCTTTATAATAATTTAAATCTTGGTCGTGATTGTCATATAAACCAGTGCACAATAAATAGTTGCTTTTACTAATATCTTGAGTTTTTTTATTTTTAAAGTCAATAAACAAATCAAAATCTCTTGACGGTCCAATATGGTAAAAACTTTGCTCTAGAAAGTTTTTTTTTAAATAACTTAAAGCTGCTTCTCCTGATGTATAAACATTTTTCCTCATATTTTCATTCATACCCATTTTTTCTAAAAATATTTTTACAATGTTGTTTGGCCTAGGAGCATTTGTTAGAAGTATATAATTTTTTTTTGCTTCTGAAATTTTTGCTAATA
>LWDU01036437.1_pt1 | contig 12577 bp, 5 predicted proteins | sample 727161 | NCBI WGS metagenome assembly LWDU01 (sample SAMN04566230, study PRJNA314399) | hydrothermal vent metagenome | isolation source: deep sea hydrothermal plume seawater | place: Mexico: Gulf of California, Guaymas Basin | collected 2004-07-11 | reverse complement strand
CACCATCGATCGCCACATCACAGACACGTGACCCTCCGGCGACCAGTTTTTCAATGTCTTCAGCCAAAACGCTGACGTTGACTGAGTCCTTTTTGAATCCGTACAAATTTGCTGGCACGCGCCCCTGCCTTCGCAAGCGACGTGTGTTCGCAGAACCCAGAAGTTCGCGTTTTTCTGCTGACAGACGAAAATCCTCCGTCATGTCTTTGTTTCCTGATATAGAAATTTGAAGTGAGGTGCCCGGAACGTGATCGATGCCGGATAAGGCACCATCAAGGGGCGATAAAGCTATGTTTTCGGCTGAAAAACGGACATTCATCAGCCCGATATGCGCAGATTGAGCCGCCCCAGCAAAAGCCGAAACGCGGAAGGATACCGAGGGAAAACCAGCTCTTCAACACCAATGCCGGGATTCCTTAAGATCGGGTCAGGAAGCAGACGGTGGCCGGTCCGATTATTGCCAGCTTTGGTGTGCAGGAGTGACTGCGCCACGGACATTCCGATTTCAGATCCGCCAACACAATCTCCGTGGCCCCACCTCCATTTACGCTGCCCAAACGAACATGAAAGATCAGCGTTCCGCCCGTCTCAGGGCTGCAAATTTCTGCTGTTCGCCTTAAATCTGTGGCTTTACGTCGCGTATCGCGGTGCAAATGGCTCATTTATGGCCGTCTGAGGTATGCATGGACCGTACTGTGCAGACGTCGTAAAATCGTTAAATCCGTGATATCGTTCCTGATGAGTGTTGGCAGATTCGTGTTTTCACCCCTGACCGCTGCTGCCGGGTTTAATCAGGATCGCTCTGCGTTTTTCTGCAATTGGCACTCCAAGTCACGATTGGCCACTTTTGATAATCGCGGCCCGACTCCGGTGCTCACACCTTCGTCAAAAAGATTTGTAATGCTGTGTCAGGTCCAGCAATCGCACGTCGAACAGCGTTCCGGGCCGAGCATGCGGGTCGTGCGGGCCGTGCTGACAGCGGTTTTCGTCACGGCGGCAGCTTCTGTCACTGACGGTGCGGATCCAGACGAGTCGTCCACAAACCCGGTAGCGATCGACTCTACGGACAATGTGCTGCGGGTGGCGCAGAACCTCTTTACCGATCGAAAAACGATTCTGACGCTGCGTTCGTTGCGAGAACGAATATCGTCGGGCCAATTCGACCTTGTCGGCGACGACATTGCCCGTCTGCAGGCTACCGACGCGTTTTCGATGGTACCGGCAACCAACGATGGCACGACCTTTGTGCCGCTGTATCGGGCCTTGTTCGACTTATTTCAAAACGTTCCAAAAACACACACTCAGGGTGTCGTTGAAACTCATTCCAGTGCAGCCGACAGGTGGCTGCAGACGGCCATCAGCGATCGATCGATCGACAATCTGCCACGTTTGATTCATCGATTCCCGGGAACAAGTGCCTCGCTGGAGGCACACCTGGTGATCGCGAAACTGCACCTTTATCGCGGCAATCAGCTTGCCGCGCGGGGATGGCTGGTGCCGCTGATACGACCACAGATCGATGAGTCAGTTCGCCGGGTGGCGACACAAATTCTGCAGTCGATGGACCATCATGACAGGACGTCGAATACTGGCAGTCCGGAAACCACAGACGGCAGTGATCAGCCGCCTGACGGAGTCCCGTCGCGAAGAATCAATTCTGTTCCACAATATCTGGCCTGGCAATTTCGACCTTTCGTCTCAGCGGTCCTTGAAAAACAGATTTCGGCCTTTCGCAACGCGTGCTGGCAGGCTGGTGTTTCGCCGCAGACGACATGGAACGCGGTGGTGGACGCAGACGCCGTATTTCGAAGGACTTTGAGAGGCGTCGCTGCTATCGATCCGACAACCGGCAATGCTCGCTGGCATTCTCAGCAACTGCCAAACGTGGATGTTGAAATCACAGGGAGCACGAGTAATTCGGCCGTGTTTGGGGAATTGCCCCTGGATACCGAGGCGTTTGTGAAACTCGACAATTCGCTGCTGGCGACGGCATTCTGTCGTGACAGCGTTGTTGGACAGCTGTCATCTGATGATGAGCGTATCTATGTTGTCACCGAGGAATCACGCCGCCAGTCTGTCGTTCCGCTGAACAGCGTCTTCGTCAGACGTCGGCCCAGCGATTCCTGGTCCAGCACAAAACTGGTGGCACTGGAAAAGAGTTCCGGCCGTCGTGTCTGGTCGACAGGATCATCATCGCTGGTGGATCGCCTTGGATCCGGACCTGCGGGAAGCTGGTTTGCCGGCCCGCCTTTAGTCGCCGGGCGACAGCTGTTGAATACACTTGAGTGGAACGGTGAGGTTCATCTTGGCTGTTTTGCGTCAAACACGGGCGAGCTGCTTTGGAGTACAGTCCTGGCGTTCCCGGATCAGACGATCGATAAAGATGCGGTTCGTCGACAGTGGTCGGCGACTCCCAAACGGCACGGCGGACTGATCTGGATTCCAACAACAACCGGAAATGTGTGCTGCGTTGATGAATTGACCCGGTCGGTACTTTGGTCCACGCACGTCGAACGAGACACTTCGCAAGGCCAGGTAAGTTCGGGTCGTCGAGGTCGGCCCGCTGTCTTCACTCGTCCGGCCTCTCTGCGTGACCGCTGGGCTGATGCAGGGCTGCTTTATGCGGGCCAGTCTGCTGGCGCTATAAGTCGCGATGCTGAAACGGCATCACGGCAGAGCGATACGCAGGTATCAGCAGGACGGCACCGGCTGGTGGTCTTTCCCGAACAGTCACACGATATTGTGTTTGTGGACGCAACCACGGGCATCGTGGACAGGAGAATTGTGGCAGCCTCCGGCGTGATACGAGTTCATGTTGATGGCAAGTATATTGTCCTTGCAGAATCAGAATCAGAATCAGATGCGGATGCGGATGCGGAAGCGGATGCGGATGCGGAAGCGGATGCGGGCTGGCTACGGTGCCTGGCGTGTGCGGACGGTGCTGAAGTCTGGAGCCAGCCTCTGAAGTCGATTGGCGGTCGCCCCACGGGCCATGGCGTCCTGCAGGCTTCGCTGTTGCGGATTCCGGTCAGCGATGGATCGATCGCGACTTTGGAAATAGGTTCTGGTGAGATCGTCGGCCGAACCTCAGCAATTCTTCCAACTCGAGGATGGGGACACCTGCAGGACGCACGCGACAGAGCCACAGACGATCTGCTGTACGTAGCACCGGATCGGCTGATGAGACTCTCGCACCAGCCGCCTTCCCCAAATGCCGAAGACTCGCTGGAACGTGCGTTGGGGCTGATGGCGTCGGAAAGATGGCTGGAGGCATTTCAGCTGATGGAAGGTATCGACGAGACGGATCGGGATTTTCGTGAAGTTCAGGAGGTCCGATTTCAGTGTGCTTTGCAGTTGTGCTTCGAGAACTCTGCGGAATACGTGCCAAAACTTCAGGCGTTGGCTCGTACGGAGGAGCAGACCGTCCATGTCCGGGTCTTGCGAGTCGCTCTGCTGATGAAGGACAAACAGTATGGTGCTGCCGCTGATCAGCTGGCAGAGATTTTGCGACTTAGTCCCTCCACCCTGACGATTCCAACGCCACAGATGCGGCGGCAAGCGGGCACTGCGGCGAAGGCAGAAACCGTGTCTCAGGACGTCCACCCCGCAACCGTGCGCAGCCTGCAGACGTGGGCGACCTCTGAGTTTTCGCGATTGCTGGAATTTTCGCCGGATGCGGTGGACTCGCTGATCAACGGTGACGCCGTATCAGTTGCCGTGCTGTTGTCGATTCACCACCCATTGATCCGCGACGTTCTGCATCAACAAATCAGGGATGCCAATTCTGACGAAACGGCGATCCAGTTGATTCGCCACAGCATCAACCTCGCGAAGCAGACGCTCCCTGCGTCGGGAAGCGATCGGTTTTCCGCAGAACGATCACTGCTGAACGATCGAATGAATGCCATAAAGGATCGATCGGCCAACATCGACGCCAATCTTTATGCAGCGCAGGAACTGTTGCTGGCCACGATGATCATGGACCTTCCGGACGGATTTTTGAATCACGCAGATTCCGAAACCAGCGCCCGCTTTCCGGACGCCAGGCACCTTGACGAACATTTTCGCACGGCCATGAACTCTCGATGTGCGGAATGGAAAGTTCAACCGTACGAAGCCGTTCCGGTCACACAGACGATGTCATTCAGCCGCAGCAGAACGCTGCTTTCCACAGTAGAACCGGATGATCCGTTTTTGCGACGCTTCCAGTGGGCTGCGACGTCCGGAGATTTCGGCCGCCTGCTGGCACGTGACATTCTTTCGGCAGACAACGCACGATGGTCCATCCCCGGCCGGCTTCAGGTGTATGGAACGTATTCCAACCGGAATGATTTCCTGCAGAGAACAGGCAGCATACTCCTGCTGAAGACCTACCGTGAGATCACGGCAGTGTCTGTACTGGATCAGAGAATTCTGTGGCGGCACATGCCGGTTCCGACGTCCGGCGTCGGCGTGTCATCCAACGAGAACTTCAGACACTACGACCCCGATACAAATCTGCTGCCGTCTCAAACATCCTACACTTCGTTTCGAATCGTCGGCAGTGGTGATCGCTGGCTGTGTGTTCTGCATGGTCGTCGGATTGAAATGCTGGACACCTTCACAGGTGCGGTGCTGTGGTCTGTGGAGCTGCCCACGTCTTACACGCGAGTCAGAGCCTGTGATGCGGTTGTCATTGCCGGGTCCGCCAGTATTCCGGGTGCTCTTTGTTTCGACCGACGCAGCGGCGAAATGATCAACATTACAGACGCCGCTGATCTGGCCGCGCGAGCCATCTGCAACGTCGGAGAGTTGATGGTTTGCTGGACGCGGAACGATTCAGGAGCGTCTGCGTCCCTGCAGTGGATTGATCCCGTCACCGGTCGCATCACCGACGAGGTGTCTCTGGCCGATTCGCAGTGGTTTCAGTTTCTTGATGATCGAACTTTGTGTGGGTTTAACGACAGGTCTGAGTTGTTCGTTATCAATCTGAAAACTCGGAAACAGCAATCATGTTCTTTTCATGCCGCCGGTGACACGTCACAGGCAGACAGCAGAAAAGAAGCGGGCCCTCCGGAAATTCCGCTGTGGAATCCTCGCCGCGTTCAGGTTGCCGCCGACAGTCTTAATTTCTACGTCTCCAACCGTGTCGGAATCTCAGCCGGATTTTTTCGACAGCCGTCCGGCCACCGATTCACAAGATTCGAATCCAGTCTGCGAGCCGTGAGCCGCCATGACGGTTCGTTGCGCTGGTGGATTAGCAATAATGCTGTGCTACTGGCATCGACGGATCAGCCGGATCTGCCAATACTGGTGCTCGTTGACGACTTTTCGCAGGCTGCGAATCCCGTGCAGGTGCGCCTCACACGCAACGTCTTTCGAGGGATTGCAAAACTGTCCGGCGACGAACTGTTCAAACAGGCTGTGCCGTCGAAGCAGGGTCTGCGATATGCATGGCTGGAATCTTCGGCACCGAATTCACTGGACATCGCCGTTCACGGAATGAAAGTCCGCATACTCGGTACCTCGACAACCACGATTGCACCTTAGTGCAGTTTTCGAAAACAAGTGGCTCGTTCGGGCTCGTGGGAAGCACACTGTCAGTGGGCAAACACGCCATGACAGCAGGTCCTGGCGAATCTCAGTGTCGAGGGAATCAATGATGCGAATTGCAACAGGCGGGATTATTCACGAAACGAGCACGTGCGTGGATACTCCGACAACGATGAGCCAGTTTGAGTATGACCGCGGGGTCATTCGCGGCGCAGACGTGCTGGAACGATTTCGCGGGACAAACGTCTGCACGGGCGGCTTTATCGACGGGGCGGCACATAACGGTTTCGAACTTGTACCGCTGCTGCGTGCGTCGGCATTTCCGAATGGGCTGATTGTTCGAAAAGACTACGATGCACTCAGGCAGGAGATGCTGGATCGACTGGCCGAGGCCGAGCGTGAAGGCGGACCTGTCGACGGAGCATTGCTGGACCTGCACGGTGCGATGGTGATTGATGGAATCGATGATGGCGATGGCGACGTGATTGCTGCGTTTCGGGAATACCTGGGACCGGATCGTCCGATCGTCGTGACGCAGGACCTGCACGGCAATCATACACGGGCGCGCGTGGCCGCTGCGGATGCGCTGGTGGGATTTGATACTTTCCCCCATGTCGACATGGCCGATCGAGGAATCGAAGCCGCCGCGATCATTGCCCGCACGGTGCGCGGTGAAATTCGTCCACGGATGGCGATCCATCAGTTGCCTCTGTTCTGGAGTACACCGTGCCAGGTGACTGCGCATCCGCCGATGGATGAAGTGCTGCGGTGCGTGCATGACATCGAAACTCGACCCGGTATCATCTGCGTGACGATCGCAACGGGCTTTCCGTGGGCAGATGTGCCGGATGTTGGCAGTTCGGTGATGGTCGTTGCTGATGACGACCAACAACTGGCGCAGGAGACCGCGGACGAACTGGGCATGTGGATCTGGGAGCGTCGCGAACAGTGGCATTCCCCTCCGCTGACGGTTCGCGCGGGGCTGCAGCGTGGCGAAGAGGCTGGCCGGTATCCGATCATTCTGGCCGATCACGCCGACAACACCGGGGGAGGCTCGCCGGGCGATTCCACGGAAGTTCTGCAGACGTTCCTGGATCTGAAACTGCAGGACGCACTCATTCTGTATCAGGTCGATCACGAAGTCGCCGTTCAGGCTCAGCAGTCCGGGGTCGGCAGCCGCATCAGCGTGTCTTTGGGTGGCAAATCGTCTCCCGTTCAGGGCCAGCCAGTGCGTGCGGAAGCCGAGATTCTTGCCGTCTCGGACGGTGCGTTCTCTTACGACGGGCCAATGTTTGCGGGGCTGACCGGCTCGATGGGACCATCGGCATGGTTAAGAATCAACGGAATCAACGTCGTCGTTGTCACCGCTCGGGAACAGCCGTTCGACATGGCTTTCGCCCGATCACTCGGTGTCGACTGTGCGAAGATGAAGTACATTTCGGTCAAGTCCGCCGCGCATTTTCGTGCGGCGTTCGAACCAATCGCCGGCAGTATTCACAACGTCGATGCCGCCGGTATTCACACCCACGATTTCAGTCAACTGCCATCGACGAAACGAACGCGCGATGTGTTTCCTGTTGAGATCACGCCGGATCAGGCCTGATCAGAGAAAGTCAAATTCTGAGAGCGGTTTGTGGCCTGGCGCACGCAGCACCGGCACAGCAGAAAATGCCCGGCAGGCAGGCTTCTTCGAAGATTATCCGGTAACCTGTTATTGGACAGCAGCTTGTCCCTGACCGACCCACAAATGCCGGTACCGGCAGGTCGGCGCAAAGCAGAAATCTGTTCATGCTGACTGAGCGATAAAGACTGCCATCAGGAAAGTCGTTGAAACATGACAAATCAATCGGAACGAACAGTGACAAGGTGGCAGATGACAGCAACATTCGTCTGCATTCTGCTGCTCCGTACGCCGTCGTGCTTCTCACAACAGGAGACACAGCGGAACGCCGTCGCCGCGCCTCCGAAATCGACAGGGCGGCTGACTTCAGCAGACGGTCTGGCGCCGCTTGATCAACGACCGCAGCCCTGGCGACGGCGGGCGGAACCCATCCTGTCAGCACGGACAACTGCACAGGACTGGTGCCGGATCGTGTGTTATTCGCCGCACGTGATCCATCACGACGGTCGTTTTCGGATGTGGTATCTCGGCACGTCCGAAGCGTCACGGTCCAACAACATCGTGATGGGATATGCCGAATCGGACGACGGATTCTCGTGGCAGGCACATCCGAACAATCCGATTCTGACCAGCGACGATGTGCCGTGGGGACAAATCATTCAGACACCATTCGTGATGTTTGATCCGGCCACTCAGCAGTTCCGCATGTGGTTCGTGTCGGGTGCAGGCGTCACCAAAGACGAGTCAGCGACTGGATTATGCGACCAGTCCGGACGGAATCAGGTGGACCGTCCATGATAAGCCTCTGTATCGTTCCGGCCGGTCGCCATCGATCATCCGCGAAGCCCCGCATCGGTATCGCATGTGGATGGGTTCCACACCCGACTTTGACGTCGCTTCCAGCGGACTGTACGAAAACGTCTATGAGTTCCAATCGGTCGATGGATCGTCATGGAGCCGCAGCGAACAACCCGTGCTGCAACCAGCCGCGCCGGCTCGAAGCGTCGTGTATCCGTTCGTTATTCGTGAAGACGACGCGTGGTACATGTGGCACGGTTGTCATGTCGACGGCGGCCGATTTGAGCTGTTTTGTGCGACGTCGAAAGATGGCACACACTGGCACGTCGACCACAACCGCCCCGCATTTCCGGCGGCTGAAGGCAAACAGCGATTTGACAGTCGATATACGTCGACGCCCTGCATCGTCCGTCTGAAGGATCGGCTGTTGCTGTATTATTCGGCCCGCGACTGGCAGACAGAATACATCGATGGATCCGGCCGAAAGCGTCGCGATGGTGCCGGCGTCTATTCACACATCGGTGTGGCTGAACTGCTGCTGAAATGAGTGCCGGTCCGTCCGACATGACTCTTTGAAGTTGCGCGTTTCTTAACCCTCCCGCTGGCGGGAGGGTCGAGCCTAAGCGAGGGGAGGGTTTACTGGGCGTATTGGTCGACTTGTTGTCGAGCGATTGCAGCAAACACCCTCCCCGCTCGTTCCTCGTGGGCATGCCATTTTCTCATGTCGGAACGCGTCTTTCGCGGGTGGCACCGTTTGCTCGCCAACGGAATGCCGCAGGCACCAGAGGCTGCGACAGAGCGGCGTGATAAAAATCGACGCTGCAGACATAAACCTCCTGTTGCTGCGCAACCCTTGTTGCAAGCAACAGGGCCACCCGGGAGTTCACCGGTCGGGCTGCGCCACATACGTTGTCTGAGGCAGAGGCAGGTACCGCGGTGATCAGAAAGCTCGGTAGAGGCCGAACCAGAACACCCCGGTTTCGTTTGTCAGCGAGTAGCCGTACTCCGTACGCACCGTCAGGTTTTCAACAAAGCTCAGCAGGGGGATCTCGAAGTAAAGACCCGCGCCGATCGCGTGATCCACTTTTCCCTGGGCCTGATTCAGCAGATACGAACGGCCCACGTCGTAGAACAAAGCACCGTCCACGGAAGTCAGGGCGGCAGTGTTATCCAGAACTTCATAATCGATGTCGCCCGCCACGGGGAAACGCCATTCCAGCGAACTCAACCAGAATGCATTGCCTTCCGTCTCTGTTGCCCGGCGACCTCGAAAACGCCCGGGACCGCCCAGCCATACCCGCCGGCCAGTCGTCCGGCGATTTTTGTTTCTGCCAGCCAGCCGTCAGCACAGCACAACCGCTGAACGACGCCCAGTTGCCCGGAGACCCGGCCATAGTCGGCACCTCCACTGAACGCTCTGACACCCTGCTCAAAGTTCGCATCAACGCGAAAACCGCGATCAGGATCCCAGTACGGCATTTGCGAATCGGCATGAAAGTCGATGCCAAAGGCACGAACATTGTCGTACTGTTCGATCCGCGGGTCCGCCGAGATCGTGTTGTCCTCGTCCGGAAAAAAGTTGTCGCCAAAGCGAGTGTACAGGTCGATGTAGCTCAGGTTCGGATAGATCATGCTTGTGGAATAGTTCAGCACTCGCCGCAGCGCGATTCTGGCCTGGTGACCGGGGTCGTTCGCCACCGTCGAAAGCAAAGCGTATTCGTACCGGGCCAACAGCTGCCAGTTGGCGGACGGCATGTTGTAGACAATCGCATCAATGCCCGCGGACAGGTAATCCGTGTTTCGCGACGCCGTCGCGGCTGTATAGGCGACAAAGGGAGAAATTCGGTATCGATCGGAAGAGATGAATGAACTTCGCAGTCCGATTCGTCCGTCTCCGTCAATGCCGAACCCGGCCACCACGCCGTGTTTCTGCCACGGCTGCATTAGCGAAGCTTCATCGACGGGCGTATAGAATGGACTGATGCGAGCACTCCACTCGGGCTTCCATAAGTTGTTGTACGGGTCCGAATCCATCACGACGCCGTCGGGATCAATCGTCACCTGTTCCGGTTCTTCGTCTGAGACGATCGTCACCAACCAATCATTGGATGACAACCTCTCGACGTGCACACCGTCCTGTTGAACGTTGGCGGCGTCCGACAGTGTTGCCAGTTGAGTCCGGTTGCGGCTTCCTTCGAAAGTGAACGCCACGTCGACCGGCTCATTGATTTCAGCGGATTGCGATATCTTCGCCTGCGTTTGATAACCAGTTTCTGTTTCTGTGACGGAAACATCCTGCACGTTCCAGTCAGCGTTGCCGCTGCCATGCAGCCACTGGCTGAAGAACGGCTCCCAGCTCTGTCCGGTAAAATCTTCCAGTTCGCGCTGATAGTCAGCGACCGTCAGAATTCGAAAGCGATACGTCTGAAACAACTGTTTCATAAAGGCAAAGAATCTGTCCCGCCCCATGCGATGCTGGATCATTCCCGTGATCCGCGAGCCCCGGTCATACACCAGAAAGAACAGGTTGTGCAGATGGCCAATGTCGTCCAGTGACCCCAGCGACGTGCCATTGCCGCCGCGTCCTCGATACAACCCGTACCCACTGTGAACAAGGCTGCGATACTGCACGTTCGGAAACTGAAACGGCCCATATCCGGGAAACTCCAGCAGCTCTGCGTCTTTGCCGTACTTGTCTTCCATCTTCACCCGAGTGAACCATGTCACCAGTCCCTCGTCCATCCACGGCTCGTGATAGCCGTCGGTCCCCACGGCGGAATACCACCACTGATGGCAGATTTCATGACTGACAAGGTGCTCAACGTATCGAGCCGCATATTTTGGAGTGTCGAAAATGCGTTCGTCGATCATCACAACGCCCGATGATTCGTTCCCGTTCCAACCGAAATAGGATTCCGTCAGTTCGAATTCTTTGTATGGGTAGGGACCAAACCAGTTGCTGTAGGTCCGCAGACAATCCTCGGCCGTTCTTAATGCGACCGTGGCGTGATCTTTGTGCTCAGGAAAGTACAGCACGCGGATGGGCACACCTTCAGAGACCGAAGTCAATTCGTGAAACTGTCGACTGGCAACGATTGTAAAATCCCTCAATCCGTCGCCGTGAATGTTCAGTGTCTGATATCCGTCAGCGCCAACGGTGCTGGCGGTCACGTGTCCGCCGGTCACAACCTTATGGTCCGCGGGCAGCTTCAAAGTGACATCGTAGATGCCCGCTTCGTTGTGCCACGGCTGATGCCACGGCGTGTACGGAACAGGACGCCATTCGTTCTGTTGATGCACGGCCAGGACCGGATACCAGTTCAGCAGATTTGTGACGCCTTTGTGCTGACCCAGTCGTCCCATGATCGGCGGGATGTCGATCCAGTAACGCAGGGCGACCTGTACAGACTCGCCCGGGCCCACCGGTTTGTTGAGCGTCAGATGCAGTTGTGTGTCGTGCTGCCGGTCAAATCGCCACGGCAGGTCGTGCTCACCGGATGTTGCGGACGTCAGATGAAATCGACGTCCCTGCCTGTCAATGCTGTGTCGGGGCTCAAGCCGCATTGATTCAACCGTTCGTTCGCCGGCAGCGATCATTTCCTTCGACAGCTTATTGTTGGCAACGACCTGGAACACGAGTGCGTCGGTTGGTTCACTGCCGGAATTCGTCCAGACAACTTCCTGAACCACATTCACGCGCCGCTGCTGAGGATGCAGCTGGATATCCAGCGTGTAACGCGGCAGATTCAGGTTTTGAGCCGACGACGGGCCGGACACGCGGGTGACGACGGGTGCCGCCGAAAGGGCCGGAACGTCCGTCGGCAGTTCGTCAGCGCAAACACTTCGAAGAGATACCAACGAAAGTATCACCAGGATCGGTGTATATCGCATCGACCTGCGGGTCAGGTCACTAACGATTTTGTCGACTGCTCCGATCATGGAAGCTGGGTACTCCTTACCACAGGTGTCAGCGCCGCGATCAAGGCATCGCGGCAGGGGCTTATTGCTCGTCATCGGTCAGAAATCGATTTCGACGGGACATAATCGCGTGCGAATGCTGTCTGTTTCCAGGACAGGGGCCGGAACGGCGTCAGTGCCGCTCCAGGACTCCAAACCCGCGACGTCACATCGTCCGGATCACTTACACCATGAGCCGATTAAATCCGAAATCAGACAGACAGCGGCACAAACCGCCGGTCTGGGCGTTTGATCGGCAGCAGATCCAGCCGGTCCAACCCGGCGGTGTCAGGACACGGGATACGCCCTACGGGAAGTTCGACGACGGTTTTCACCGTTTCAACGCTATTTCCGGCAGATTCACCGTGCCAAAGTCGTTTCCGGGACATTCGCGAGCCGGAGATGAGGTGTGTGAGGCGATTCCGGAAAAACACTTGAACTGAATCGCCAGCGACGATACCTTTCCGCACTCGCTGGCCACTCGTGTACAGTTCCCGCCAGCCATCACTTTTCCCCTGTAGCTCAGTTGGTAGAGCAGGCGGCTGTTAACCGCCTTGTCGTAGGTTCGAGTCCTACCGGGGGAGCTCGTTTCTGTTCTGCGTATTTGCAGTACAGACCAGTTCACAGAAAACGCCGAGAGGTTCGCCTCCCGGCGTTTTTGCATATCCG
>LWDU01002657.1_pt1 | contig 12578 bp, 15 predicted proteins | sample 727161 | NCBI WGS metagenome assembly LWDU01 (sample SAMN04566230, study PRJNA314399) | hydrothermal vent metagenome | isolation source: deep sea hydrothermal plume seawater | place: Mexico: Gulf of California, Guaymas Basin | collected 2004-07-11 | reverse complement strand
TATTTTCTACGTCTGATGCAGTACCTATAAAAGATGTTGTTGATTTGATTGTTGAGTACATGAATTTTAAAGGTAATGTTGTTTGGGATAGTGATAAACCAGATGGTCAATATAGAAAACCTTCAAGTATTGAAAAATTAAAATCTTATTTACCTGATTATAAATTTACTTCAGTACAGGATGGATTAAAAGAAACTGTTGAATGGTTTTACGAAAATTATGAGGATATTAGAAAATGAAAAAGGCACTAATCACCGGCATTAATGGACAAGATGGTTCTTATTTAACAGAGTTATTATTAAAAAAAGGTTATGAAGTTCATGGTATCCTAAAAAGAAATTCAGTAGCAGAAAATCAAACTGCCAGATTGAATGATACTTATCCAATCATAAAGGATAATCTATATTATGCAGATATGACGGATATGGCGTCATTGGTTAGAGTCTTACAAGAAGTACAACCTGACGAGATTTATAATTTAGCAGCACAATCTCATGTGAGAATATCATTTGACCAACCAATTTATACAGCACAGACAGTAGCGATTGGAACTATGAATTTATTAGAGGCGATAAGGTTGATGTGTCCTGACGTAAAAATGTATCAGGCATCATCATCAGAGATGTTTGGAAATTCAATAGATGATGATGGATATCAAAGAGAAACTACATCAATGAATCCAACGAGTCCATATGGATGTGCAAAAGTTTTTGGTTATAATTTAGTTAGGAATTATAGAAATTCATATAAGTTATTTGCATCTAATGGTATTTTATTTAATCACGAATCACCGAGACGAGGTACTAATTTTGTTACTAACAAAGTAGTTAAGGAAGCAGTAAAGATAAAATATGGAGTAACAGATAGGTTAATGTTGGGTAATTTAGATGCATATAGAGATTGGGGACATGCAAAAGATTATGTTCGTGCTATGGTTATGATATTAGAACAAGATAAACCACAAGATTTTGTATGTGCCACGGGTATATCACATTCTGTCAGAGATTTATGTGATTATACATTTTCAAGTTTAGGTTTGAATTATAAAGATTATGTTGGGGTAGATGAAAAGTATTGTAGACCTGAAGAATTAAAACACCTAAAAGGTGATTCATCACGATTAAAGTCTATTGGATTTAAATCTGAATATACTTTTGAAACCATGTTGGATGAGATGATTAGTCATTGGGTGGAGATTTATAAATGAAACACATTTTAATCGTAACTACGATTTATAGATGTGGGGAAAGGATGTATCCAATCATACCTAAATTGGCCAAATCTTACAAGGTTAGTTTACTAACTTTGTATCAGATGCATCGTGGTGGTAGATATCGTGGTTGGAATGGAACTAATGATATGAGAGATACTTTTGATAATGAGTATTCTAAATATTTTGAGAATCATTGGACAGGTGAAGTTTACGGAAAGGGGTTACTTGATTTATCTCAATTTGATGCCATTATTCAAGATGATTGTAGGGATAGAAGCGGTCTGGATATTTTATACAGAGAGGCAAAGGAACACGGAATATTAGTATTTGGAAATCAACATGGTGGTAATAATTTTAATCCTGATTGGTCAAAGCCACCTACTGAACATGGTGGCAGATATCCCTTAATGGGCATTGAATCAAATTTTGATAAGTGTTTTTTCTATGGTCAGTATGAATTTGATTACTATACACAATTTGCTGATGAGAAACATTATTTACTTGGTGGATTTCCATCAAATGATAAATTGGGAAAGTACGAGAGAACTAACAAACATATATTAGTAATAACAAATTTTCTCGGTAACAATCCAAATAGAAGATTTAAGGGTAGAGAATTTAGTGAAAAATTTGTAGAAAATATTGGATTAAAAGAGATACAAGAAAAATATCATCGGCCAGTATTAGTAAAGGTAAAGAGTAGGTTACACGACGCACCATCTTACGAAATAGATAAGAAATATGTTTCTGATATATTGTCTCGGTGTGGTGTTGTAGGGGAAGTAGTGTTTGATGTAGAAGATGATAATAAACTAATTTGTGATTCAGTTTGTGTGATTGGAGCAGCAAGTACTATGATGTACAAACCAATACAGAAAGGTATTCCTACGGTTATGATTAAAGGTAGTGGTTGGAGTGATTTCTTTGGAGATTTTTCTGGTATACTCGATTGGGATAAAGAGGTAATTATCAAGGAACTTGAACGACAAGAAACAGATGGAAAGGATACTAAGTATTTAGAATATATTATACACGGTTCGTCTGATTATACTTCAACAGAAAAATATGTAAATCATATAGAAAGGTTAGTATGAGTTTTGAAGTAATAAAAGAGTTTGAAAATAAAATAGCAGAATTTTATGGTTCACCTTATGCAGTTGCAACTGATTGTTGTACTCATGCAATAGAATTATGTTTAAGATATAAGGAAGTAAAGAAATATACAGTTCCACCAAAAACTTATCCTTCAATTCCTAATTTGGCAGAGAAGATAGGGATTGAGTTTGAGTGGGAAGAACAAGATTGGGAAGATTATTATTATTTAGGTGGAACAAATATAATAGATGCGGCAGTACTATGGAAAGATAATAGTTATATTCCAAATAGTCTTATGTGTTTAAGTTTTCAGTTTCAAAAACATTTGAGTCTTGGTAGAGGTGGTATGATATTAACAGACGATAAAGAATCAAAAGATGAGTTAAAGAAAATGTCCTATGATGGTAGATTACCTGATATACCTTGGACAGAACAAAATATAAGTACAATGGGATATCATTATTATATGACACCAGAAACTGCCACTTTAGGATTAGAGAAATTACCAAAGTCAATTGAAACAGAATCAAAAGAATGGAATGTAGATGACTGGCCCGATTTAAGAAAAATGGATTTATTCAATGATAAGTGATAAGTCAAATGTATTTGATTCAGCTCAACTCGGTAAGGATGTTAAGGTAGGGGCATATGCCGAAGTAGGTAGGGACGTGGTAGTTGGTGATAACACTAATATATCAGCCGGAGTGTTTATACCAGAAAATGTTATAATAGAAGATAATGTATTTGTGGGCCCACACGCAGTATTTACCAATGATAAGAATCCACCATCCTTTGGTGAGTGGAGAAAAGAAGAACCAACCATAGTAAAGAGTGGAGCTTCCATAGGAGCAAACTCAACCATACTACCAAGTCTAACAATAGGTAAGGGTTCGATAGTTGGAGCAGGTTCAGTAGTAACCAAGAGTGTACCAGATGGGGTTACTGTAGTTGGAAATCCGGCAAAGATACTAAGATGAAATACTTACATATTGTAGGTGCAAGACCACAATATATGAAACTCGCCCCATTGGTGAGAGAGTTTAAGTCTCAAGGGTTAGATTTTGACATACTACATACAGGACAACATTATGATGATTCAATGTCATCCAATTTCTTTACAGAACTCAGCATAGAACCACCAAAGTTTCAATTTGATAATAATAATAAACCATACCCAAAGATGATATCAGATATGATTGGTGATATATCTTCAGTTATAGATGATTATACTGATGTAATAGTATATGGGGATACAATAACCACCTTGGCGGGTGCATTATCGTCAGTTTTTAGTGGGAAAAAATTACATCATGTTGAGGCAGGAGTTCGATGTAAAAACTTAGAAATGCCAGAAGAAAAAATTAGAAGATTGGTAGATGAGGCATCTAATTATTTATACTGTTTAACCGATACCGATATGGATAATTTATCTCATGTTGGTGGAACGGTGTATTCGGTTGGAGATTTAATGTATGAAAATTTCTTATCTCAAGATATTAAGAAGATAGACAAGAGTGGTTATATATTTGTTACGATTCACAGAGAAGAAAATACACGAGAAAAAGAACTCACAAGTATAGTAGAACAATTAAATCTACTCAGTCGTACACGAGAGATTATTTTTCCAATTCACCCACGAACACTAAGTTGTATAGAGAAGTACGGACTGAAGTTGGAGTTCGAACATTTAGAGGCTATAAGTTATGGAGAAGTTATATCTTACATACAGGGTAGTGACTGTGTGATTTCGGATAGTGGTGGTGTTCCAAAGGAGGCATATTGGTTGGGAAAGAAAAGTGTGGTTGTGTTGAATGGCCTTGTATATCCAATTCTTGAACACGAAAAGTATAGTGTTCGGTCAGACTACAATAATATATTAGAAAGTCTTAAAGAATTAGAACAATTACCTGAAATAGAAGATTTCAATTTATTTGGAGATGGTAAAACTTCTAAGAGAATAGTGGAGATTTTAAATGGTTAGATTTGGATTGATAGGTGCATCTGGATATATAGCACCAAGAGTGAATTAGTTACAATACTTGACCCGAATGATTCAGTTGGAATTATAGATAGATTTCATCCAAAGGCTACATACTTTAGTGAGTATGAGAGATTCGATAGAGAGGTTGATAGACTAAGAAGAATGGGAAAAGGTCTTGATTATATTTCTATAGCATCACCCAATTATTTACACGATGCTCACATTAGATTTGCATTAAAGAATGGAAGTCATGCAATATGTGAGAAACCATTAGTGTTAAATCCTTATAGTATTAGTTCATTAGAAGAACTACAAGTCGAAACAGGTAAGAACATATATCCAATTTTACAATTACGATTACATCAGAGTATTATTGATTTAAAAGAGAATCTTGGTAAGAAGAAGAATAATAAGGTAGAGTTAAAATATGTAACACCACGAGGAAAGTGGTATCATTATTCTTGGAAAGGTGATGATGTAAAATCAGGTGGAATAGCTACCAACATAGGAATACATTTCTTTGATATGTTATTGTGGCTATTCGGTGATATAAAAAATAATTATGTTTCACATCATAGTAATTATAGTACAAGTGGTTATTTAGAGTTAGAACGGGCAAATGTAGATTGGTCATTAAGTGTGGATGAGAGAGATTTACCACACGATGATTGGAAGGCCTTTCGTACCATAAAGGTAAATGGAGATGAGATAGATTTTTCAGATGGATTCTCCGATTTACATACTAAATCCTATGAAGAAATATTAAATGGTAATGGATTTACATTGGAAGATGCAAAACCTGCACTTGATTTGGTACATAAGATCAGGAACTATAAAACATAATACTTATTAACATATTAAACTAACGAATAAGGAGCAATAAAGTGTCAGAACAAGAAGATAAATTAAAGTTAATTGAGGAAGATTTAAAAAATAAAGCTTTAGAAATAGAAAAAAGTGAAGAACTACTTTCTAATAAACAGAAAACAATCAATTCAAAATTAAATATTATTGGTAAAGATGAATTATTTATATCGTTAGCTAAATCTGTAAATGATATTTTTACTGTTTATGAAGCTTCATTGGGTACTACTGAAGGCTGTAGCGAGTTGGTTATTAATTTAATTGAAGCCAAAAATAAGATTGATGCTCAATTAATTTCAATGGGACCAGGCAAATTGATGCAGGAATAGGTATATGGATTTATGGAATAGCTTATGTGTAAAACATGATTATATTAGTAAACATTCAAAGAAAGATTTAATAATATATTTACCAACGAGAAGTAATCCCAAAGGACTTATTAAAACTCTTTTGATGATGCGTGAGACTTGTGATTCTATATCAAATTTTGATGTTTTGGTTATTGTTGATGAAGATCAAGTAGAGATGTATGAAGAAGAAAAAGATAGATATGCCAGAGTTCTTGTGGAAAAAGATAAAGAAGAATTTATTGACGATTATGGTGGATACGAACTATACGGGAACATTCTTTTTGATAATATTCTTTGGTCTTATTCAGAACACGACTCAACAGATTGGTGGAGTATATTTAACATAAGAAATGAGTTCTTAAAGGAGAATGATTATTATTTTGACGCATTATGGACAGATGATTTTGTTGGACTTTCTTTAAATTGGGATAAAGATATTGTTAGTAAAAAACATTATTTTGAAGATGATATTTTTACATTACACCAATCAAAGGATGGTGGAGGAGAAAAGAGATTCTTGGAGTGGTACAAAACGTGTTATACAGGTACTAAAGATGATGACCATGAGGCAATTTGGAGAAGGTCGGAAGCTTTACCAGTTACAACACGGAAAATGAGTTTAATGGTTAATGAAGTAATAAAACCAAATTATTTGACTTCTCAATTTGAAATGTTAATAGCATCAGTTATATTGATTCTCTATAAAGAATACGGTCACAATAGACTTGTTAATGGTGATTATTCTTGGGATCACTTTATACATGTTTTAAAACATGATGCAGTGCCATCGAATAAAATGGGAACAGGTGGATTTGTAAATAAAAGGCTCAGTTTTGATAATTGGACACTTAAAGAAAATTTTAGTGTTATAAGACCAATAGTTGAAGAAATAAATAGGATTATTATCGACCCTGATAAAACATAATGAAAATTAAAAATATACATAATGCATTTACTATCGTAGAATCGGACAGTAAATTTTTTACACATTTGAGGTCAATATGAACAAGAATAATATTATTATTTACGTTTCGTCACGAAACAATTATGATATGTTAAGTGGAGAGGTTTTAAAGAATATTAATACAGAAGGATTTGAATTTATCAATGTGGATGACTTTTCATCTACCGAAGAAATAAAAAAAGGTAAGCAAATTTGTAAAGAAAATGACATAGTATTTCTTGAGAATAAATCAAGAGGAGTTCAAATGGCAACACAAACTCTTATTGACTTCATCAACGAAAATCGACCAGATTGTAAATGGGTATTTTGTTTTCAACATGATGTATATCCTATAACGGACAATTTTTTTGGTAGAATATCAAAATTGATCAGTGATGATAAACTTGATGAGTTTGGTACATTAGGATTTAATCGAATTGACATGGGTAAACATACTGAACATGCATATCAAGATTGGCAGAGTGGAAATAAACCACTTGGCTTTGTTGGGTTAGCACATTTATCTATATATGATAAATCTAAGAGATGGTTACAACCAACAAGAAATCGGTGGTTATTGGATAATAAGGATTGGAGAAAACCGTTCAGTATAGAAATAATAGCATGGACGGCAATAGGAATTAATGTGGATTTATGGTCAGAGTGGATAGAACCAACAGATGAATATCATTTTCATTTATGGGCACCAGATGTATCTATACAATTTTTATATAATAATTTTCATAATGTGGTATTACCAGATTTATACATTATGAATCGGCAAGAGTTAAAAGAGAAGTATGGAATAAATGCCAATTCGGCAAAAGGTTCACAAGAAGGTAATGAGTATCATTTTGGACATTATCATCCATCACATAAGGCATGGAAAGAAAGGTGGGGATGGGAATATGATAATCCATCCACTATACCACCAGTGAGAGAAAGTTATAAGGGAACATTAATTGAAGAATTTATCAGTCACGATACAAGCACGGGCCCTTTAAGTGTAACAGGAGCAGCAGGATTAATAGGTAGTCATCTATGTGATGAGTTACTATCTATTGGATGTGAAGTAGTTGGAGTAGATAATTTATCTTATGGTAATTTAGATAATTTAAAAGAATCTTTATCGTTTGATAAATTTACGTTTATTGAGTCAGACTGTACAGATGATTTTTGGAGATTATCTAAAACTTGTAGGTGTGAAGTATCGTGTGATTGTGATTTGAGTCAATTCCATTATGTATTTCATTTAGCATCATACAAGAAAACATATCCTAAAGTTGGGTTTGAAAGTAAAGTTACTTCGTCTGATGTTATGATAAATAATTCGATGATGATAAAACAAGTATCAGATTTTTGTAAATCAGATGGTGCACGATTAATATTCACTTCAACTTCTGATGTCTACGGTCACCACGAAACCTTTAATGAGGAAGATAGTGTATCCATATCCAAGACAGATGTGGAAAGACAATCTTATTCACTTGTTAAATTATTTGAGGAACAAGTCTTATTAAACTTATATAATCAAGATGAGTTGAATGTTTCAATTGCAAGGGTGTTTGGATGTTTTAGTGAAAGATCAAATAAAAAATGGAGTGGTGGTCATGTTCCATTGTTCATTGATACGGCACAGAAGAACGATGATATTGTAATTCATGGAGATGGTCTACAGACACGAAGTATGGCATATGTTGGGGATATAGTTAATGGTTTAATCTCTATAATGGATAATTTTGATGTATGTAATGGAGATATTTTCAATCTTGGTACTGATGAGGAGATGAGTGTATTAGAACATGCAAAAATAATAAAAAAAATAACAGATTCGGAATCTAATCTTATATTTATAGACGAAGAAAGGGCACATGGTAAATACAAAGACATACGAAAACGAAAACCGAACCTTGATAAATCAAAAAAATTATTAGGTTATAGTCCAACAAAGTCATTTCAAAGTGCATTAAAAGAGGTTATAGAAAGTGTCAAAAAATAAAATATTGGTGGTGTATAATACCTGTACTCATGGTGGAGTACCAAACGTTGCGGAGTGGATAGAAAAAATAAAACCATTAGTATCACGGACATTAGATGGTGTTACAATTTGCCATTCAGATAATGGTTCAGATGATAAGTCTTTAAATATAGTTAAAAAAGAATTTGGAAAGGACATATCATATTTTAATATAAAAACACCTTTACCAGTTCATATAACATTTAATGCTTGTGTTAGAGAATGTGTAAGTAGATTTGGTGAATTCGAATGGTACATACATTTAAGTTCGGGTACAACATTTGAAGATAAATCTGATTTAGAAAAAATTTATAATTATGTAAATTCAGATAGTGATATTGCAAGAGCAGTAGTTCCAGCACAAAATGATAATTCCGCACCCATAGATTTTATAATGCATGGACTTGAGATAAAAGCTAAAGGGGGAAATAAAAAAGGTCACCAATTGGAGCAGACACCTGAAATGCAACGGTGGGATAAATCAAAAAAATATGTACTAAGGCCCGGCCAAAGGACAAATAATCATGCTTCAGTTATTAGTAATGAATGGTATAAGAAATATGGTGGTAAATTACATCCTGATATATATAATGGGATGGGAGTTGAGGGGAACTATTCTTATTTAGCAACCGCGATAGGTAAACAAAATATAATAATACCTACTGATATCATAGGAAGATTTGTTCCTAATGATGAAATAGAAGCTTCGGCCAAAACAAAATATGGAGTAACAAGGAGCAGTTGGATGTTTAAAAATTTTAGAGATTTAAAGTCCATAAATAAAAAAAATCAACATCTTGGGTACATTACAGATTTACCTGGCCGATTCAGACTTGAATCAAAGGTAATAATAAATGGACGATTACTTAGTAATTACGAGGTTGTTTGATGAGGCTGGGTTTTATATCGAAGAACAAAACCAAAAGATTTTGTATGATACTTTGTGTAAAGATTTGTTTTTATCGGATGAAGAATTTAATTATGATGATATAGAAAGTGATATGTATGAATAAAATACTTTGTATAACACCAATTACTCATCTTGATGGTGTTTATAAAAAATTGTCATCATGTGGTGATGTCATTTACGAACCGAATATTACAAAACAAGAGCTAAAAATATTACTCGATACGACAGGAGCTAACTATTTATTTACGAATCCAAATAAACAAAATTTTATTTTGGATAAAGAAGTTTTAGAAGATAGTTATCTTAAAGTTATTAACACTTGCTCAACAGGATTAAATCATATCGATTTGAATTATTGTGAAAAAAAGGGAATAGATGTTTGGTCATTGAAAAAAGATTATAGATTAATAAATGATTTACCATCCACATCAGAATTAGCATTTGGTTTAATGTTATCTTTGTTGAGAAATATACCAAAATCATTTCATTCAGTAAGAGATGGTAATTGGGATTATGAACCTTATGTTGGACACCAAGTAAAGGGAAAGACTATTGGTGTAATTGGTTATGGTAGACTTGGTAAAATTATGTGTCGGTTATTTGATGGTTGGGGTGTAAAAGTTTTAGTAGATGATCCTTACACTTGGACATTGAGACAAGATATTCCAACAGTAGATAGGGGTACTTTATTGAAAAAATCAGATGTGGTTTTCTTACATACACACGTAACAGATGAAACTCGTGGTATGGTAGATGATGAGTTTCTATCTCAAATGAAACAAGGAAGTTATTTAGTAAATACGGCACGGGGTGAATTAGTTGATGAAGGTTCTATAATCAAATCTATTGAACAAGGACATTTGAAAGGTTACGGAACAGATGTAATTAAAGATGAGTTCGGTGATATACAGAATAGTAAGTTAGTAGAGTTCTCAATCAATCCAAATAATAATGTAGTGATAACACCACATATTGGTGGCATGACAATAGAAGGACAGACAAAAGCCTATACTTGGGCAGTGAGGAAGTTTAAGAATAAATGAAGTTATTAACAATAATACCAACAAAACTTGATTCGAAGAGATTAACTAAAAAAAATATTAGAGATTTAAATGGACAACCACTATTTTTATATTCAATAGACTATGCACAGAATACAAAACACGAGAATAGGATAATAGTATCATCTGAAAGTGACGAAGTAAAGGATTTAGTACCCGATGAAATATTTTTTCACCGTAGAAGTGAAGATTTATGTGGGGATGTAGAAGTAGTAGATGTATATTTAGATATAATAAAAAATATTAATACTGAGTTTGATTATGTAATATGTTTACAACCAGACAATCCAAACAGAAGTAATACACTTGATGAATGTTTGGATTATTTAATTGAAAATAATTATGATGATTTAATTACGGTAAATAACGAGTACAAAAGAAGCGGTTCAGTTAGAATTTTTAAATATGAGTATTTAAAGACTGGACTTGTTAGTAAAAGAATGGGTTGTATTAGAGATGATGCAACAGATATTCATTATAAGGAAGATTTAGAGGCATTATATGACTAAAATAATATCAGAAATAGGTTGGAATCATATGGGAGATATGAATCTCGCCAAAGAAATGATTCACGCATCAAAAGAAAATGGGGCAGATTTTGTTAAGTTTCAAACTTGGTCTGTTGATAGACTTAAACCGGGACCCTGGGATGAAGATGGTAGATTGGAAATTTATAAGAAGGCCGAATTAACAAAAGACCAACATATTGAGTTATATGAATATTCCAATAAGGTAGACATAGAGTTCTTTTCATCAGTATTTTCAGTAGATGATGCAGAATTGTTGAGTGAGATACAAACTAAATATGTTAAGATAGCAAGTTTTGAGTCAAGGAATCCAACTCTATTATCTTATTGTGATTCTCGTTTTGATAAGATTTTTGTATCTACTGGAACTTCAACAGTAAGTGAGGTAGAAGAACATATGAACTATCTTCCAACAAGTGATATAGTATTATTACATTGTATTTCTTCATATCCATTAGAACCAAAGAATACAAATTTACCACGAATTGATATGTTAAGGGATGTAGAGGAGAATGTTGGTTATAGTGACCACACATTTGGTATTGAGGGGGCAAAAATATCATTGGAATATAATCCTTGTGTAATAGAAAAACATTTTACTATTGATCAAAGTTTACCTGGCCGCGATAATAAGTTTGCAATATTACCACATCAATTAAAAGAATTATCTGATTATATTAAGATGAGAGAAGAAATGAATATAAATCATGGTAGTGGTTATTTAGAATGTGAACAAGAGGCTAGAGATATAATGACAGGACGATTTGATGGTTAGTGTTATAGTCAGAACAAAGAACGAAGAAAGACACATTGGAAATTGTATCCAATCTATTACTGATTTTATTGGTAAACCAGAAATTGTTATAGTTGATAATGATTCAATTGATAACACCATACCAATAATTAATAGATTTGAATATCACGATATAGAGAAAATTAGAATATCAAAGAATGATTACACACCAGGTAAGGCATTAAATATGGCAGTCAAACAATGTACAGAAGATTATGTTATGATACTTTCAGCTCATTGTGAAATAGTTAAATTTGATTTCGATAGAATGAAATCTCAATTAGATAAAAATGGAGTAGGTGCAATTTGGGGTAAACAGACACCGATATGGGATGGTAAGAAAATATCAAGAAGATATATGTGGTCTAATTTTGGGGACGAATCACAGACAAATTATTGGTGTGACTCAGAAGATAGGTATTTCTTTCATAATGCATTTTCTATGTTTAGGAGAGAATATTTAGTCAAGTATTCATTTGATGAACATTATAGTGGTAAGGAAGATAGGTATTGGGCAAATAACCAAATAGAAAATGGTTTTGAAATATTATATGATTCAGAACACGAAGTTAAACATCATTATACACCAGGAGGTGCAACATGGATGGGAACAGGATAAATGAAAATAGATAAAAGAATTGGAATAGTAGGTAAGGGATTTGTAGGAACTGCCGTACAATTTGGATTTTCACCAAGTGTTGGTATAGACGCCGATGTAAAAGTATATGATAAAGACCCAAATAAATCAACACATACTCTTGAAGAAGTTGTAGTAGGAAGTGATATTATATTTCTGTCAGTACCAACCCCATCTAATTTAGATG
>LWDU01000282.1_pt2 | contig 12581 bp, 13 predicted proteins | sample 727161 | NCBI WGS metagenome assembly LWDU01 (sample SAMN04566230, study PRJNA314399) | hydrothermal vent metagenome | isolation source: deep sea hydrothermal plume seawater | place: Mexico: Gulf of California, Guaymas Basin | collected 2004-07-11 | reverse complement strand
GCACAAGTGAAAGCGGTACTACTGCCAGTGAGAACAGTACAGTGCTTATTACGAACAGACCTATGCCGGCAGGGTCCGCAACTTGCAGGAGTTGCTGACCCATGGCTACAGAGCCAAGGTTGATGATCATATATGCAGAGAAGACCTGGCCGCGATTTTCGTTACTCGATTGCTCGTTCAGCCAGCTCTCGGTCACCATATAAAGACCTACTAGGCAGAAGCCTGTCAGGACACGCAGTGCTGCCCAGAAAAATGGATCTACCCATACGACATGCATAATAGCGGATACTGAAGTAATTGAGGCAAGGGCGGCAAATACGCGCACATGGCCAACAGCGGCAACCATTTTAGGGACTGCTAGAGCTCCGAAGATGTAACCTATGAAGTAGGCGGACATTAGAAAGCCAGTGATTACCGTAGAGAAGCCTTCCATTTGCGCGCGCACACCAAGCAGGGTCATAGCCAGACCGTTGCCAAGTAGAAGCAGGGATATGCTTACAAGAAGGGCGGAGACGTTGAAGGCAAATTCTCTCATGTCAGTACTCAAAATGTTCGGGGTTGCGCTGCATTGCAGCATGTTCGTAATGTATATGATTATGGCGAATAGTCAAAAAATAAAATTACAATTTTTTGAAATAATATATCACTGAACTCTTTGAGGTTTCTTATAGCAAAACGGGCAGTCAGCTTTTGCTTCTGCCCGTTTAATTTATGTGTCTGTAATCTAACCTGCGCCGCCCCATGGAACGCCTGCGCTGCCTGATGCTGGTGGTCCTGCAGGGCGTTTGCCTTCAAGCACTTCAGTAGTTGCTTGATCAATTTCCTGCAGCTCTGCTGCGTCTGTTACGACTTGCCATGTTTTTGAAATATCAGCCATATTTTTATCCTTACATTTTGTTTTTCATAATATCTAAATTAATGTAACAGAAAGCAAAGCAAAAATGCAAGAAATCAGATAATTTTATGATTAAGCTTCTGGCCTGCGCAGCGGTCTGTCCAGCATAGCGCTGATTGCCGCATCGATATCGTATTCGCCGCTAACGCATTTATGTACTGTCTCGCAGATCGGCATCTCTACAGCGTGCTTGCGCGCCATTGTAACCAGCGCTTCGGCTGTGTGAACACCTTCTGTAACGGCTTTGCCTTGGCGCTCGTTCATAATTTCTTCAAGAGTACGACCTTCGCCCAGCATATGACCTAGGCTGTAGTTGCGGGATTGCATAGATGTACAAGTCAGTACAAGATCACCCACGCCACACATACCCATCAATGTTTCTTTCTTGGCGCCCATAGCCATAGCCAGACGGCTCATCTCTGCGAGGCCACGTGTCAGAAGGGCTGCGCGCGCGCTTTCGCCAAGGCCGCGGCCAATGATAGCGCCGCAAGCAATCGCGATCACGTTCTTAATCGCGCCGCCGATTTGCGCGCCGTAAAGATCATCAGTCATGTAGGTGCGTAGGTTACGGCTTGCCAAACCTTCGCGAATTTCTTGCGCCACATCTTTGTCACGGGCAGCAATTGTCACCGCGCTGGGTTTGCCTGTGGCAATTTCAGAGGCAAAAGTCGGACCCGTCAAAATGGCGATCGTGGCTTTCGGCACTTCTTCTTCTGCTACTTGTGACATCAGTAGGCCTGTTGAAAGTTCGATACCTTTGGCGCAGATAACAACAGGTTTACCTTCGGCGATATCGCCTTTCAGAGATTCTAGAGTAGAGCGCACGTGTTGTGCGGGCGTAACGATCAGCAAAGTATCACAGGCAGAAAGCTGAGATATGGAATCAGTTGCTTTAACTTTTTCGTCAAGCTTCACGCCAGGCATGAAGGATGCGTTTTCATTTGTGCCGTTAATGCTTTGAACAACTTCAGGCTCGCGTGCCCAGATCAACACATCGCGGCCGCCTTGTGCCAATGCTTGTGCTAATGCTGTTCCCCATGCGCCTGCGCCAACTACACCAATGTTTTGCATGAATTCCTCTGATTGTCGTTGAAAAATAAAATGAATAAAGCCTAGGCAAAGGCCGCACGGTTTTTATCACCGTTAGGATCTAAAGGCCAGCGAGGCCTTGCGGCTATATCGAGCGTATCTGTCATTCCTAGTCGTAACCTTTCCACACCCGCCCAAGCGATCATTGCACCATTATCGGAACACAATGATATCGGTGGTGCAATAAAAGACATTTCGTAGCTTTCCGTCAAGTTCTTTAGTGCACCGCGCAAGGACGTGTTAGCCGCAACGCCGCCTGCTACAACGAGTGCAGGCCTTTCGGGGCCATTATGAATTGTTGTGAATTTTTCGAGTGCGTTTTTGCAGCGGCTGATCACTGTCTCACAAACACTGTGCTCGAAAGCCGCAGATAAAGCGGCCACATCTTCCATTTTAAGGGCGCCCGCTGGCAGGGCGTCGATATGCGTGCGTACAGCTGTTTTTAGCCCTGAGAAAGAGAAGTCACAGCCTTTACGCCCTTTCATCGGCGTGGGCAGCGGAAAGCGCTTTAGCGCTGCTTCTAGGTCTTCGCACTGTCTTGCTGCTTTTTCGAGATTCGGGCCGCCGGGAAACGGCAAGCCCATGAGTTTTGCCGACTTGTCGAAGCATTCACCAAGCGCATCATCAATAGTTGTGCCCCAAAGTTCGTAATCATTTACACCGCGCACCAGCAAGATTTGTGTATGGCCGCCAGAAACAAGTAATAACAGGAAAGGAAAGGCCACATCATCTGATAGGCGCGGCGTTAAGGCGTGCGCTTCAAGATGGTTGATGCCCATGAAGGGTAAGCTGTGAGCAGCAGCAATTGCCTTGCCTGCCATCATGCCGACCATAACACCACCGATTAAGCCTGGGCCACTCGTCGCGGCAACGCCGTCCAGATCTGAAAATGTTAATCCTGAGTCGTTCAACGCCCCTTTGATCAGTTTATCTAGATGATCCATGTGGGCGCGGGCGGCAATTTCGGGCACGACCCCGCCGAAGACGCTGTGTTCTTCGAGCTGGCTCAAGACCAGATTCGCGTGAATTTTACGGCTGTCATCCACAATGGCGACGGCTGTTTCATCACAGGATGTTTCTATGCCTAGTATTTTCATGCCAACCCTTATATATAGGTGTGACGAAAAAATCTATATTTGCGGAGTGTGCGATGGCGCAGACCTTTAAAATAGGGACAAGAGGATCAAAGCTGGCGTTGTATCAAGCCAATCTGGTGGCGGATAAATTGCGTGCTGCACATAGTGATCTGGACGTTGAGATTGTCGAGATTAATACATCAGGGGACTGGAAGCCTTCTGAGGGTGAGGTCAGGCTGTCTGATGCTGCGGGTGGCAAGGGGCAGTTTGCCAAGGAAATTGAATCCGCGCTGATGGATGGCCGCATTGATTGCGGCGTGCATTCCATGAAAGATATGCCATCGTTTTTGCCTGACGGTCTGGTGATTAATCACATATTGCCGCGTGCGGATGCGCGTGATGCGTTTTTATCAAACGGCCATAAAACACTGGATGACTTGCCGCAAGGCGCGGTGGTCGGTACGGCCAGTTTGCGTCGTCAGGCGTTTATTCTGGCGCGTCGCCCTGATCTTAAGATTGTACCGTTTCGTGGTAATGTGCCGACACGTATCCAGAAACTTCGTGACGGGCAGGTTGATGCGACTTTACTGGCGCTGGCAGGACTGCAAAGGCTAGAGCTGGAGCATGAGCTGTCTTCGGTAATGAGTGAAGAAGAGATGCTGCCTGCTGCAGGGCAGGGCGCGATCGGTGTTGAAATTCGTGAGGGTGATGAGCAGAGCAAGGAACTGCTGGACGCTATTCATTGCCGTGAGACAGGTTTGCGTGTCGCGGCAGAGCGTGCGGCACTGCAGGTTTTAGATGGCTCTTGCCATACGCCAATTGGTGCTTATGCAACGCTTGATGGTCAGGACATGCACTTGACCGTAGCAGTCGGCCGCTTGGACGGTCAGGAAATGCATATGGTTGAAGATCGTCTGACATTAAGTGATGAGACCAGTCATTGTGAGCAGGTTTATAAGCTTGGTGAGACTCTGGGGCAGCGCCTGAAAGATAAGATCCCGCCGGAATTACTGGAGCAATGCGCGTAAGAATGCCAAAAGCGACCATATTAATCACACGTCCTGAAGATCAGGCGCAAAACCTAAAATCGGACCTCGAGCAACTTGGCTTCGAGGTTCTTTTGTCTCCGATGCTTAAAATTGAATTTCTGGATTTTTCTCTTCCCAATTTAGCTGATTACGATGGTTATATTTTCACCAGTGTGAATGCTGTACGCGCGGTTTCGGGGGCGTTTTCTGAGAAAGACAAGCCTGTGTACTGCGTGGGCGCGAAAACATATGATGCCCTCTGTGAAGACGGCTGGGTATGCATTAAGAAGGTATCTGGAAATATAGAAATATTAGAAAACGACATGTTTGGCGTTGTCGGGCACTACCTTCATCTTAGTGGCGTAGATGTAGTGCGCCCTTTAAATGTCGAGGGTGTTGCCGTGGATGTATTGCCCGTCTATAAGGCGCATAAAAGAACAAGCTTTAGCCCTGATGTCGCCGAAAAGCTGACACAGCAACGTGTTGATGTGGTCATGTTTTATTCTGCGCGCACGGGGCAAGCGTTTGCCGAGGCTGTAGAGGCGGCGGGCTGTACGTCTGCGCTGGAGGCAACAAAAGCCTTGTGTTTAAGCGATTTGGTGGTACATTCCATAGAGCATTTGCCATGGCGATACGTACACGTGGCAAAGTCGCCTGACGGAGATGCAATGGTCTCCGCGTTGAAGGTGATAACGTCTGACTGCACGGAAGACTGATTTTATTTTTAAGGAATAAGGAAGATGACAGCGATGACCGATGATTTTGATGGTGATGCAATCGAAAATGCGGAAGAAGTAATCAAACGCTTTGGCGGTATTCGTCCGATGGCCACTAAAATGGAAGTGCCTGTGACAACTGTTCAGGGCTGGAAAAAGCGTAATGTCATTCCGGCTAACCGCCGAGATGAGGTTCTGGAAGCTGCAGATGAAAATGATATCGATCTGGGTGACCTTATCGGTGAAGCAGCGAATGAAAATACAGACAGCCGCGGATATGGTGCTGATCAGGAGCCAGAAGTCGAGGCTGTAACCGCTGAAGAAGAGCCTTTAGAGTTGCGCTCCAATAATTTTGGCGCAGTTATGAGCGAGGAAATGGCGAAGCCTGATAGTGAGCGTGAGAACGAACACGTGCATCAAGAATCTGTGATGGCAGCGCAAAAAACAAACGAAGCCGAAAGCACGGAGGCAATTTTGAGCAAGATTAAAACGGCAGAGCAGCGCGCTTTGCAAAAAAGTGTTCTGGTTTCTGTAAGCTTGGTGGCTATTACTGCAGGCCTAATGGCCTTCTTGTTTATACCAGGTGCCAAGGATGGCAATGAAGCGGATCAGCGCTTGGATGCGTTGGAAACAGAAGTCGCATCCGTACAGGAAAAGCAATCATTTCTAGATCGTGTTGTCCCTGAGAACCTGCGCGAAGAACTTGAGACAGTTAAGGCTCAGGCTAAAAGCGCACAGGACACTGTAGCGATCATTCGTGCGGAAGCCGGTGCGATCTCGCAAGATCTGTCTGATCCAAGTCTGTCTATTGGTGAACGTCTGACGCGCCTTGAACAGCGTGTAGAAACAATGGGCGCGCCGCCACAGCTGGCTGATCTAATTGATAAGGTGAAGATGCTGCAAGGCTCTGTCGAGGGGCAGGAGCAACTCGCCAAATCAATTGCTGACCTACGTGCCTTAGTAGAAGGCCAGCAGGCTGCACCTGAAGCTATGGACGAAGCATTGGCGGAAGCACAGACAGAAGATGATGCTCTTGGTCAAACGCTGGGTGGTTTGTCTCGTGAAGACGTCAAGGCTGGCGCTATGCTACTGGCACTGACCCAATTCCGCGGGGCGCTGGATCGTAACGAACCATTCGCGACAGACCTTGAGTTGATGCAGAAAATGCTGGGCACACAGGACGATCCTGCTATGCAAGATGCGATTAATCGTCTGGCACCGCACGCTGAAGATGGTGTGATGTCCTCTGATCGTTTGAAGTCCGAGTTTAAAGGCTTGGCGGGTGATATCGTTGTGTCTTCTCTAAAAGGCGAGGATGTGTCTGTTCGTGAGAGAGCGATGGCTCGTTTCAATGAGATCCTTTCAGTTGAAAAGGATGGCGAGCTGATCACAGGTACTGACACGCAAGCGACTGTTGCCCGTGCGCAAAAGCTTTTGGATGAAGGTAATGTTCAGGGCGCAATTGCCGAGCTGCAAACACTAGAGGGCGGTGCCAAAGAAACAGCGATGCCGTGGATTGATGAAGCGCAGGCTACATTACTTGCTGGTCAGCTGGAGAGTCTGTTTACAGGTAAGGTGGCGTCAGAAGTCAGCCAGAGCAGTCTTGCTAAAACAGCAAGTGGCAGCAAGCTGTCTATCGATCAGCTTGTAAGCGAGCTTAAGAACCTTAAGCCACCACGTAAGCTGGTTACTGATGATGCGTCAGGCTTTATGATCCTTGAACCAGCGCCGCTGGATCTGCCGACAGCACCTTAATATTTTGCGACTATAACCTCGTTGTGTAGAGGTTATAGTTAGCACTGGAACGTAAGTCCAAGACCGCGTAAAATGGAGTCTCCTCAGGCATTCTGGCTGAGGAGATATGAACGGAAGTCCCATGTTACGCTCATTACTATTTGCCATTAAGATCGGAATTTTTGTCGCGGCAGCCATACTGGTTGTCCAGTATCCCGGCTCGATTGAAGTCAAGTGGCAGAATTACCGCGCGAATGTTCATACGGGCGTTGTGATCTTTACTGTTCTGTTCGCGCTGGCATTTGTTTTATTCCTTCATCGCGTTTATTTGTTTCTGACGAATATTCCCCAAGCACTGAAAGATCGCCGTACCCGTAAGCAAAACCTGCTGGGGTGGCGCAGTTTGACGCGCGGATTGTCGGCTGTTGCGGCTGGTGATATCGAGGCTGCGGACAAGCAGGCGCAGAAAGCGCGCCAATATCTTCCTAAAGATCAGGGGCTGTCTTTGCTTCTTGAGGCGCAGGCTGCGCGTCTAAAAGGACATGAAGATGAAGCTGCAGCGTTATTTCGTAAGCTGACGGATAACAAGGATACAGCGTTTCTAGGTGTGCGCGGCATGTTGGTTAATGCGCTGGAGCGTGGCGATCAGGCACAGGCGTTAACACTTGCGCGTCAGGGACTTGATATGCATCCGCGTCAGGGCTGGATTATCAAGATGGTATATGATCTAGAGCTGTCAGCGCGCGATTGGGATCATGCTGAACGCACATTGCGCCGCGCCGAACGTTATAACGCCATTGATAAAGAGGCTGCGCGCAATGACCGCGTAGCCATGCTGGTGGCTCAGGCTGATGAAGCGTCTGACAAAGGTGATAATGTAACGGCGCTAAAGTACCTTAAGCAAGCTCAAGCTCTGGATGAAGGTTTTACTCCTGTCGCCGAGCGCTTGGCGCGCATTTACTGGAGCCGTAATAACAAGCGTGGCGCGATCGCTGCGATTGAAAAAGCATGGAGGACTCAGCCACATACAGATTTATTGCCGCTTTGGGAAAAGCTTGCACCTGATAATGAGATTAAGAATTCAGGTAAACGTATGAAGTGGTATGAGCGCTTGGTGGCGCTTAACCCTGAAAGCGATGAATCACAGATGGCTGCGGCTGGCGAAGCAATTAATCAAGCATTATGGGGCGAGGCGCGCCAGTATCTTAAAATGGCAGAGCAGATCAGGCCATCGGCCCGTTTGTACCGGTTGTGGAGCTTGGCAGAAGATAAGCAAGGGCATGAGGATTCTGCGCGCAGCTATCTAGAGAAAGCCGAGAATGCGCCTATCGATAAGGTTTGGGCGTGTCAGGAGTCGGGGCAGGTATTCGAACGCTGGATTCCTGTAACGCCGCAGGGGCATTTTAACACGATTATATGGGGGTATCCTGGTGTAAGACGTGCAAGTGCTATGCAGCAGCTGATGCCGCAAAATGAACTTATGATGCTTGCAAAATAAGTTTAATACAGTAATTCCAGAAATTTAAAATCGTTTCAAGAATGGCTTGATAAAGAGCAATCCGAACAAGAAGCCGCCAACATGGGCTGCCCATGCTACGTTGCTTCCGTCAGGGGCGCCTGTGAGCCCGAAAACGAATGAAATCAGAACCCAGAATGCTGCAAATGGCCAAATGCCATATTTGCCTAAAGGCATACGCCCTTGAGATTGCAGCATGATCATAACTGCCGCAAAAAGCCCGCTTATGCCGCCCGAAGCGCCGATTACAACATAAGGTGATGTCGGGGCGATGATGAAATGAAAGATTATGGCGGCAATACTGCTGATGTAGAAGAATGCGAACATTCTTATGCCCCCCATCCAACGTTCCAAACCTGCGCCGAAGGCGACGAGCATAGCGGCATTCATGCCAATATGTAGCCAGCTAGCGTGTAAAAACATATATGTGAGGGGGCTGATGATCGCTTGCCAGCCAGTGAACTCTACTGTGTAGGCAGAAGGTATGACGCCGAAATGCTCTATAACCCAGTATTGCTGTGGCGGGGAGAGCAGGAATTCGATAATAAGGTGCGGCACCAGTAGTGCCAGTAGCAAATATTTTGTTATTGGCCGCAGGTTGATCATCGGTTCTGACGGATTGGCTGCGCGGTATTCCTTGCGCGCCGACGGGATACGGATGACATTGTCGTTATCATCATCGTTGCGATCAGGGTCGTGGCCGTTACCATTATGTGTTCCGTTTGTGCTCATAGATCAAAATCTATCGCATTTTCAGACTTTGTCCACGGAATATCGTTTTGTTAGCACTTGCCGCACAGCCATTGCTTGCCCGCCGCTTTTAATCTGCTATCCTTTTGCGATTACAGTATTTATCAGGGAGTCTCGTTATGGGATATGATTTCACAACCGCCGCTAATTCACTCGAAGAATTCTGGATGCCCTTTACGCCGCAGCGTCTTTTTAAAAAGGCACCGCGTATGGTCGTTAAGGCAGAGGGTATGTATTACTACGATGAAGAAGGGCGCGAGATACTTGATGGTGCCGCGGGCCTCTGGTGCGTTAATAGCGGCCATAATCCCCCAAAAGTGCGTGAGGCCATAGAGGCGCAGCTTGATGTGGTTGATTATGTTCCCATGTTCCAGTTCGGTAACCCTACGGCCTTTAAGGCGGCATCCCGTCTGTGTTCTGCCATGCCTAAAGGCTTTGACCATGTGTTTTTCAGTAATTCTGGGTCAGAGGCTGTAGACACGGCGCTGAAAATTGCGCTGGCTTATCACCGTGTGAAAGGTGAGGGCACGCGCCGTACATTGATTGGCCGTGAGCGCGGCTATAACGGTGTTGGCTTTGGCGGTATTTCAGTCGGCGGTATTCCTTACAACCGTGCAGCATTCGGCCAGTTACTGCCCAATGTTGATCATTTGCCGCATACGCATGATTTGGAGCGCAATGCGTTTTCTCGCGGCATGCCAGAGCACGGTGTAGAGTTCGCGGATGAGCTGGAACGCATTGTTTATCTGCACGATAAAATGAATGTTGCGGCTGTTATTGTGGAGCCTGTTGCGGGCTCAACGGGCGTTCTGCCGCCACCAAAAGGCTATTTGAAGCGCCTGCGGGAGCTGTGCACGAAATACGGTATTCTGCTGATCCTCGATGAGGTCGTGACAGGCTTTGGCCGTTTTGGTTCTATTTCATCATCTGAATATTTCGAATGTGACCCTGATATCATTACGATGGCTAAGGGGATTACAAACGGGACTGTGCCGCTGGGCGCAACGTTTGTGAAAAAAGAGATTTATGATGCGTTCATGAACGGCCCTGAGTTTGGTATCGAACTGATGCATGGTTACACATATTCAGGCCACCCGCTGGCTTGTGCCGCTGTAATCGGTACGATGGATACTATTCAGGATAACAAGATTTTTGAAAATGCGGCTGCGATGGCCAAGCCTTTGGAAGATGCTGTGCATTCGTTGAAGGATAAGCCGTTTGTTGAAGATATCCGCAACTGCGGCATTCTGGCCGGCATACAGCTTAAAGATTCAGGTGACCCTGATGATCCGGGAAGATTACCGCGTGAATCGTCTTACGAGCTATTCCGTCGCGGGGTCATGGTGCGCTACACAGGACCTAACCTGTATTTGTCACCGCCATTGATCTTGGATGAGAACCATATCGACCGTCTGGTTACTTCGATCGGAGAAGTGCTGGACGATATGGCTGCTTGATTAGGATTTATGGGCCTGTCGGGCCGTCTGAAACACCGAACATTTCGCCGCCCTTGTAAGTATAAGGCGTGTTTTCATTGCCTTTAGGGGCAAGTCCGCCACTTGGCGCCGCGATTGTTGATGCTGCGACCAGGTTTACAGGGCGTGCTGTACCGTCGGAGACGAACTGCCCTAGGCCTGATGCTAATTCTGTTGGATCGATATTTTTCCCCATAACAACAGAGCTTACTACTGCTGCGGACTCGGGAACTTTACCTTCTACGGCTGAGCCGAATTCTAATTGAGGGGTCATTTCTTGCCTCCTTTAGCTTTAGTTTTTGCTGCTTTCTTAGGTGCGGCTTTGGCCTTGGCACCAACCTCTAATTCCAGATAAGTCGGGGACTGGAAGCTGACAGGGTATTTGCGCAGCTCTTTAGGATCCAGATCACGGCCGCTTAAGCCTGCTTTGACCTCTATGCGGATTTTGCTGGGATCGCGCCAATCATAAACAATGCAGTGGCTTTTATGCTCGCCGGGTTGCGGTAGTTTTTTGACTACGCGCTTGCCTGGATATAGCGGCTCATCAAGGCCGCAGGTTTCCAGAAATTCTTGAATGTTAACTTGCATCACACTTCTCCGTTTTACCTTTTTAACGCTTCGTTTTCTTCAGTTTTTATTTTACGAAATTGTCTTTATCATCGTCTGAAACCTTTAAAAAAGGCTTAAGGAATGCGACTCTTTGGGAAGAAAAGAATCCTGTTTTTAATCGTCTTTATATTTCAATAATTTACCGGGAAAATTGTTTTGGGTCGGGCGTGGATAATCTATAAATTGCCACTAAATGCGAAAGCCTGTTATAATAGTTTAACTAACGGTGTGAGGCATAATATGAAGAATTCTTTTAAAATCATGATACTGGCTTCCGGTATTGCTTTGGGTGCGGCAGCAGTTGTCCCTACGGATGCGTATGCGCAAGAAAGCGGCGGAAAGAGCTTTTTCGGTATTTTCGGCGGTAAGTCAGACAATCAATCATCTAATTCCAAATCCAAGCCTGTTTTCGTTGATACAGGCACGGCGCGCAGCGACTCTGCTACGGCAGGCATCTATGATAATCGCCGTGACGAGGAAGAGATGCCTGAGCGCGTCATTCCTGTTGATCCTGTTGCGGCAGCTGAAGCACGCAGTCGACAAGGCCAAATGGCTGCTGCAGCTGTTTTCCAAGATCTGGAAGATAAGAAAGCGGCTGAAGAGGCTGCTGCTGCAGAGGGTGGTATTTCCCCAACGCAGAGTGCTGCTGGCGGTACAACAGGTGGTCAGCGCGTGCTTTATAAGAAGCCAGGCGATTCAGACAAAAAACCTATTCGTTTGTTCAACGTTCAATAGGTTTTAAACACTCTAGTCAGTTCAAATATTAGGCGCTAATGTCAGAACATGAGTTTTGACGTTAGTATGATTATTGAGTTTTTACCGCTATTACTGATCTTGGCCTCGATCGGTGTGCTGGCTGGTTTTCTGGCTGGTTTGTTAGGTATTGGCGGCGGCATTGTGCTTGTGCCAGGTCTTTATTACAGCCTTACTTCCCTGGGATATGATCCTGAACATATGATGCATTTGGCCGTGGGCACATCACTTGCGGTTATTGTGCCGACAGGGTTTTCTTCGGCGCGCTCTCATTGGAAAAAGGGCGCTGTTGGCATGGATCTGGTCAAGAGGATTGGGATTGGAATTGTTGTCGGTGTTGTTGTAGGCACGATCATTGCGGACAAGCTGGATGCTGAGTCTATGCAAATGATCTTTGCAGTCGCTTTGATGATATTGGCGGCGATTATGGTGATAAATCCCTCTCGGTTTGATTTATTAAAGGATGTGCCGGGGCAGCCTTGGTCGGGACTGGCGGGTATGTTTATTGGCGGGCTGTCGACACTTATGGGGATCGGCGGCGCAACAATCAGCGTGCCCTATATGAGTATTTGCGGTGTTAAAATGCATAAGGCCGTGGGCACAGCTTCGGCGCTGGGTATGGTGATTTCAATCCCTGCCGCGATTGGTTTTATGGTCATTGGTAATGGGCAGGAAGGTATGCCGCCCTTATCTATTGGCTATGTGAATGTGCTGGCGTGGTTTTTGATTATACCGTTTAGCGTTATGGTTGCCCCGCTGGGTGCCAAAGCTGCTCATGCGTTGCCTGTTAACAAGCTGCGTCTTGCGTTTGCCGTGTTTATGGTGTTTGTGTCATCCCGTATGCTGTGGAGTGTGCTGGGCAATGGCTAATGCAAGCGCTGCATATCCATCGCTTTTTAATATCCTGAATCTTAATTTGCGTCTGCTCGCTTTATTACTG
>LWDU01043368.1_pt1 | contig 12582 bp, 10 predicted proteins | sample 727161 | NCBI WGS metagenome assembly LWDU01 (sample SAMN04566230, study PRJNA314399) | hydrothermal vent metagenome | isolation source: deep sea hydrothermal plume seawater | place: Mexico: Gulf of California, Guaymas Basin | collected 2004-07-11 | reverse complement strand
GCTAAAAATAAGGTCATCGCTACCTCTTTTCGATAAGGGTTTAAATAATTTAGTACTCTTGAAAGGGATTTCATAGTTTCAGATAAAATGGTTTGGACTGCTATAATGATGATTATATAGTAAGCATTTGCGATGCGAAATGGTTTTTGGGTTGAAAGCTCTAGGCCTTGAATACAAATTTAACTTTGGCGGAGGATATGGAGTACAGAAAACTGGGAAACAGTAATTTGGAGGTGTCGGAAATTGGTTATGGTGCATGGGGGATCGGCGGAGCACCCTTCTGGAAAAATGAAGGAAATCAAAGTTCACTAAATTCAATCAAGAAAGCGTACGACTTGGGGATCAACTTTTTTGATACCGCTCCAGTATATGGTTTCGGCCATTCCGAGGAGCTGATTGGAAAAGCCCTCAAGCCGGTCCGAGACAAAGTGATTATAGCTACCAAATGTGGATTACGATGGGATAAAGAAACATTGGGTTCGATTCGCAAAGACGCCAGCAGAGTTTCTATTTTGGAAGAAATCGACCAAAGTTTGAAGCGTCTGGATACAGATGTGATCGACCTATATCAGGTTCACTGGCCCGATGTGGAAACGGGGCAGGAAGAGACTATGGACACTCTGTTGGAACTTCAGGCAAAAGGCAAGATCCGCCATATTGGAGTCAGTAATTATTCTTCAGAACAGATAAAAGACTGTATTAAGTACGGGAAAATTGCTTCTCTGCAACCGGAATTCAGTTTGCTAGCAAGGGAAATTCAGAATGGTACGGTTTCTGTTTGTCTGGAAAACAATATTGGAATTATTGCATATAGCCCACTGGGTTCAGGTGTTTTGACCGGCAAGTATAACAAGAATACAAATTTTAAGGATTGGAGGAGTAAAGGAATCATTGGTACGTTTACGGGCGAAGGATTTTTCAAGAATATTGAAAAGGTGGATCGGTTAAAAGAAATTGCTGACATAGAGAATAAAACCTGTGGTCAAATTGCAATCAACTGGGTATTGAGGCAGGCGGGAATCACAACAGCGTTGGTGGGTGTTAAAAATCCTGCCCAGGTAGAAGAAAACCTGAAAGCGGTTGGTTGGGAACCCTCCACTGAGCATTGTGAAAGGATAGACGGAATATTTGCTTAAATTTGAATTTAATCGAGGGAAAACTTTAAGGCTGATCTTTCTCAGTAAAAATGGACACAAGGAACGTGATGAATGTAATTATTTTTGGAAACATTACCCTGCTAGGTAATCTAAGTATAACCGAATAAGAGAGTTACCATAAAACAGTGTGATCAGGGTAGCCGAAGCAAGAAAAGGTCCGAAGGGAATCAGGTTTTTCCTTGATTTTTTCTGTGCAAGAACCTGAAATACTCCAACGATAGACCCTAAAAAGGATCCAATAAAAATAACTAGCAGCACTTGTTGCCAGCCCAGAAACGCACCTATCGCAGCAGTGTATTTAATGTCTCCCTCACCCAGTCCGCCATTACTGAGGGCGGCAAGAGAAAAAAGTAATCCGCCTCCAACAAAAATCCCTGTCAATGAGGCTGTGTAGCCGATTGTGCACGCTCCCACCGCAAGCCCAAGGATAATCCCTGGGAGCGTGATCACATCAGGGATGATTTGGTGTTCAATATCGATAGCAGTAATGATAACTAGCGCAGGAGCCATCACACAATAAACTAGGAATTTAAATGTCAGCCCGAATTTTAAAATGCCCGCCAGTAAAAGGATGGCAGTAACCATCTCGATAGCCGGATAAATTGGAGAAATACATACGGAACAGTGCCGACATTTCCCACGTAGGGCAATATAACTGATGATCGGAATATTATCCAGCGGACGGAGCGCTGACGAACATGCTGGGCAGTGCGATCCGGGAAACACGACAGATTCTTTTCGGGGTAAGCGGTAAATACACACGTTAGCAAAACTGCCTACTACCAGTCCAAAACAAAATATAGCCCCGACTAATAGAGGATAAGGGATTGCCTGACTAAATTCCATTCTTTCAATTAATTCTGGTCAAAGATTGATAGGGAGGGTGTAGCGTTTATCTTCCAGAAACCTTTTGTTGAAAACTTCCAATGGGTTTTTATTATTGGCAATCATGATCTCGGCGAGATGAATCATTGCTATTCACCTTCAAGATTAGTGGCCGAAATTTTCAGCGTCTCATAAATGATATCAGAGGAAAAACCCCTTCGCTGCAGGTAATGGGCTAATCGCCGTGCTTTTTTTTTGGATTCCAATCCATGAAGAGTGGCTAGTTTTTTACTGGCGCAAGCCAGTGCAAGATCTTTTTCAGGGTTGGCATCATAAAGCGTATTCAAAGTGGTTTCAATAATATGAGAGGCGACTCCTTTTGCGGAAAGTTCATGGCGCATTCGTTCTTTGCCGAATTTTTTCCCCTCAATCCTTGTCCGACTCCATTCCATCGCAAAGTGTCGATCATCAAGGTAGTTCAGGTTTTCAAGATATTTAATAGTTCCAGATATTGAACAAGCTCCATTATGCTGCGGGCCCGATAAGCGAGGTATTTTAAGGCCACAGATTTAGCAGATTTGAGGGCTTTATGATCCGGCATCAGGTGGTTTTATTCTCTGCCCGCTAGGCGTGGCCAGCAAGCAATAATTAGTTGGGCCGAGCAAACTATTTGCCCATCAAATAAAGACATTGTAAGTCATCAGGGGAAGTTCTCCGCTTAGGAGTTTTTTTCAGCTTTCTTTCCCTTTGTTGGCAGTTCTTCAGCGCCTTCCTTTACATTTCCTTCAGATGGAACCAACCCCAGGGTTTTTCGTAGGCGCTCTTCAATTTCTGCTGAGAGTTCTAAATTTTCAGACAAAAACCTTTTCGAATTTTCACGGCCCTGGCCAATCCGATTTTCGTTATAGGAAAACCAAGTCCCACTTTTGGTGATGATATCATTAGCCACACCCAGGTCTAGCAGGTCTCCGTATTTGGATATGCCTTTTCCATAGATAAGGTCGAATTCAACCTGACGAAATGGTGGGGCAACCTTGTTCTTCACAATCTTTACTCGAGTGCGATTTCCAATGACGCTTTCTCCATCCTTCAAGGCTGCAATGCGGCGGATATCCATACGCACAGAAGAGTAGAATTTTAGCGCGTTTCCGCCCGTAGTTGTTTCAGGGTTCCCAAACATTACTCCGATTTTCATGCGTATCTGATTGATGAATATCAGGCAGGTTTTGGATTTATTGACGACCCCTGCTAGTTTGCGCATGGCCTGAGACATCAGCCTAGCCTGTAAGCCCATATGGGAATCGCCCATATCTCCATCGAGTTCATTTTTTGGGACTAGGGCAGCTACAGAATCGACCACGATGACATCTACAGCCCCACTGCGAACAAGAACTTCTACGATCTCCAGAGCTTGCTCGCCTGTATCGGGTTGGGAGAGAAGGAGTTCATCTAGGTTGATACCCAGATTGCTGGCATATTCTGGGTCCAAAGCATGTTCTGCATCTATGAAGGCGGCAACGCCTCCATCTTTTTGTGCTTCCGCAATAATGTGTAGAGTTAAACTGGTTTTTCCTGAGCCTTCCGGGCCGTAAATTTCGATTATTCGACCTCTTGGAACCCCACCCACACCTAATGCGTGGTCCAGAGAAATGGCACCTGTGGAAATTACTTTGATACCCTTTAGGCTTTCGGCTTTACCCAGTTTCATTATGGAGCCTTTGCCAAACTGTTTTTCAATTTGTGTGAATGCCAGTTCTAGTGCTTTTTCTCTGTCGTCCGAGCCCATCATGCCTCCTTAGTCTGTTTCAATTTGCGGTTGGGGAATGCCCGCTTTGCATACCAGTTTTCCCAGCCCCCCCTCGGAGGCAATACTGGGCTAAAGCTCATTGAGCCGTGAATGTTAATGGCTAGCCAGATACTTAATGCTAGTCGGGTTCACGCCCACGGGATGACATTATACCTTTATCCTGAGCTAGCGATCAATTTTCTAAATTTATTTTTTGAGGTATTTGTTTCTTGGTTTTGTGATAACCCGAGAGGGAGGTTGTTTCACAAATTAGAGGTAGGTGCTTACGTGAAGTCAAAGGTGAGTTTCAGATGTTCACGGGTTTTTTGTTTTAGCGCAACGAAACCCAAAGCTATTATTTTTCACCTCCGGGGTAAAGAAACTTCGGTTAAAAGTCGGGGCGCTCAATCCGCAACCATAAGAAAGGCAGTCGAACCAAGAACCCCCTTTCAGTACCCTTTTGTCATTGCCGTACTCTGCATGTGTGACGGGATTGCCTGGGTGTGGTAAATAGTAGCTGTCCACCCATTCCCACACATTTCCGGAAATATCATAGAGTCCATAGGGGCTGCGGCCTTCCGGGTATGAGGCAACAGGTTCTGTGCCGGTGGAATGCTTGTAAGGATTATTAGATTTATCCAGGGTCCAAACGTTTCCCCACGGATAAATAAGGCCATCTTCCCCTCGAGCCGCTTTCTCCCATTCCTGCTCAGTCGGCAGACGTTTGCCAGTCCAGACACAGTATTCGTTGGCATCGAACCAGTTGACGTAAACTACAGGGTGATTCTCTTTGCCTTTTGGGATATTTCCTTCCAGCCAGTGGAAAGGGGAAACTTTTTGGGTGGCGTCTATAAATTCTTTATAATTTGTATTTGTCACCTCATTCAGGTCTATATAGAATGCATCTGTTGAAGATAAATGCTCGGGTGCTTCATCATCCCAGCGCTCGTTCGATCCCATGATGAACTCTCCTGCAGGAACTTCAGCCATAGCGGTTGTGGATTTATCCTGACGCATGAATTCTTTAGATGAAGAACTGGACTTGACTTGGATAAGGGATTTCAACAAAAGCTTATTATTGCTGATTAGCCTTAAAGGCTTGGGAACTGAAAATGGAGATGGCACCATTTTTTCTACAATTCCTGTGTGGCAGGCCTTGCATTCGGCCTGAGTATATTTATTTTTCATTGCCTTAAGAATATGCTCTGGTTGATGGCAAGTGGACCGACATTCTTTCCGCATCGAGCCTAGTTCTTCAAAGGCCATGGAAGCTAATGGGTTTCCAATATCCCAAATAAGGACGAAGCTAAGAAAAAATATTGATCTTTGAACATGTCTGAAATTGATTCTCATGCTTTAATATTTATAGGATAAATCAATTCGAGTCAAAAATTTTATTTTCAGAATAAGTAAGGTATGAAGTTGTAATGATTGATGATTCAGCCTGGAGATTGATCGAAGATGGTGCTCTGGATGGCAGATTGAATATGGCCATAGACAGGGCGATTCTTACTGCCTGCGAGAGAGGACAGTCCCCCGCAACGTTGAGGTTGTACGGTTGGGAAAAACCGACTCTCTCCATTGGCTATTCTCAAAATGAATTTAAGGATGTGGATAAGGTTCAGTGTGAGCAAAACAATATTCCTATCGTCCGGCGATTTACCGGAGGAAGGGCTTTGCTGCACCAATTTGAACTCACCTATAGTTTGGTGGCACCCATCCCTCACACTCAGTTTCCCGGAAACCTTGCCGGAGCTTTTGGAATTGTGTCGAAAGCTGTAATTGCTTCATTGAAACAAGCGGGTGTTCCGCAACTGGAAATGGTTGGGAAAGGCCAAAGAGGTTCAGGTCAGACCCGTTCTCCAGCATGTTTCTCGGCAATCAATCATTGGGAAATTACAGCAGGAGGAAAAAAATTGGTTGGTAGTGCCCAGCGCCGATTGAATGGGGCTTTTTTGCAACATGGTTCTATCTTGCTGGATTGGGATCCCGAATTAGCCCATAGCCTGCTGCGCTTTTCGTCAAAAACTGAGAAAATAAGGGGGTTAACATCTATGATTTCAGGAACGCAAACGTTGAAAGAAATATTACCAGTAAAGCCTGAATGGGAACAAATAGCTCGTTGTTTTGCTTACGGTTTTCAGAATACATTTCCTGGATTTTGGAAACCAGACACCTTAAATGCATCGGAAGTAGAATTTGTAAAAAAGTATTTAAAGGGAAATGAACAGATACTCCACGCTAAAAGTTTTAAGTAAATCTTTGGCTTTTTAAGGTGCGTGTAAATTATTTTAAGGGATGTTTGTTTTCATAGAAATCTATTATTCTTGTCTGGGGAATTATTTATAACCCCATCCTCTTAATATTTTATAATAGGTCTTAGGGAAATTATTTCCTGATGGTTTGGAAATATTAAGCAATGTAGATATTTTTTTAAAATTAAATTAAAGAGTGTGGAGTACTGATAAAGTTTTGGGGCGTTAGAGGAAGTATTCCAGGGGAGAATCTTGAAACGGTTAGTGTATGTGGCGGTATGACCCGTGTCGAGCGACGTCCTGGTAGATGATGCTCAGTATGCTGAGGATGAGTGCTCTATGGACGCAAAGGTTAGTTCTCTCGGAAAAGCTTGGACATAGCACCATTTGTGAAGGGATCAAAGTTGCAGAAGTGACTAATGTTTAAAAGCTGGTTTTTTCCCATCGTGATCCGTCTCATGGTGATAATTTTGTTAAATAAATTAAAACTGAATCCGCCAATTTTTTTCACAAAGAATAGCTGCCCATGAACGGTTGCAAATCGACTTATCACAAGAAACATTGCCCAAATTGGTGTTTCTGTACGGGTGTGGGGGATCTCAGTCTAATATTGCGGATAATCCAGCCCGCCAGCATTTTCGCGATGTGACCCAAAAATATTTTCCGACACAAAATTATTCCCTGAGACAAGCCTTTTTCCTGCGCGCAGATCGGGATGCCTTGTTGGATTTGATGATTTTAAAAAAGGTGAAGCAAGGAGAATCACAAATACAGGTTTTCATCAATCAAAATAGTAAAGGTTTTCAGCAGAAAGGTTCAGGTCGATGGTTGGCGGAGCTGGAAGACCCTATCCTTTCTCTTGTTCGTGCAGATCTGAACCTTGATGGTGGTGATGACTTGGTCCTGATAATAAAAAAAGCAGGAAAGGTGTCCACGCAAATTCTTTTTAACAATAAGAAATCTTATTTTTACGCTAAAGATAATGGAGGTTCTTACTCTCTCAGGCTGGGCATAGACAGGGTGATTTCTGTAGATTTGGATCAGGATGGAGATAAGGATCTTTTTTATTTTGGTCAAAGAGTTCTGAGCGACAATGGAAAAGTTTCCAGGCACCAAACCCGCGTGCTCATTAATAAAGGCGAGGGGAATTTTGAGGATTTCACGGCTTTACTGTTGCCTCGTCTTCCTGCAGGAATTCGGGATGCCTCTTTTGCTGATTATGATGGGGATGGTGTTGTGGATGTTTTTCTGATTTATGCAGGAGGCCAGAACCGGTTGCTTTTAAATAACGGATTGGGGAAATTCAGGGACTGGACCGACTCTCATATTCCCCGTATTCTTGACGATAGTCAACATGCCGATTGGGCTGATTTTGATGGGGATGGAGATAATGACCTTCTGATAGTAAATAGAGAGATCGAAACGTATTACCAAGGGTATCCTGGAGAAACTGTGTATTTTCTTGAGAATACAGGAAGAGGACATTTTAAAAAACGGTCACACAAGTTACTTCCTCGTATTCCATCTTACAAGGTCTACCTTTTGGACGCGAACGGAAATAGTAAACCTGACGCCTTGATCTTGACCTCCAAGGGAGTTTGTTATTTGCAGGGAAGGGGCCGGTGGGAGTTTGTAAATGAAACGCGCAAGAGGCTTCCACGTTTTCGGAATTTTAGGGAGATGGATTTTGCTGACATTAATCAGGACGGGTTTCTGGATTTATTTGCCCTATCACCAACTCCAGGCAGAAGCCGGGTTTGGTTAAACCGCTTCGATTGAGGACAATGCTATGTCAAAGTTTAAAAAAATAACTTTTCTTAAAGTACTTGCGACCATTGCCTGGGCGGATGGAGAAGTTTCGCAATCAGAATTTAATATTTTAAAATTATTTTTTAAAAAATTTAATTTGGAAAAACATGAGGTAGACGAGCTAAAGCCTTACTTGCTATCGCCGGTCTCAAAAAAGGAAAAAGATGATTTATATCGCCAGATGATAGCAGATTTATCTTCTCCCGAAGAAAAGAAAGAAATCCTGGATGCTTTAGAATCCATGGTCGGGGCGCATAAACGGTTGAAGAATGATGAAAGGGAACTGGTCGATCAGTTTTCTGTTTGGTTGGAAAACACCTCTTTTACAAAAAGGTCCTTAAGCCGGGTCCGAAACTTTTTCCAGAAAACTATTTTTAAGCAAGCGCGGGATCCGAATTCCGATATGCAAAAATATTTTAAGCGCTGTGTGCTGAAAAAGATTGAACTTAAAAGTAAACATTCTAAAATTTCCACCAACCTCTCCAATGAGAGACTATATTTTATTTGCCTTATAGGTACGCTGATGGCAACGATTGCCCACGTGGATGACCATTTTGACCCAGCAGAGAAAAAGGCATTGAAACGTTGTCTTACCGATCAGTTTTCTTTAAAGGGAAATGAATTAACTCTGCTGTTCGAAGTGGTGGAGGAGCAGGCATGCCAAGGCTTTGACTTTTATGAAGTGGTTACGGAGTTGATTAGAGTTGCATCCTACAATGATCGTATTCATTTGATGGAATGCTTGTTCGAGATATCCATAGCAGATGGAACGATGGCTCATGAAGAAATGGTAGAAATCAGGCGGATTACTAAAGCCTTGCGCATTCCGCACAAAACTTTCATTGAATACAAAGTTCGTGCCTTGGATAAAATAAGGTGATACTAAAACCTAAGTGATTTTGGCAACTGGTTGCGTAAGAGAAGAAGTCGGATTCAAATGTTAGGGGAATAATGAGCGAACTCAAAAACTTTATATGTTTATAAAACCTTTGTTGGAGAGCAATGCAGTATCCGGGAGTCCGTACATGTGCGTACGGATGAAAGGCTAATAGGTGCGTGGCAAGTTAAAAAGGGACAGCACCTCGAGCTAGCTCCATTAGAAAAGAGGGGAACAGCCCAATTGCTATGACCATTACGCAGCTGACGGTGATCAAAGCTCCCATGCCTTTGTATATTACTGGTTGCAGACCATTTTCATCTTCATGGAAAAAAATAAACGGAAATGATGCTGGCGATAACTGCCATTACGGTTATGAGAATGTATCCTTCCTTTATTGCGGCATAGAAAACAAACAATTTCCCAAAGAAACCCGCCGTGGGTGGAAACCCTGCAAGGGAAACCATAAACAGGCTCATAGCTACTGCCAGTAGAGGTTTCTTCTTAGCCAGCCCCTTGAACCGGTTGATGGAGTTGCCTTCCTGTCCCTCCCCCTCCATAATGAAGACGACCGCGAACGCTCCAATGTTCATAAACAGGTAAACGGCAAGGTAAAATATAATGCTGGCCATACCTTCCTGAGTATTAGTGATAATGCCGATTAGCAGGTATCCGGCATGAGCAACACCCGAATAGGCGAGCATCCGTTTGAGGTCATCCTGAAAAATAGCGGCGATATTTCCTATAAGCATGGTCAGGATTGATATACCAAACATAATGGGTACCCATACTGGTTCCAGTTTTGGGAAGGCGGTGAAAAAAATTCGGATAATTACTGCGAAAGCTGCCGCTTTGGTCGCTACTGACATGAATCCTGTAATAGGAGTTGGCGCACCCTGATAGACATCGGGAGTCCACGAATGAAAAGGAACCAGAGAGATTTTAAAAGCCAATCCACAAAACATCAGTCCCATCCCAATATAAACCAGCGTGTTCTTGGTGTAGGGGTTTTCTTGAATGAGTAGACCGATCATACTTATTTCAGTTGTTCCGCTACCAGCATAAATCAAGGCCATTCCATAGACCAAAATGGCGGAGGAAAAAGCACCTGTCAGTAGATATTTGACGGTAGATTCTTGTGAAGCCAGGGTCTCCCAGCTTAATTCCATCTTGCTATGGGGTCCTTCCTTGCCCGTCCCGTGTTTGGCGGAAAAGCCACAAAGAATATATAGAGCAATGGAAAATAACTCCAGAGACATGAATATTGTAATCAGGTTTCCAGATTTAGCCAAAAACATCATGCCGGCAATAGCCATCAGCAGAAGAGAGAAGTACTCCGCCTTATTTTCATGATTTTCCTGCGGGTAACGTACTGAACCAAAAACTACAAACAAGGACATCAACAGAAATATTAGGTTGAAAGCCAGGGAAAATCGGTCGTTGATTAAAGCACCGCTAAATATGCGTGGATTGCCTCCGCTTTCAATTGTCGGAGCTTCTCCCCAAAGAGTCAGGGTAAATATTAATGCTACGCTGATACCTATCAGGGCAACCCCACTTAAAAAAGAAAGTTTATTCATTTCTTTTTTAAGTCCGGAGAGAAGAATGAAGAAGGCAGTCATCATGATGATGAGTTCTGGCCCGATTGCTGCCCATTTCATATCTTCAAAGTTGATTACGATTTCCATAAACTTTCCTAAAGGGTTCTTGCTAATAGTTTTGAGAGACGACAATCCCATGCAACTTCAATAATTATGGGGTGTTTTATAGCATTTTGGTGCTTTTTGCAACCCTCATAGCATACATTGCGAATTGGACTGGAAGGTAGTATTATTCCTGCCTGAACTTACCCACAAAAGCACTTGCGAATTAAGACGTTTCCCGTCAAGATAAGCTTTTTTACTCTTCATACATGGAGGACATTGTGGATCTGAATGAGGCGCGGGCTTATCTCAATTATCTCACTTGATTTTGTTCGAGAAACAGACTTCGATGCAATCGGTTTTTTGCCGGAAGAACAGTTCAGCCTGGTAATGGCTATAGTTCAGGCTTTGGCAGATGAACCAAAACGTTATACTCTGAAGTTAGAAATGCTCAAAAGGGCGCGGGAACTGGTTGAAAGGACTTCATTCAATAATCCGCAGCTGACTCGTCAGATCGAACAGGACATCAAAAAGACATTAGCCGAAATCAATATCTATAATGAAGCAATGCGACCTGCTAAAACAGGTACGTCCGCTAAACAACGTCTGATCATTCAGACTGAGGCACCCGATTATTTTCTTGATATCGCCCAAAAACGCGCTTCAGCATATTATCAAGAGAAGTTTGGTTTGAGCAAAGAGGAAAAAACAGCGCAACATTTTGGTGGCGGTCCCAGAAAATTCGAGCCAGAAAACACCAAGGTTCATCGAGAATACCCAGGTGCATGCGGTCCGTTTATGAATGCACGCACGAATGCCTTCCACCTGATGATGCCATTCGATATCAAGATCAGCAAAAAGCCTGACGATCCTTTGGATGGAGGGGTACGAGCTTATTACTGCAAGATGGGATATTCATTTCCCTTGGGGTTTGAAATGGGGAAAATTTGCAGTTATCAGGACGGAGAGATTTTGGATATTGCTCTGGATGACCCGAATCTGATATTCCTATCCGTTTCGCGGACCAAGGAAAAAGAATTTAGGGCCCCAGCTTACCCGGGTACTCCAGAAGTTCCTGAGGAATATGCCTATCCTAGGGCGGTTTTGGAGCGTGCCGGAACTCTGGGTCCTTATATACAGATGGTCTCCAATTTTAAGATATGGTTTGATTCGAGTCAGGTTTCCATCCTCATTCAAGGGGCTCCTGATCTTTATGAGTATGGACTACAGGGGGGATCTGGGCTTATGGTTAGGAGTCACGCGGCGGATAAGATCCCGGCTTATGTGGAGAACACTTCCCAGTCCTGGCAAGAGGGAATGAGTTTCAATTTTGTCAACATCCACCTGGCTCTGAGCCCTGGAACCGACACGGCTCTGGTCCCTTACAATACCCCGCTTTTTACAATTTACCCTATGTTACCTGCCCAAAATATTAAATGGCTGGACATATCGGAAGCTTGAGTTCCAATATTTGCTTTCGTAGCGTTCAAAATTCTATCTCCGAATTGGCGTTATAAATAGAGCGAAATAAAATCAACTTTGGTGACTGATGGTCCAACTTGAAAAATTTCGGTGCTGGACGATTTTTGGATTCGTATTTCTGCTGTTTTTATTCTTGTTCAAATAGCCTCTAATTTAGGAGAGGACTTTGCTCCCGCTATGTCGTTGGATGGAAAACAGCTTGTCTTTGTAGCATGCGATGACGATTTAAAAGTTTGTGATCTGAATAACGCCGCCACCTTTTTATTAATAGGCTGAGGATTACAAATCCTTATTTTGGTATTGGATGGAGTAAAAGCTAGTTGGTAAGATTTGTAGCTTAAATGAAAACTTTTTATAGAAACCAATCAAATATATATTGATCTACAGCCTTGTTATAGTCTCAAGCCGCTTTTTAAGTACTACTTATTTGCAACCTTGATCGAAACGTTGCCTTAAAACCTCGTCTAATTCAAAGGGGGTAGTAAACTAGCATTAATGAACTCGTTTTGTGTCATACTTCGTTGCGATTTTAAATCAACCGTGTTCAAATAGGCTCCAATTTGATTAGGAAAATTAGAAAAAGGAATTGATGATGGCAGACAGACAAAAAAGACCCAAAATGGTTTTCAGGAAGTTTTTGGAGGACAATAAACTTATTCTTGAAAAGTTTGGCAACCGAAAAGGTGAGAAATATACCCGTGAACCGTGGATGCTAAATGCCAACCCAGCGGCTGAATGGACAATGGAA
>LWDU01032423.1_pt1 | contig 12582 bp, 14 predicted proteins | sample 727161 | NCBI WGS metagenome assembly LWDU01 (sample SAMN04566230, study PRJNA314399) | hydrothermal vent metagenome | isolation source: deep sea hydrothermal plume seawater | place: Mexico: Gulf of California, Guaymas Basin | collected 2004-07-11 | reverse complement strand
AAGAAACAAAGCGAATGCAACTTGCTATAAAACATTTTATAGGAAAAAAGAGCAGAAAAAGGAGGAAAAAGAAAAAAAGAAAAACTAGGCGACGACTTTCTTAACTACAGGAACTTTTTGCAATAATGATTTTAAAGAACTAGATAATAATAACATAATCCCTGCTTCAAATATTATCTTTTTATGGTGACCAGAAATGGCTCTTTCATGCCAAGGATTACATAAATACATTAATACTCCCCCTACAAAAATCTTAAATATATCATCAGCCTTCTCTAAATAATGTGGTGCACTGTTCCACAAGCCTAGAATAGTAACTATGTATAATATCCAAAAACCAATCCTTCCTATATCATATATTCGTTCGTATAGTTTCATTTATAGTAAAATTAGATAATTACTTTGACAAACACCAAACCAAAACTTTTTGATTCGTATTATCTATCCAATGTTCTCCGATACCTAAACATTCACTCTTCATACAGTCCTCAAAATAATTTTAATTCACAATAACAAGTTTTTATTGTGGTTTCTTTACAGCGTTGACATAAATCAATTTCATTTTTTTTATAATCCCCACCCCTTTGCACAGAGAACATACGAATTGTTTATATTTTGGCATTAGTAATATTACTATTTAAAAAAAATATATAATATATCTTATATGGATTTTTATATGTACAAATCGTCCTGTTCACGATGGTGGGCTATTCAGAATGATATTCGACATATCGTTGTTGCGAAAGATACAAAAGAAGAAGAAGTTAAAGAACAAGCAAAGCAAACAGCTAACACTCTTACTGGATCTAAAACATGCGATATCCAACTAATTCAAAAATATCATATGATTATACAACCTAAAAAAAGTTATGCAGCACTCACTCACTTAACATTCCATGGTCAAAACACACCATATGCAGTATCTTCCTCATCAGAAAATAAAAATGATATGTAAAATATATGGATAACTCTTATAATTGTGTAATATGTTTAAAAGATTTAGATATGGATAACGGTGTATTAACACCTTGCAACCACCGTTATCATTCTGAATGTTTTTTCAAATGGATTTTTAAAAAAAGAACCTGTCCATTATGTCGTAAAGAATTAATTGCACAACCAGATATAGAAGAACGCGCATCTTTATATGAATTGCGTCGTCAAATAGACTGGGAAAGCTCATTATATAACACCTTGCGCAATAATGTGGATACTTTGGATAATCATATTTTAACAAAAAAAAAAGAATTAGAAAATTTGAATTCACAGGTCCATTCGAGACAAAATCAACTAGTTACAATTATTGAGCGTTATAAAGGATTTATGCAAAGCATGCAAAGAAACCACAGAAACCGAAGGAGGCGTGGTTTATTATTTTAAAAAATTGAATTTAATTAAATATATTTTATTAGAATCATAAAATATATGAACCGATACCTTAAATTCTTACAAGAGTTTTCACCACTGCTAGCGCAAATTAACATGGCAACTATTGTTATAGCAAAACGCACGCTACCAAGGCATTATATAAAGATCGATGGCCAATTATCGAAATTAACTGAATATTTACAAATTGAAGGTGCTCCACTAATTGTTACAGCATTTAAAGATGATGGTATTACTCTGAATTCGCTTACATCGGCAAAAAGTAGAACATTTAAAGTGACCAAGGAAGAACTCAAAGCTGAATTTTACCCAGCTCAATTAGATAAAGATAATTATATTATAAATTTGAAAAAGTATCCAAAGAAGGTTAATATTTCCGAATTTGAAAGTAGAGATATATTAGCGGATTTTAATTCAGCTATCAAAAAAGAAGTAAGAAACTGGGATGAATGCTTGCTTAGAGAATTATTGCTAGAAAAACACTACATAAATGAATATGGAGAAAAAAAGAAGACAGACGGTAAATTAGGTCAGTTGTCCGTTACACAAGGCTCCGGGTGCGACTCCACGCCAAAAATTTTAGCACACATAGAAAAAATGCGTAGTGGGAAAGTATTGACTCTGAAAGAAAAACATTATGGAGAACCACTATTTAATCGTAGTAGCAGATGTAACCCTGTTGTTGATAAAATGCCTGTCGCAGATTTTAGAGCGTGTAATAGTTATCCGTTGCCCATTGGTATCAGAAATAAAGACTTTTGTGTGCCATCTGAAATGATTGCTGTTTCAGTGGAAATGATAAGACAACTACTAACTTTAAAAAATGTAGAGGAAAAATACCGAGTGCAAATACAAAAAATCTTTACTGATTTTGATATACCACCGCAGTTTGATAACCATGTGTGTCATCGTTGCACTTATTGTGGTGAAGAAATAGATATAAACTCTTATTCATCGAACTATGCAAGTAAAACAAATTATATTGAAATTTGTCATCGAGATCCTAACGCTTGCTTCTGTACGGGAAATATGTACTGGGGGCATGGCGAATGCAATCGAAGACAGGGTGGTTATACAGAAACAGAAAGATGTCAAGATGCCCTTGGGCTAATTAATTTTAACCCCCTTGATTATCCTATTGATCTTTTGAAACAAATTAGAGATTCGTGTGATGCAGCTATTGCAGTACATTCAATTTAAGGTAGTTAATTCACAATTTAAAATAGCGATACTTGACAAAATTGTATTATATTTTTCATAATCAATATCTTCTTTTATATAAATATTTTTTATGTCGTCATCTGATAAGGTCTCCATTATGCTACCTGTTACCATACTTTGATGTTGAATCTTAAATTCTTCGGTAAATAGGTTGGCAAATGTAATTACCAAACTTTTTTCATCTTTTGGTCGAATCACACTGAAACCATTTGAAGCAATAAGATTTTCTTTAGATTCAGTTACAACTGTAAATGAAATTGTCCCCTTTAATTTGGATATTAATATATCATTTTTCTTCAATTTATATTTGCCTCTAGAAGGTAAAAGCACACTTGGGTAAAGATTCGGATTATAAAGTGGAGTATTTACACTCTTGATATCAATATAATAATATTGTGAGGCTGTCTTTTTAAATTTAAAGGTTGCATCTATATTACAATAGTCACTTAGTGTTTTGTAGTTAGATTTCTTACATGTTTCAATAGTGTTTTTATAGATATCCAGATATCGTTTAATATCAAATATCAAATTTAAATCCATATCACTTTTTTTAAAGCTTTGGTATGTGGGTCTGGAGAGAGTGGTTGTAAATAATAAATTGGATATCTTTTTTTTTAACACGAATCGTTGAAATAGTTTTTTGGCATTGGTTAATTCTTCATCAAGTATAGGATTCAAGTCCTTATCACATTGATAATACCCATCTGATGTCATTTTATATTTGAATGGTGTATTTTTCTTGTTTAATGTATATCCAATGGTTTTCACATCCTCGATGAATATAGAATATTTCTTTTGTGGTTTCTTATTTTGAATAATAAGAATTGAAGTAGCTACACCAGTTCCACTTCTCGCAAATGCATTATCTGGCAATTTAATTATTCCCAATAATGTATATTTATCTATGATCATTCTCCTCATAGCCACGTAGTCACCTTTTGTATTGCCGAGATAACCATTTGGAACAATTGCAAATAAGATGCCGTTCGGTTTTAATAATTTTAATCCTAATTCAACAAATAGAATTCCTATTTCCTGCTTCTTTCTACCTTGACCTAATTCATATAAATTTAAGATATCAGCGTCCGTGGTTAATGTTTTAGTACCGAATGGTGGATTCAAAATACAATAATCATATTTTAATTCACTTGTGACCAAATCTTTTAAACTATCTTTATTATGTATAGTTGCATTATTACCAAGATGTTCTTTAATAAATTTTGTCATTTCTAAGACTGATGCACACTTGTCTACAAGAGTGATGTCGCCTTTATATTGATTCAACAAATCGCCAGTACCACAAGCCGGATCAATTGCAGTCTTGTTTGGTATAAGAAGACTATTAATAAAATTACAAATGGTCATTGGTGTATAAAACTGGTCCAATTGTTTTTTAAAATAGTGATTTCCGAAAAACATAAATATAATTTGGTATATTTCGTTTTTCTCAATACTAATTGTAGATAATTTCGCTTTCACCCATTCAATAATTTCGACAGACGTTAAATTAGTTGTTTCTTTTTTCAATAATATTCCAATAATAATATCATATCTTTTGACTAGTTCAACGCCTTTATTATGAAGATATTGATTAATTTCATCAAGAAATTTGGTATTATTTTTAATTTTTTCTTGAATTTGTTTTTGCATTTCCTGTTTGGAAGATAATAGTGAGATACTCATTTATTAATAAAAATATAACTTTTATTCTTAAAATCAATTTTAATATAAATAACTATATCTAATAAATATATCTAATATAATATTAGTAATGAGTTTATCTATAATAAGAGATTATGATTATTCAGCCTTACTATTTCTAGGTGGAATGTGTAAATTTATTCAAAAATCATATCCAAGAGTGGATACATATCTACAACGATTTGAAAAATATAATAATCTTTCTTTAGAAAGAAGAAGGTATATTATAAAAAATTTTATTAAATCTTTTTTACTATTTGCATTATCTGTTGGATTATTTAAACCGTTGGTTTGGCCGGCAATAAGATATAATCAGTGGAATAGTAAACTCATTCATATAACAGGTGCTATATATACTTCAAATGATATTATGGGATTGGTGATGGTTGACAATTTACCAGATAGTACCAAAATGCACCATATTATCACTACGACATTATGTCTAACTTGTTTTGGTCTCGATTTTCAAACATCACATTTGGGAAAAATGATGTTTGTTTACACTTTTGCATCTTGTCAAGCTTATTTGGTAAATTTTTATTTGGGTGCGCGTCTTTTAACAGAAAAAGCCAAATTAGAAATGGTGCGTATTGCTTCCAGGAATATATATTTTGTATGCTGTTTGTTTAATTGGGGTTGGCATATTTTGTGGGTATTAAATAATTATAGTATTGTGAATACCGGCCATTTAATGTATTTCATATTACTATTTTGGATTATAAAAGATGACATTATACTATTATCATGGTTAAATAATACAATGATTAAATTTAATTAACGACGACGCCTAGTTCTTTTTCTTCTTCTTTTTTTCGTCTTTTTTCTTTTTCTCCGTCTTCGTCGTTTGGTTTTTCTTTTCCCACCTTTCATCGTTTTTTTCATAGATTCAAATGATTGAATTGATTCTGGAAGTAATGTTAAGTTTCTATCTTGATTAATTAATGCAATAAAGTTTTCAAAATGAATGCCTCCTAATATAACTACAACCAAATTAGGAGGATCGGGACGACTAATTCTCCTATTAATTGCCTGTAATAAANNCATCGACTGTAGCGTATATAATTCTTGAAAACGATGAATATTATTTTCTTTAAGTGCAGCAATTGTCTCTGATAATTGCTGAGCAAGTTCAGTATAACTTGGTTTGTTTTCTATTAATAATATTTCATTAAATGATTCGAATAGTGCAATTAATATTTGAATATAATTCTGTTGATTAGTAAATTTTAATTTTAATCCACCTGTTGTTAAATGACTTAGTAATGTTATACATTTATCTATACTTTTAGCAATTAATGCTGAGCTACTTCCTACGCCACCTCCTAAGTTTTGTTTTGCTTCATTTAATTTATCAATTATGAATGAAAATCCTGCTGTATAGTAATTTTCAGCATCACTAATTCCGTGATTAGCCATCATTTTTCTATATGATATCTCATTTGGAAATCGCAAAAGATTAGTTACATTTGCAAATAATGCTGATAATGAATTTACTATATAATCCGGATTTGAAGGTAAAGTAGTAATATTTTTCAAATAGTCTCCGTCCATTTTTTTTTTATCTAGTTCTTCGACAATAATATTTTTTTCCATATAATCTACCATTTTCTTTACTTGTCGGGTTTTGTCAGGCATTGCTTGTATACTCTGTTTCATTTGCATCATCATCACCTCAACACAAGGATTAATTGAGTTACCTTCATTAACAACTAGTATACGAACTGCACCTTGCCCTTGGTTTCGAATACTTTGAATTGCTGTTTGCATTAACAAACTATTTGAGCGCATACACATTACATTATGATGTTGTTCAGCAAGAAGCAATACTGGTATTGAACCAGAACTTACAGTTGCCCGTTTTCCGCGGGATGAACTTGTAGCAGACTTTTTCTTTGAACAACTCACACAACTTTGTTTGTGTTTTTCCCAGTCTCCTCGTTGACATACTTTAGAACAATAATAAACCTCTTTGCAGCGGGAACATTTTGACATTTTTTGACCTTTTCCTGATAATTCAGTTTTAAGCTTATTGCATTTTGCACATGATATTGTACTCATTTACTATAACAAAAGAGAATATAATTTAATATAAATTGAAATATCTTAAACCTATCCTTTCTAGTTTAATTAAATGACTAAACTAGTAATCGTCGAATCTCCCGCCAAATGCAAGAAGATTGAGAGTTATCTTGGTCCAGGATACAAATGCATTGCCAGTTTCGGACACATTAGAGAACTCGCAGATGGTTTAAAAGGAATTGATGTTAAAAACGACTTCAAACCCACTTTTCGATTATTGTCTAGTAAAAGCAAATACATCAAGCCCCTTAGAGCAGCAATAAATAAGGCCGATGAGGTTATTCTTGCGACAGACGATGATAGGGAGGGTGAAGCTATTGCGTGGCATATTTGCAAAGCCTTTAATTTACCTGTAAGTACGACACCGAGAATCATATTTCATGAAATAACCAAATCAGCAATTAAAAAAGCGGTTCAGAATCCAACGGTTGTTGATATGAATAAAGTGAACGCACAACAAGCTCGGCAAATATTAGATTGTCTCGTTGGTTTTACTATTTCGCCTATTTTATGGGCGAATATCAGTAGAAAAAGTGGTTTATCTGCTGGGAGATGTCAAACACCAGCATTGCGACTCATTTACGATAATCAACAAGAAATCAATAATGCACCAGGAAGAATTGCGTATGATACAACCGGTTATTTTACAGATAAAAATTTAGATTTTAAACTTAATCACCATCATAAAAACGAAGTAGTAATGGGGGATTTTCTAGAAAGTAGTGTTGATTTTGAGCATATTTATACTTGTGCAAAACCTGTTAATAAAAAAAAGCAACCTCCTATGCCATTCACAACTAGTGCTCTTCAACAAAAAGCATCTAATATTTTAAACTTCTCTCCAAAACGGACGATGACAACCGCTCAAAAACTATATGAGCAAGGCTTCATTACATATATGAGAACTGATAGTCGTACTTATAGTAAAGAGTTCATTGAAAAAGCAAAGAAATTCATCAAAGATAAATGGTCAAGTAAATATGTCAATGATAACATTGACGCATTGAGTCTACGAAATGGTGCGAAGAAAAATACAAAGAAAAATACAAAGAAAAATACAAAAGACGATAATGCGCAAGAAGCACACGAGGCTATTAGACCAACAGACGTAACACGAGAGAAACTCTCTTCAAATATCGATCCATCACAACAGCGATTATATGATTTAATATGGTCAAATACAGTGGAAAGTTGTATGTCACCGGCTGAATATAATCTTTTATCAGCGAAAATTACCGCTCCAGAAAAACATTGGTATAAGTATTCTGAGGAACTGATTACATTTCCTGGTTGGTTAATTGTTAGAGGTTATGAAAAAGAGAATTCAATATACGATTGGATGTTGAAATCAGAACAAAATAAAATAGTCAAGTATTCAAAAATCCAAAGTAAAATGACATTGAAGGATCTTAAAACACATTACACGGAGGCAAGATTGGTACAACAGATGGAAAAAGTAGGAATTGGAAGACCATCAACATTTTCATCGCTTGTTGCAAAAATCCAAGATAGAGGATACGTTAAAAAAGGAAATGTTAAAGGTAAACCATTAAAGTGTGTGGATTTTACATTGGATGACGAAACATTGGTTGAAACGGACAATACTAGAATATTTGGGGAAGAAAAAAATAAATTGGTTATTGAACCAACTGGTACAATTGTAATAGAATTCTTAATTAAAAAGTTTGATCCGTTATTCGTTTATCCTTATACGAAAAATATGGAAGATACATTGGATGAAATTGCAAAGGGTGGCAAGTTATGGCATTCACTGTGTCAGACTTGTTATGATGAAATGAAAAATTTATCTGGAACAATTAAGAAAAATAATAGAGAGCACATTCAAATTGATAAGGATCACGTGTATATGATAGCAAAATATGGTCCAGTTGTTAAGTATGAAAAAGATGGAGAGACTAAATTTAAATCAGCAAAGAAGGATTTAGATATAGAGAAATTGAAACGGGGCGAATATACATTGGAAGAAATCATAGAACCAAAACCATCTTTTACAGGCAAACGACTGGGTTCATATAAGAACCAAGACGTAATATTGAAAAAAGGCAAATATGGTTTATACATTGTGTGCGGAGATAATAAGTATTCATTAAAGAATGTTGTGCGTAAATCGGAAGACAATATTCAATTAGAGGATATATTGGATATTTTACTAGGGAAAAAGTCGAGCAATCCTAAAGTGCTACAGATAGTAACAGAATCACTATCAATAAGAAAAGGTAAATACGGACCGTATATATTTTATAAAACAAGTACAATGAAAAAGCCTAGATTCTTAAAACTACCAAAAGATAGAGAATGGAAATCAATGCAAAAACCGGAAATACTTGGTTGGTGTAAAGAAGAGTATGGTATTTAGAGACAGTATAACGGTGGTACTCTAACTAACATAGCGCGAAGTTGTTCGTCTCTTAACATATTGAATTCCAATGTAAAGGTAAAAGGTAAACACTTAAAATCGACTAATCGTCCATCATGATATCGGAATTTAAATCTTAGTCTGTCTATTCTCTCAATGGGTGGATTGTAGTGTGATATATTAGCTATAAATGCCCGAGTAGAATCATACATTTGTGAATATGGTAAACATCTAACGGGTATTTTAGCAAAAGCACATTTAACCTTCCCTGCATAATCATTATTAAACCATCCTCCGGTATTTTCTGAATAAGGTTCGATTTCATCCATACTATTATATTTTTCCACTTGCATATAAATATAATCGTCCCCCATTATGTCTAAATTACATATTCCGCTCGGGTCTAAAGGATTTGCACTTAAATCGTCTAAATTTACAATCCTATTATTCATAGAACTATCTAACCATTCATTACCACTACCATCTTCCATTTCATAATCAAATCCGAAGGGGTCACCGGGCGTATCTGCTTGCCACGGATTTTTCGGCGTGAGAAGTGAAGAATATTCTTGTTTCTTATAACCTAAATAAGCTGGAAGACCCCATCTCGTATAATGATTCCAAACATCAACTTGATTGCAACTTTTTTCATATGACAATTGTTTATCAAAATTTAATGTAAACTGCTCCACGAGATTTCCAAACCAAAACTTATTTGTTACAGCATTCCATCTACATCTAAAATTATTATAATTTGATGGTGGTCCTGAAGCAGTAGCACTCGCTTTATTCATTTTTGTTTCAATCTCTGCTGCCAATTGGTCAGGTGAATAAGACCCTTCGTCTATAGTTATAGTTAATGTAAATGTTTTAACATTAAAACTCAATTTCGTATTTTGATATTCATGACTAAATACATATTGGTTGCTTGGGAGTGAAACATTAAGAAGTCGCATAGATTGTATTTTTTGCAAAGATTGTGGGAGGTCAATTTCAAAATAATTGCTATTGGGCCATTTTTTGATATCACGATCGAAAGAATGAACGGAAACTAACTTTCTGTCTAAAACGTATGTTTGTTCTCTAGGAATTAGAGGATGTTGTTGTTGTACATTAAACTGACTCATAATATAGAAAAAAAGATATTTTATTTTTAGAAATACTTCCTAAAAGAACAAAATTTAGAAATTTATAATAATAAAATACAATTGTATATATATATACGATGCCCGGACCTGGATATAGAAAATCAAATTTAAAAACAAAATCCATTGCGAAGAGTGCAGATTTAGAAGCAAGAACAAAACAAGCTGCAGAAGTTTTTAATGCTAAACAAAAAGCAACAAAAATAATGAAAAAAATGAAAAAGGGTGGTACATGGATGAAAGTAGAAAATTGGTTAATGATTGCGAAATTAGTAACGATTGTTGGTGTAATTATATTTGTGATATCCACTGCCTCGGGTCAAGTAGATGGTGAGTTAGCAGCTTATTATTGGATGGCAACAGGCATTGTTGTCACACTTGTGATGACAACTGTGATGTTAGCTAGAACAAGTAAAGGAGAAGGAGTTTTTTCATTAATAACTAAAATGGCAGGTTTATATTTACCATCAATGGCTACTCTCATACCTATTGCTGTGATGATATATATATTTCAAACAGTCAGAAGCGAATTAGTCAAAGATGCTACTCATTTACCCCAACAATTTTATACATTTCATTATTTGACATTTTTCTTCTTATTTTTGCAACTTATTATGTTATATCAATTCTTTGGTGGTGAAATCAAAGCTATACTATCAAAGGGTAAAATTCAAGACCCTAATAAATGGGCATTTGTTTCTGCTTTCATCTTTTTCAGTATTGTAACTTTAGGTTCTGCTGCAGAATTATATGTTATTATAACACGATTTATTACGGACGGATAAAAAAGAATCGAAATGTTACGCCGTATTCTTTCGCACTTGTCCAAATACCAGAAACCTTTAATAATAATTTAACAGAAGTATATTTGGTAGGAGTATTTTGATTAGTATTGTAAAAAATCTTAATAAATCCATTTTGTAATTGTTCTTCTATACGATAAGTGGGGTATTTCCCTTGTTTTTCGGGCATTATATCCAAAATAGATTTTTCAATGGCTTTAATAAATCCTATAATATTAGAATTACCATTGGTATTGAATCCACATTTAAGTTTATTAAAGTATTTTTCTATACTGACTTGTTGAAGTTCAAAGCCTAAGAATAAACCTTTTGAAGTCCCATATTCATCAGAATAATATAATCGATAAAAATATCCATCATTCATTATATTATTTTTTGTTTTTTCTGATAACATTAAAAAATTTTTATTGAAATCCTTGGGTTGCATGATAAGAAACATTATTATATAACTAATACTAACTTATTTAAGTTGTTATCTAATCAAACAGAGCATAAAGCATTGCAATTGTTTCTACTGATATATCTCTATTAGTTTCTAAATTTCTAATCATGTCATCACAATCAACAATGGCTTTCATATAGTTAATCCTTTTTACTTTTATATATTCTTTCCAAAGGGTAACAACATTAGGATGTGAATCTGCATAAGAATTAAGGCGAGACATTAAATCATCTTCCAATAAATTTGAAGTATCACATTGTGAACCGGTGCTATTCATTAGAAAATAGTTATATCTATTTTTAAGTATTAAAAATAAGTAAGATAATTACTATAACCATGAAATTCTTACAATCACGATTTGAAGAATACATAATTGCGCAAGAAAAAAACAATTTACATCCCGAATTGGATGGGATTTATAATAATTCTATTAATGGCTTGGGTAATAAACGTAATTTAATTTTTCATGGACCAACCGGTACTGGTAAATATACACAAGCATTAAACTATATTAAACCCTATAGTGATTCTAACTTAAAGTATGAAAGAAAAATCGTGTTTAATTTCCAAAACAAGCGAGAATTTTTAATAAAACTCAGTGATATACATTTCGAAATAGACATGGAATTATTGGGTTGTAACGCAAAATTACTGTGGAATGATATTTATAATCATATTTTGGATATATTGTCCTCTAGACAAAATCATACTGGAATTATTATTTGTAAGAACTTTCATAAAATCCACAGTGAACTATTGGATATATTCTATAGCTATTTACAAACATTAACACACAAAAATATAAATCTACATTATATTTTTATTACAGAAAGCATTAGCTTTATACCGGATAACATTTTACATAGATGCAAAATAATACCTGTAAAACGACCAGTTAAAAATACATATAAAAAATGTATCGGTAAAACCATTGATAAATCTATAAAATTAAACCAAATTGTTAATATAAAAGATTTAATAACAAAAAATACCCAGCTCATGGAATCTCAAAAACTTATAACGAATAAGTTGATTCATTCTTTGGAAAATTTTAAGGATCTTAATTTTATTCAATTTCGAGATAATATATATAATATATTTATTTATCATTTGGATGTCACGATATGTCTAAAAGACATAATCACGCATTTTATAGTACATAAAAAAATAAACAAGACCACAATTACTGATATTTATTTTGAATTTTACAATTTTTTGAAATTATATAATAATAATTATAGACCCATTTATCATTTAGAGAAATTTATGTTTTATCTATGTAAGGTTATACATGGATTGGAAGACAGCGTGTAAAGAACTAAATTTATGTGAAAAACACACTGACCGCATGTTAAAGACGGCGTATTATAAACAAGCTTTAAAATATCATCCAGATAAAAACAAAGATGACCCTGTTGCTGGAGAGAA
>LWDU01037621.1_pt1 | contig 12586 bp, 10 predicted proteins | sample 727161 | NCBI WGS metagenome assembly LWDU01 (sample SAMN04566230, study PRJNA314399) | hydrothermal vent metagenome | isolation source: deep sea hydrothermal plume seawater | place: Mexico: Gulf of California, Guaymas Basin | collected 2004-07-11 | reverse complement strand
GGTGCTTGGACCAAGGACTGCTTGGAGTCCCTTCAACTAGGTGTAGCCGCCTCACCAGGAGTCCCATCAACGCGAGATTCTCCGCGAGGGGGTGAGGTGGGTAGGATAGTTGCACGGAAAGCAGATGAAGGTCTTCACCCTTAACTCCTGTGGTGTCCAGGCTCGGTTGCACCTCTACCCCTGGCTCCTTGCGGGATGCCTCGGCGCCGCAAGCTGCATCTCGCCTAGACCCTCTGATCTCGATTTCAGGGGCGAACCCGCCGTCGTTCTCAAGACGGTCAACATCTCAAACACGGTGGTCCCATTCTACGCAGCCTTCGCCCACCACGCATGGATTGAGCTACGCGAGTCTGGGAGCGGGAACTGGACCCTGCTCGAGATCAATAGCGGCGTCCAGATCAAGACGATAGGGGATGATCTCGCGCTCGCGAACGAGCGCTGGTCCACGCCCGTGCGAGTGCTGGCCTCATGGCACGGTGACGAGGCTGCTCGCCTGATTCCATTGCTGTTGGAAGCCACTCGCGACGAGATCGACGCGAACGAAGAGCTCTCGCCCGACCCATCCGAGCAGGCCAGGAGGAAGTACTGGGCGAGAACTTACAGCACCCCCTATCCCTATCACCCGTGGCGCTTGGACTACGAGTCCTGGCCTGGCCCCAACTCCAATACGTTCGTCGCAAATCTCCTGCGCGCTGTTCCCGGGATGGGCGCGGAGCTGGATCACAATTCGGTGGGCAAGGACTGGGTCGAGGGTCTTCGGTTGGGCCGGACCGACGACGGCCTAGGTGTCGAGGTCGACGCGACCTTCCTTGGCGCGGCTATCGGGCTTTACCAGGGCCTTGAGCTACACATGATCGGGCTCACCGCCGGCGTCAGCTTCTGGCCACCGTCGCTGAAGATCCCATTCCTGCCCCGCTTAGGCGTACACCCCGGCTGGGTGCGCGCCCGCTGGTGAACCCAACATCCCTCCTGGCCAACCTCGAGGCACGTTTCGGGCAGAGTAGCTTCAAGCTCGAAGCTACAAGCGGCTACGGACTTTCCTCGTTGCTAAAGGAGGCGCGGACTCAGCGGAATGAACAATGGACCAGGATCCCAAAGGAAAAACTCGAAGCGATGAGCCCGAGGCACTCGCCGTGAAGCACGCAGGGTATCCATCATGCGAGGCCAGTGCCCAGGCAACCCAGGATGGCCAGGTAGGTAACCAGTTTCGGGGCCGTTCGATTTACTTCGTTGCTGTTCATCGGTTGCTCCAGTTTCTCCAATGAGGTGAGCTTGGGGCTCAGAAGGATCTGGGCGGTCATCCTAATTTCCCTCCTGACAACTCTGTCAGGAGGAATAGCAACTGACAAGGAACGGTTGAGAGCTGGTGCCCTCATGTGGGGGATTATTTCAATTGATGGAGGTGCTTGGACCAAGGACTGCTTGGAGTCCCTCCAACTAGCTCCCGCGTAGCTCTGAAAGAGTCTCAACAACGCCAAATCCTCCGCTGGGGTTGGAGGTTGGTAGGATTCGGTTCAACCAACAAGAACTCAGGCGGAGAGCTGAAGGGGGAGCGTGAGCAAAAAGAAAAGAGCAGACAAATGATCAGTCCACGAAGCTGCATGAACCAGCCATCCAAATCGAGCTAGATTCAATGACGGCTAAAGCCGCACTACCCTTTCTGAAACTTCAACAACCCGCCAGCAATTGGCATAGACCAGGAGCAGTCAAATGTTTCATCGTACATCCGGATTGACCTTTATCGCGATTGGCGCATTCCTTTATGCAGTTCAATATCTAGCTGCTGCCATCCTCATGTCGAACGTCAATACTTGGAGTGCGGAAAGGTTTGACACTATGAGGGGATATGTGGGTGTGGAGCTCTTGGTCATTGCAAGTGCGAGTGGACTTCTTGGTGGTTGGATCCTGTTCCGAGTTTGGTGGCTGGGTCCTTCTCAGAGTTGAGAGAAAGCCGAGCTCTTGAGGGGCAACGAAGAGAACAAGAAGAAGGTCAAGTAGGACTCTCTCCAACCAGCCCCCACCTAACCCAACAGGAGTCCCATCAACGCGAAGTTCTTCCCTGAGGTTGGAGGTTGGTAGGATTTTGGGCAAGAACTGATGAGGGAGATAACAAGACGAGACTTTGTCAACGGCACGCTGATGGGGGCGGGGACCTCCATGCTGTCGTTTGACGCAATCGGCCAGGCCCCCATGGCCGCCCTGGAACCATCGTACTATCCACCCGCGCGCACTGGACTCAGGGGAAGTCACCCGGGATCAAACGATCACGCACATAGCCGCGCATGGGCCGGGCGTTCGGATTGGGGGCCCACCACCAAACTGCGGGAAACCTATGACCTGGTTGTGGTTGGCGGAGGCCTGAGTGGACTGGCGGCCGCATACTTCTATCAGCAGAAGCATGGCAAGGACGCGAAGGTGCTCATCCTCGACAACCATGACGATTTCGGGGGCCATGCCAAACGCAATGAACATACGATTGATGGCGACACCCGCATAACCTATGGCGGTTCACAGACGCTGGTCGAACCGAACCATGCAGATGGGGTCGTGCTGGATCTTCTGGAAGACATAGGGGTCGACCTGAAGCGCTTCAAGACGGCCTACGACAGCGGCTTCTTCAAGAAGCATGGTCTTGGATCGGTTACCTACTTCAACAAGACAGTGTTTGGCGAAGACAAAGTAGTCCAGCATCCCTATTGCAACTATCCGAACTATGTCGAAGGCCTTCAGGGCGCCAGGCTGTCCAACGAAGAGGCTGCAAGACAAGCGCCCTTGAGTGGAAGAGGCAAGCAGCAGCTACTGACAGTATTGAAGGGCGGGCTGCATACGCTGAAGGTCCCGAAGGGGGAGCTAAAGAACTATCTCGATACTCATTCCTACTTCGATTATCTGAAGGACACGCTGGGGGTGGATGACCCGGGTGTGCTGAGAATGGCGAGGCATTCCGGACTGGACTGGGCAAGCACGGGAACGGACCTGATGAGCATCGCCGAAGCCAAGAGCTGCGGCGCCCTGGGATTTGCGCCGGTGGCCGTCTATGACGAAGACAATCCCTACATTCATCATTTTCCGGATGGCAATGCCGGTGTTGCGCGTGCGTTGGTGAAGAAGTTGATCCCTGACGTAGCCGAGGGGGGCAACGCTGAAGAGCTTGTCCTGGCCAGGTTCAACTACGCTGAGTTGGACAGATCCAGCCATGCCGTTCGCATCAGGCTGAATAGTACGGTGGTCCATGTAGAGCATGCTGGTGACCCCAAGAGCTCCGGTGACGTTTTCGTGAGCTACATCCACGACAACAAGTCGTATCTGGTGAACGCCAAGGGCGTCGTGATGGCCTGCTACAACGTGATGATTCCGCACATCGTTGCGGGTCTTCCCGCCCAGCAGGCAGCGGCGTTGAGGGTTCAGGTGAAGAGCCCCCTGCAATACACGACTGTCGGCCTCAAGAGCTGGAGAGCCATGAAAGAGCTGGGGATTGGTCTGGCCATGTCACCTGGCAATATGCATCAGGCCGTGCTGATGGATTTTCCGGTGACCATGGGCGGCTATGAGTACACCAAGACCCCCGACGATCCATGTGTCATTCAGATGATCAGCTGTCCCTATGGAGGAACCGTTGGCGCGCCAAGACTTGAGCAGTTTCGTGAAGCGCGTTACAGGATGTTGGCGCTGCAGTTCAGGGACTATGAACAGGAAATCAGGAGCCATCTCAGCGGCATGCTCCCCGGTGATCTGTTTGATTTCGACCGAGACGTTGCGAGTATTTCCGTCAACCGCTGGGCCCACGGTTACACGACCGGCGGCCCGGGGAATACAACACGAATCGGTCGACAACCATTTGGCCGGATTGCCATTGCCAATGCCGACTCCGCCCCCGGTGCGGATGCGAAAACCGCAATGATGATGGGACATCGAGCCGTCAGCGAACTAGGGTAGGTTCGAAGCAGGAACAGGTCGTAAGACGCAGCGGTGTTTGAAGCCCTTGGGGTCGGCGAAGATCTCTGCCAGAAGCACCTCCACCGTGCTGCGCCCGCGCGAGCGACGGCCAAGCCAGCGGGCGCCTTCATGCAGGCGCTGGATCTGTTCAGGGCTCAGCCGGCGACCCGGGCCCTGACCTGCAATCGGCACAAGATCTTCTGGTAGGGACGCAAGGCCCCGGCTGCGGCCGGTCTTGACCTCGATCACCAGCAACTGGTCTCCGGCTTGGGCCACCAGATCCAGTTCAGCCTCGGGGGTGCGCACCCGCTGGCCCAGGATGCGGGCTCCCCGTCGGCGCAGGTAGCGTGCGGCGAAGGCTTCGCCGGCCCTGCCGAGCAGAGCATCCGCCCGGGAATCCTGGCGCGCCGCGATGGTCAGGACGAGGCCCGGGGCGATCCTGAGCAGCCACCCTCGGGCGCGCAGTTGTATGCCCCTTTGGGCGGCCAAGATCAGTCCTTCTCTTTCTTTCCTTGTTCTGGGGCGCCCTTTTGGGGCGCAGCGCCCTCGTCGTCCTCGTCCTTGGGACCGATCACTCCACTGATCGCCGCCCGACTGAAGCGCATGCGCACACCATCGGCCACCTGCAAGGTGACCACATCTCCGCTGGCCACCACTACCTTGCCGTATATACCCGCGTTGGTCATCACCTCGTCGCCCTTCTTGAGGGCATCGAGTACTGCCTTGCGCCGTTTCTGTTCTTTGGCCTGGGGCCGAATCAGGATCAGGTAGAACAAGCCGCCGATCAGCAGGAAGGGGAACCAGCCGGGCAGGCCCGAATCCTCTCCAGACGGCGCATCCGTGCCTTCCGATGGGGCTACGGTGCCGGTTGTGGTTGCTCCTTCTTGGGCTGCGAAGGTCAGGAGGGGCAGGAGGTTGCTCATGGCGGTCGTTGTGTAGTTCGTAGGTTGAGTGGAGGGGGTCCGCACCGCTCTTGGTCACGGGGAATGGCGCACCCTTTGGATTGAGGCCCGAGAGGATAGAGTGCTTGGGGACCCACCTGCCAAGGTACATGACTCGGGAGTTCAAGAAAAGCGAGGCCCGTAGCAGCCAGATGCGCGGGTGGGGTGTGTTCTCACCCATGGATCTCCCTTGGGGTATGGGGGCTTCGAGGCTGCCCATCGGGGCCCTCAGGCGGCACAATGGCAGAGACGATTTCCGTCCAATACCAGTCTCCTTCAAGCCCCATGTTCAGCGCACCCCACCTGCCCCGAGGATCCCGCGTGGTCGCTGCCATGAGCGGTGGAGTAGACAGCTCCGTGGCGGCCTGGATCCTGCGCGAGTCCGGCTTCGAGGTTCTGGGTCTGTTCATGCGCAACGGGGTCAAGCTCGATCCGGCTGAGGCTCACAAGAAGAGCTGCTGCTCCCTCACAGACGCGCGAGACGCTCGCATGGTGTCAGCCTTTCTGGGGCTGCCCTTCCAGGCGGTGGATCTGTCTGGGGAATTTGGGGGTCTGATCGATCACTTTGTGAGTGAGTATCAGCGTGGTCGCACTCCGAATCCCTGCGCTATTTGCAATCGGGATCTGAAGATGGGGCGGCTCCTCGATTTTGCAGAGGATCTGGACGCTGTGGCTGTGGCCACTGGCCACTATGCGCGCCTTGAGGTGCTGGACGGACGCGTGCATCTATACAGGGGGGTGGACACCCACAAGGACCAGTCCTACCAGTTGTTCAGTGTGCCGGAAGCACAACTTGCTCGCACTCTGTTTCCTTTGGGGGATCTGAAAAAACCAAAGGTGCGTGAAATGGCCAGACATGCGGGTTTGCGCACTTCCCAAAAGGCTGACAGCCAGGAGGTCTGCTTTGTGCCCTCCAACAACTACCGCGAGCTCTTGGAGCAGCGCGGTACGCCCCTGCATCCGGGGCTGATCGTGGACAGCCAGGGCAAACAACTGGGCACCCACGAGGGCACGGAGCACTTCACCATTGGTCAACGACGGGGACTGCGGATTGCCTCTGGGCGGCCGCTCTATGTGCTGGAGCTCGTGCCCGCAGAGGGGTTGGTGATCATCGGTGATCGGGAGGAGTGCAAGGCCACTTCCATGGTGGTGGAGGATCTCAATTGGATCGGCATCGAGCCCGAGCTGGAGATCGAATGCCTGGTGCAGCATCGCTACCATTGCACCCCCGCCAGGGCTGTGCTGCGACGGGAGGGTGAGCGGGCCCAGGTTGACTTTCTGGAACCCCAGATGTCCGTCTCTCCCGGTCAAGGTGCCGCTTTCTACTGGCAGGATCGCCTGATCGGTGGCGGGTGGATTGCGAGCACGACTCGAATGGGAATTGCGGCGGCTGAAGGGCCTAGCGAGGAGTCCGTCGCGGCACCTGCCCAGGAAGGCCAGTGAGCTTGCCGGTGCTCGGGCGGCGAACTCGCTCTTTGACCCTGATGGGGGTTCTGGCTGCGTTTCTCGGGCTTTTGCTCAGTTTTGGATCAGGCCCTGAGAAGCCCACCCGGCCTGGCCTCAGGGTGCTGCTTTTGGACGCTTCCATGTCCGTGGCCCGTGGATATTCGGACCATGGCCGCAGTGTGCTGACCGACCTGTGGGATGAGGCCACCAGCGCCCAGGCCTTGGGCCTGGAGGTGGCCGTGCTCAAGTTTGCCCGCGACACAGAACTGTTGGTTCCGGCGGGGGATCCCGAGAGCCTTTCAGAGCGCCTCTTGCATCCGGGCCGGGAGCCTTTGGCTTTCGATTTGTCCCGAGGACGGGATCAGGAGACTTCCCTGGCCGCCGCATTGGCTCTGGCGCTTGATCTCCTGCAGCAGGAAGGCCGAGCCCGGGGCGAGGTGGTGTTGTTGGGGGATGGCTGGGCCACCGGGAACGATCCCCGTCCACTCTTGGCCAAGCTGCTCGCTGCGGGGCATGATTTTCGGTTGCGCAAGCCGCAGGGTGCGGCTCGTATCAATTTGCAGCTGACGCAGGTGGCAGGACCTGTCCGTGTGCCCGAGGGCCGTGACCTGGAGTTGCGCTTCAGCCTGGCTGGCACGGGTCCTTTGACAGGGACTGCTATCGATGCGCGCTTGATCTTGAATGTAGAGAGCACCCGGGGCAGGGAAGTGATTGAAGTTGCCATACCCCGGGATGGTTGGCTTCGTGGAGCAGGTCGTGGGGCGGCCCCGCAGGCCTTCGGGCAAACCGTCGTCACCACTCTGGCTGCCCTGCCTCCGGGGCCCTTCAAGATTGAAGTGCGTTGTCATGCCAGCGGGGACCTGATCGGAGAAGATGACCACGGGCTTCTGAGTGGCGTGGTGGGAGAGGGTCTGCTGGCTCTCCTGGTGGGGCCATCCGGCGCTGAGTCCTTCGATCCCGCATGGGTTCGGGCCTTGGAGCGGCAGGGCTTTCACGCCCAACCGACAGAACTTCCCTCGCTTGATTTCCAGTTGGCCTCGGCAGCGCTGCTGGTCACGGCAAACCTGCCCCCTGGCTGCCTGGAGCCCCACTCCCTCGCCGCATTTCTCGAGCGCGGGGGTGTTCATCTGTTGATGGGTGAGGGGGGGGTCATGGCGGGCGTTGGGAGTCAGCCGAATGCCAGCGGGCCGAGCCGTGTACTGCCCCTGATCCCCTCAGAGGACGACCGTGGGCCGCGCGATGTGGTCTTGGTGGTGGATGGTTCGGGGTCCATGGTGGGTTTGCCCTGGCAGCGGGTCCAACGGGCGGTGGTACGTCTGGCCCAGAGCCTCCTGCAAAGTGATGGCCTGGTCTTGCATGTGTTCACCACGCGCTTGATGGAGCCCCTCTTGTCGGTTGCTCCTGGCCGCGAGTCAGACTTGGGGAAGGCTTTGGACGACTTGCTTTCAGCCCATTTGCCCGGTGGCGCCACCGATGTGGCCTATGCCCTGACCGAGTTGGTCAAGCAGCGGGCTGGGACCAGCAGGCGTTCTCTCTGCATCCTGATCAGCGACGGTCACTCCAGCCAGGGGGGGCACCCCAGCCTCGAGTTGCGGGATGACCTGGGTGATGTGCGCGCCGATCTGGCGGTGATCGCCGTGGAAGGCGGTCTTCGGCGGGCAAATGAAGTGGCTCTCAGGCGCTTGTTGCGTGAGGGGGAAGAACTGCATGTGGCCCAGGACCTTGTGGGCCTTGACGATCTCTTGCAGAAGGTGGTGCATGCGGAACGTCAGATAGGACCCTTTGAATCCACTCGCATCGATTCGGAATTGAACCCACAGGCAAGCCCCGACCAGAACAGCTTGCGGGCGTTGCAGAGTTTCTTTGACCGTTGGGGCTCGCAGTCCGCACCGGGAATCGTCGCGGCCTGGCGGGCCCAGGCAACTCCTGGTGCTCAGATTCTGTTACGCGCACCGTCGGGTGAACCCCTGTTGGCATCCAAAGATGTTGGCCAGGGTCAGGTCCTGGTGCTGGCCACGACTCCCTGGGGACCTACCGCACCGCAGTGGAGTGGGCATCCCCTGCTCCCGGATCTGCTCTGGAGTCTGGCGCGCGAAGCAGACCCTCCAAGAGTGAGGCTCCTGCCTGCAGCCCAGGGCTTGCGGCTGGTGGGGGATCTGGCGGCGCTGGTTCGTCCCTTGCATGTGCGTTGGCAACTCGCCCAGGTCCCCGATTCCCTCGGCCGCCGGCCTGCTGGGAAGATCCTGGGGGAATCCCCCCTGGTTCCCCGGGTCGGGGATCCCCTGGGTCCCCTCCTGGTGCCCTGGCCCGAACCGGCGCAACGAAGTGGGGCGACAATGTTGTGCGCTCGGGTGCTCGACCGGGAGGGGCACGAGGTGGCCCAGGCCTGGGTTGCGAGTCCCCTGCCCCCGGATCTGATGCCTCCTGCCTGGCCACGGCTGGCCTCCGCCCAGGGCAGTCAATCCACCCCCCAGGGTGTCTCGCATCCCCTTGCCGCGCTTCTGCTTGTCCTGGCCCTGGCCTGTTGGACCCTGGCCGGATGGGCCCAGTCGCGGGCCTGACCTGGAATCCTGGTCCAGATTCAAGCGGACTCCTGTCCCTGGTCGAAAGCCTCCTCGGGAGACCCAATGATCAGCATGCTCAAGACCAACCGACTTCTCGCTTTCTTCCTTCCTTGGACCATCTGCCTTGGAGGTTGTGTTTCGAGTGTGACTTCTCCCGGACTAAAGGCTCCACGTGCCTCCATGTCGGATGTTCCTGATCATCCCTATCAGGAGGACTGGTTGCGTCCCAGCGCAGACCTGGCGCGCAGACTGAGGGATCAAGGCGCGCGTTTGCCCTACTTGCATTCGCCCCAGGAAAAATATGATCTTGTGGCCTGGTTTGCGAACCAGGGCGAAGTGGCCTATCCGCTGCTCTTGAAGACCGTTGCCGAGGGTGGAGCCGAGGCGGCTTCCCTGGCACTGGCTGCCTTGGCTTCAACCCGCGATGCGCGTCTCTTGCCCGTGCTCGATTCAATTCCTTTTCCAGGACCCGAAGCCGGGCTCTTGCGTCTGGAGCGGGCCCGCTGCCACATGGTGCTGGGGGATTGGAATCACATCTCCGTCTTGATCGAGGGACTCGCCGCTGAGCGCCCCTTGGTGCGTGGCATGTGCGTTCAGGCCCTGCGCGAAACCACACACATGAAGTTCGGTTTTGAGCCCCAGGGAGACAAGCAGGCTCGCGAGGAAGCTATCGAGGGCTGGCGGACCTGGAGTGAGGCCCGCAGCGGGGACGCAAATCAGCAGGGCTGACGCCCCGCAACCCCGTTTTTAGGACCCTCGGGGCCTTGCGGAGGTCCCTTTTCGTATTTTCAGGCATGGCAATCCCTAGGATGGGGTGCTGTCGTGGCGATCCTCGGACGATGGATCTGGGGGCTTCCTAGGCCCTGGAACACTCCTTGCTGGACAATATAGGCTGGAGAAGACTCCTGTTTGGATCCAAGAGCAGAGCAAATGAGTATCGAACTGGAATTCTGTGACATCTGCAACGAGTCTGTCCCTGCCCCGGACCTGATTGCGGGGCGAGCCCAGAGGCGCGGCGGACGCTTGATCTGTGCAACTTGCGAACGGGCCATGGGGGTGCAGATCAGTACTCCAAGTTCGCCTCCGGTAGCAGCAGCGGGGCCGACTGCCGTGGAGACCCCGTCCGAGACTCCAGTCACTACAGCGGCTCCCGCTGTCACTACCGTGACCCCCGCGCGATCGGGAGGCGCAGGCTGGCTTGCGCTGATTGCTCTGGTGATGGCTGTTGCCCTTGGGGTCAGCTTGTCAAGTCGCCTGGATCTGCTCGAAGGGGAAAGCGGCAAGGGGTTCAAGGCGGTCCAACGGGACCTGCAGAACGGGAGCCAGGATCAGCGGGAAGCTCTGGAGCGTCTTGATAAAGTCCTCAACGCGCAACTTGACGGACTGGTGGCCCAGCTGCAGGCCCAGCGGGAGTTGGATCAAGCCGCACTCTTGCAGTTGACTGAACAGATCAGTGTCCTGCGAGAGCGTGCGGCTGGCATCGCCGCTACTTTGGATGGCTTCCGAGCACAATTCATCCAGTTGTCTGCGGAACAAGGTGCGCAGCAGGCGCGAGAGGGCACGGCTCTGGCCGCCCTTGGGGAGCGCATGCGCGCCCAGGAGGATCAGTTGATTGCGGTTGAGGGGACCCTACGGGCACTCTCCCTTGCCCCAATCCCGGTGGTTGGCGGCAGTCCAGGGAGATCAACCGCTCCAGTCTGGGCCGAAGTCCTGGGGGATCTCAGCAGTGACAATCCAGGACTTCGTTTGGATGCGGTCTATACTCTTGGGTCCTCGCAGGATGCCACCGTGATTCCGTACCTGATACCCATGGTCAAGGACAGCGATGTCTTCGTGCGCATGGCAGCTTGCCGCACCCTGAGCGATCTGGACGCGCGCATTGCAGTGCCGGACTTGATCGAGGCCTTGAACGATCCGGCCACTGTCGTGCGTGAGGCCGCGGTGGTTGCCCTGCGCAGAATTACGAAGCGTGGCATGCGCTTTGATCCTCTGGGAAGTCCAGCCGATCGGTCGCAGCGCGTGGCCAAGTGGCTGGATTGGTGGCAAAAGGAGGGTCAGGTCTTCCTCGGCGAATCCTGATAGCTGAAGCTCTTGAAGCAAAGCAAAGGCCCCAAAGTCGACTTGAGCGGGTAAGATGGGGGCCCTGATCAACCACCGCATGGTCGCTCCGGGGGACGGCACACAGCAGGAGCCTTCCACAACGGGCTTTCAAAGCCACCGTATTTCAGCCCCCCGATGTGGGAGTAGAGAACTATTGCATGTCAAAAATCCAGGTCAAGAACCCGATTGTTGAACTTGACGGCGACGAGATGACACGCGTCATCTGGGCCTTCATCAAAGAGCGCCTGATCCAGCCCTATCTGGACGTGGATCTGTTGTACTACGACCTGGGCATCGAAGAGCGTGACCGCACCGAGGACCTTGTCACAGTGCAGGCCGCCGAGGCCATCAAGAAGCACGGGGTAGGCGTCAAGTGTGCCACCATCACTCCGGACGAGGCGCGGGTCGAAGAGTTTGGCCTCAAGCAGATGTGGCGCAGTCCCAACGGCACGATCCGCAACATCCTGGGGGGCACGGTCTTCCGTGAGCCGATCCTGTGCACCAATGTGCCGCGTCTTGTTCCGGGTTGGATCAAGCCGATCGTCATCGGCCGTCACGCTTTTGGCGACCAGTATCGGGCCACGGACTTTCGCGTGGATGAACCCGGCAAGCTGACCATGCGCTTTGAGCCTGCTGGTGGTGGGGCCGCGAAGGAGTACGAGGTCTTTGACTTTCCCACATCAGGGGTGGCCATGGGCATGTACAACCTGGATGACTCGATTCGCGATTTTGCCCGGGCCTGTCTGAACTTCGGTCTCAACCGCAAGTGGCCGGTGTACCTCTCCACCAAGAACACGATCCTGAAAGCCTACGACGGTCGCTTCAAGGATCTCTTCGAAGAGGTCTACCAAGCGGAATTCGCTCAAGCCTTCGAAGATCTCGGGGTGACCTATGAGCACCGCTTGATCGACGACATGGTGGCTGCGGCCATGAAGTGGGAAGGGGGCTTTGTGTGGGCCTGCAAGAACTACGACGGGGATGTGCAATCCGACACGGTGGCCCAGGGTTTTGGTTCGTTGGGCTTGATGACCAGCGTGCTGATGACCCCCGACGGCAAGACTGTCGAAGCCGAAGCTGCCCACGGAACGGTGACCCGTCACTACCGCCAGTACCAGCAAGGCAAAGAGACCTCCACCAACCCGATCGCCTCGATATTTGCCTGGACACGTGGACTTGCCCATCGCGGTCGCATGGACGCTACCCCCGAGGTAGTGAACTTCGCCGAGACCTTGGAGGCGGTCTGCATCGATACGGTCCAGGCGGGTTCCATGACCAAGGACCTGGCGCTCTTGGTGGGCAAGGGGGCCAAGTGGCTCACCACCCAGCAGTTCCTGGATTGCTTGGACCAAGAGCTGTCCAAGCGTATGGACTGAGGAGGGCTGGCTCTGGGGCCCATGGCAGGCCCTAACGCGACGCCAGGGCCTTCAGGAACGCCACCAGATTGCTGGCGTCTGCATCGGTCAACTCCAAGGGTTCGATCAGAGGTGAAAGGGCAGCGCTCGCCTCACGTGGATTGCCGCCATCACCGAAGCCAGCGTGATCGCGAGGATCCTCGCCCACTTGGGCCAGGAAAGTACCGCGCCGGTTCCCATGCCAGCG
>LWDU01002252.1_pt1 | contig 12588 bp, 17 predicted proteins | sample 727161 | NCBI WGS metagenome assembly LWDU01 (sample SAMN04566230, study PRJNA314399) | hydrothermal vent metagenome | isolation source: deep sea hydrothermal plume seawater | place: Mexico: Gulf of California, Guaymas Basin | collected 2004-07-11 | reverse complement strand
GATGTCATTTTAATAGTATGGGGCTGCTCGGATTTGAACCGAGGTCGTCGACTCCCAAAGCCGAAAGGATACCAAGCTACCCCACAGCCCCTTGTGACTATGGTGTAAGAATGGATATTTAAGCTTATTTCTTTTTCCCCCCCTTTCCATCATCTTTAGATTCTTTTTCTATTTCTATTTCTTCTGATTTTCCTGATTCTTTTTCTTCTCCTTTTTCTTCTTCTTTAGCTTTTTCTTCTTCTTTAGCTTTTTCTTCTTCTTTAATTAGATCTTCTTGTTTTTTCTTAGTCTCAGAGAAAAATTCATCTAACTTTTCTTTTTTTTCCTGAGAAACCTCGGTTTTTTCTTTTTCTATTTCTTCACCATATTTTCCAGAATTTATTTCCAAAATAATCTCTTTAGCATTTTTATTTTCTACTAATACTCCTGCTGAAACACATGAACCTAAAGTTAATTTTGTTGCAGCTTTCAAGTCTTTTGCCAACATATCTTGCATTTTAGTTTTTGATATGGAAATTATTTCTTCAATTGCTAAGTTTCCAATATATAATTTTCCAGCATTCCCTGATCCTTTCTTAACATTTATTTCTTTTTTTATTAACTCTGAGACTGGTGGGGAAGATACTTCGATTAAAAATTCTTTTGTTTTGGGATTAACATCTAATTTTACTGGTACTTTCATACCTTTAAATCCGGCAGTTGAATCATTTACATCTTGAATAACTTTGCCTAAATTAATTCCTAATGGACCTAATTGTTGGGATACTGCTGGCCCTGGTTTCATATTTCCACCCTCAACTATTAATTTAACTATCATCTTCTTTCTCTGATTCTCTCCTTATGACTCTTACATTGTCTATTTTTACAGTTATTGGTATTGGAACTGCGGCCCCTAATAAAGATACAACAACTTCTTCTTTTTTCTTATCTATTCTTGTAACTTTTCCTTTCTCATTTTTGAAGTGATCTGAAATCATTTCTACTATATCGCCAACTTTTATGTTGAAATCTTCCATCTCTGGTTTGAGCATTGATTTTATTTCTTCAAAAGATACAGTTTTTCCGATGATCCCCTTAACATATGGTAAATTAAATGCTGCTTCTTCTACATCATCTCTGTTTTTTGCTTCTATAATTAAATAACCTCTAAGTCCATAAGGGCTAGCAATTGAAAGTAACTTAATTTTATTTTTTATTGCTCTTTCAGATATCATTTCCAATGCTCTGGATTCCTTATTTGTTGTTACTTTTATAATAAAAATCATCTTTCAGCTACTTAGTTAACTAGAAGCAGCAATATAAGAGGAATTAAACCGTTTATAAAGTTTTTCTAATTAAAAAATTTCATAACAGCAGATATTAGAAAACCCATTAAACCTATAACCAATATCCCTAATGCTGATATTTTAGAGATTAATTTAAATTCCCGCCCTGATGGTTTTCTTAAAATTTTCCAAACTCTGGAAGATTGTACTGAAAATGATCTTAATTTTCTTATTAATTTCATTAATTTAAAAAAAGAAAAGAGTTTTTAAAATTACTCTTTTACAAAATCAATTCCTAATTCGTCTCCTAGCTGATCACCTTTTGATTTTGGCAAAGATATTTCTGATCCTAAGATTTGTGAACTTTTTACACCTGTAACAATTAAAAGAACTTTTATTGAATTTTCCATATCCTCAGATATTTGCGCCCCCGCAATAATTTTAGCATCTGTTGATATTTTTTTTCCTATTTCTTCCATTACTACTTTATATTCATCCAAAGACATATCTGGCCCACCTATTAAATTTACAAGTGCTCCTCCTGCTTTTTCTATATTTACATCTAAAAGAGGATTGCTTATTGCTCTATTTACGGCTTCTTGAGCTCTATTTTCTGAAGAATCTGATTCTCCAATTCCAATTAATGAAACTCCTCCATTTGACATTACAGTTTTTATATCTGCGAAATCTAAATTAACTAATCCAGAGGTTGTTATCAATTCTGCTATTCCTTTGACTGAATTTGTTAATATTTCATCTGCTAATTTAAATGCAGTATGTAGTGGTAATTCTGGTGCAAGTTCCAATAATTTATCATTTGGAATTACTATTAAAGTGTCTGTCAAGGATTCTAATTTTTCTAACCCATATTGAGCATTTTCAATTCTTTTTTGACCTTCTACTGTAAACGGAAGTGTTACAATTCCTATTGTCAATGCTCCATGTTTTTTTGCAATTTCTGCAACTACTGGGGCCGCTCAATCTGAATTTGCTAATCTTTTTTTAATCTCTTGTTCGGATTCTCTTGCTGCTTCTTCTCCGATTTTTGGATTACTTCCTGCTCCCAAACCTTGTGTCAGTTCCCTCCCTATCAATATTTTATAATCTACATTGGAATAAAGAAGATCTTGTGCATCTGTATTTATTGCTATCACTTCGCATCCTTTTATTCCTATTTCTTTCATTCTTGAAACTGAGTTTCCTCCACCTCCTCCACAACCTATTACTTTTATTCTTGCTGATTGTTTTTGCAGAAGAGATTCTAATTCTCTATCAATAGATTGATTAGAATTTGTCCCCCCTTTTTCTATAGAGATATCTTCCATATTTTGAATAGTTCTGAGACGTTTATAAGAATTATTGTGATAATTGTGATTGTCCTGAATTACATAAGATTTAGTAATTTTCCTATGAATAATACATAAAATGCTAAAAGTAGCCATCCTTCCCATAAATTAATTTCCTTATCTTGTGTTATGAAAAAGTAAAGAAGGGTTGCCATGATCATTACAGGAAGCGCGAAACTAATGATACTTTCTGTAATAATTAAATTCCCAAATAAAGCTGGAATTCCCATTACTGCAAATGTATTGAAAATATTTGAACCTAGAATATTTCCCACAGCTATCTCTGATCTTCCTTTCTTTGCTGCATTAATACTTACTGCTAATTCTGGCAATGATGTACCAAGCGCAACTGCTCCAACGGCAATTATTTCAGTTCCTATTTTTAAGATCTCTGAGATCTTTAGTAAGGATTCTATTGTATAATTTGGACTAAAATAAATAAAAACTGAACTAATTAAAAGAACAATAAATGGTTTGATTTCTGGTTTCTTTTTTTTCTTGATTTTATGAGATTTTTTTACCTTCTCTTTTTTTAGTGTGGATGCAGTATATAGCAAATAAATTGAGATTAATCCTAAAAATAATATTGCTTCTGGGAATGTAAAAATTCCATCAATGATTGTTATATATAGCAAAAATGCTGACCCTATAAGCAAAGGTAAATCTACTCTGATTAATTCAAAATCTAACTTGATTTTTTTCCCAACTATTGCTGCAATTCCAAGAATTAGAAAAATATTGGTTATATTTGAACCGATAACATTTGCTGCAACAATTTCTGAATATCCTTTTTGTACGGCAAACAAAGATGAAATTAATTCTGGTAGGGAAGTTCCAAAGGCAACAATTGTTACTCCAATTATAAATGCTGGGAGCCCTAGAAAAAATCCTATTTTCTCAGCGGCCATTGTGAAATAATCTGAAGATTTTACTAAGAAAAATATACTAACGACAAAAATACCACCCCAAATTAAAAGATCTAACATATTATTAATAGAATTTAGTTATTTAAAATGGTTTCCTTTTCTGTTACTTTTTCTTCTTTTTTTGTTTCTTTTTCTTCTTCAAAAATTAACTCTTTTTTTAATAATTCTTTAAATTTATCTTTTAAAGCTATAATTATCTGTTCTAAGTTTTTTTGACCTTTAACAATTATTTTTTCTGAAATTTTTAATTTTGGAACAAACTTCAGAAAATTTTCAAAAAAGGCTTCTACTTTTTCTTTTTCATTTGTTAGTTTCTTGATTATTTTGAACTTATAGTGTAAATCTTTTCCTGCTAAGGGATTGTTAAAATCAGTTATAACTCTCGCGCCTGAAACTGTAATTACTCTTGCAAACGCATTATCCATGAAAAAAGCAGATCCTGGTTGAGGATTTAATTTTTGCTTGGTAAATATATGTAATGGAATTGTTTTTACAAGCTCTCTTTTTCTTTCTCCAAATCCTTCTTTATATGGTATTTCAACTTCATACTCTTTTCCAATTTCCCTATCTTCTAATTTTTTATCCAGGCCTTTTACAACGCTTTCTTCTCCAATTATTACTATTGTTTTCTTAGGTTTGGATTCCTTGGATATTTTTTTCAAATCTTCTGGTATATTTGAATCGAACATGTTTCCGTTGGCTGTTCCAGTAAATTCTATTTCTACAAAATCTTTTTCTTTTGTTTTTTCCATTCGATGAAACTTGTTAGTAAGTTTTATAAACGTTTCTTGTGGATAATTTCAATGGTCTTAAAATTAATTGGAGCTACATCTGCTAAAATTGGAACCACTATTCTTTGGGAAGGAGTTCCTTGTACTGTTAGGTCAAATGATGTAAGTAAAACTGGAAAACATGGACATGCTAAATGTAGGATGGAAGTTATAGGAATTTTTGATGGAAAGAAAAGAGTTGGAGTTGTTCCAGGAAGTACTAAAATTGAAGTCCCTAATATTGATAAAAGAAAGGCTCAAGTTCTTAGTGTTTCAGATAATACTGCAAATGTGATGGATTTAGAAAGTTTTGAAACAATGGACCTTAGTTTCCCTAAAGATCTTGCTGACAAAATAGAAGTAGAAAAACAAGTTGAATATTGGGATATTGAAGGGCAAAAATCAATTAGGAGAATATTATAAATGGCTACTACAATTCCTGCTGCTAGAAATAGATTATTCAAAAATGTTTTTGTTGATCTTAAAACAAAAAGAAAAATTAAAGCTAAACCTGTAAAAGTCATTGCAGGAAAAATTAGAGAAAAATAATAAAAGATGGTAAGTTTTATGTTCTATGATTTGATCTTTTTTTTACTTTTTACTTTAGCAACTATTGTTTTTTTATATAAACGAAAACATAATTTGAAAAGGCAAGGGTTAATGTACCTTTATAGAACTAGAATTGGTTTAAAGATTATTGATTGGACTTCAGAAAAATTTGAAAAAATACTTCGGCCAATGCAATTTTTGATAGTTGGCTGCGGATATATTCTCATGGGATCTATGATCTGGCTTTTAGCTAAATTTACTTACATTTATTCGGTTTCTGATATTGCTAAGCAAATAAAGATCCCTCCTATTTTACCTTTATTTCCTTATGCTACTGATCTTTTTAAGCTTGATTTCTTACCCCCTTTCTATTTTACTTATTGGATAATAATTATTGCTGTAATTGCTATTAGTCACGAATTTGCTCATGGAATTTTCGCTAGGTTGAATAAAATTAAAGTTCATTCAACAGGTTTTGGATTTTTAGGTCCGTTTTTAGCAGCTTTTGTTGAACCGGATGAAAAAGAAATGCAAAAGGCTAAAAAATTCACACAATTATCAATTCTTGCAGCTGGAACTTTTGCAAATATTTTGATGACAATTTTATTTGGAGGAATTATGGCTTTGTTTTTTGTTGTTAGCTTTACCCCTGCTGGAATTAATTTTAATTCTTATGCTGAGTCTGTAGTCCCCCTTGCTGCTATAACAGTTGTTGAAGGAATGCAAATTAATAACTTTAATGAAATAAATAATTATCTTGAGAATAATATGACTGAAATTGGCGTAGAAGGAATAAATTATATTGTTCCAACAGTTAGTCTAGAATATGCTCTTGAAAATAATATTGAAAGAATTATTGTTTTTGATGATGCTCCGGCTTTTAGAGCTAATCTTAAAAGCCCAATATTAGAAATTGATGGGAAAAAAATAGTTTCCCATTCTGAATTGAGTAATTTTTTAGATACTACTCTTCCAGGTGATATTGTAAATATAAAGACTGGTGAAAATGGGGAAACAAATGAATATGAAATTGAACTTTCTGAAAGGAATGGTAAATCTTTCATAGGAATTGGTTTTAAATCTCCTTCAAATAAGGGTGTTTCTGGCTATTTAACAAAACAACTTTATAAAATTAAAGATCCTTTTGTTCATTATGTTCCTTCTTGGAATGGAAATTTTGCATGGTTTATCTATAACCTTCTTTGGTGGATAGTTTTGATAAATTTAAGCGTTGCTTTAGTTAATATGCTTCCAGTTGGTATATTTGATGGTGGAAGATTCTTTTATTTGACAATCTGGGGGTTAACTGGTAGTGAAAAATTAGGAAGGAAAGCTTTCTCTTTGGCTACTTGGTCAATAATCTTCATCTTGATTTGGTTGATGATAGTCTGGACTTTTGCGGTAATAATTTAAGTTAAAAATTCCACTCCTTTTTTTGTAAAAACTACTAATCTTACTCCAATTGGTAAATTTAAAAGTGCAGATAATATTGCTAAGTGTTCTTTTCCATTTCCAGAAGCTATTGATAAACAAGTCTCTAATTGGGAAAATTTTCCTTTTAATTTTTCCATAAGTTCATTTTTAATTTCTGTTAACTGCTTTGATGAATCAATTATTATTGTATCAGATTTTTTTGGACTCATAAAATCCTTTCCCCTGCCTGATTTAATTAATATTATTTTATCCCAATCCCCATTATTTATCAATCCAGTAACTTGTCCCCAAGTTTCTTTATCATCTCCTAAAAATGCTAGAAGTTCCATAAATAAAGTTGAAAGATTAGATTTATAATCATTGTTGTTTTGAGAATATTATGGTAAGAGATGTTCCTTTGGGAGAAATAACTTTGAGAAGATATGAACGGCCTTTTGATCATTCTAAAAGGGAGCTTATTCGAAAGATTTGTTTGAGTCTTGGGCTACTTCAACCTGGAGATTCTAGAGATGTAGTTGTTGATATTTTGCTTTCTCTTGAAGAATCTAGAAAAGAAAGAAAGGAACTTAGTTCTACAGAAATAATAGGGAAAGTTATTCAAATAAGAAAAGATAATTCTCTTGGAGAAAGAGGAATAGCCGAAAGCAATGTAAGGAGACAGTTAAAAAGATTGAGAGATCTTATGTTAGTAGATAAGAAACAAAATATGTATAGGCTTTCTGAATTTGAATCCTTGTCTTATATTTTTAAGAATAAGATTGAATCTTTTTTGATTCCTGAAACTATAGAAAGAATCAAAGAATATTTGGGCAAGTTAGATGAGGAATAAATTTAAATACTCTTTTTTTATCAAAGACTTATCGTTAACTACATCCTAGAGTTATATTTTCTATGAATTCTGGGCATAATGTAGGAGATAAATATAACTTTCTTTAAAGAAAGTATGGGGCTTAATGGAACTTAAACAAGCATTGGAAGAATTAAGAAAAGGAAAGAAAAGAAAATTTGATCAAACCTTAGACTTAATTATTAATCTGAAAGGAATCAATATAAGAAAAGATAATATTTCCCTAATTATAGATATTCCACATAAATTTAAAGATAAAAAAGTTTGTGGTTTTTTAACTGAAAAAAATGAATTGGTTAAAACTGTTACTAAACCTGAATTTCCAAAATATAAGGATAAAGCTGCTTTAAAAGAGCTTATCGATAATTTTGATTTTTTTATAGCGCACGCTTCTTTAATGCCTTCTGTTGCTACAACTTTTGGAAAAGCCTTGGGACCTGCTGGAAAAATGCCATCCCCTCAGCTAGGAATTATTACAAAAGAAACTCCTGAAATGATTAATCCACTTCTTGAAAGAATTTCTAAATCTATAAAAATAAGAGCCAAAGAAGCAAGTATAAAAATTGCTGTTGGAAAAGAAAATATGAAAGATGAACAACTTATGGAAAATCTTTTATCCGTTTATAATTCTATTATTCAAGCACTTCCTAATAATATAGAAAATGTAAAAAATGTTAATATTAAATTTACTATGGGTAAACTTCTGGGAGTTGAAATTAAATGAGTGCAGATAAAAAAGTTCTTAGAGACAAGCCAATTCCGGAAGATAAGAAAGAAACTGTAAAAAATTTATCTGATAATATTAAAAATTTTAAAACTGTTTTAATTGCTTCTTGCAAGAATCTCCCTAGCAGACAATTTAATGAAATAAAGAAAAATCTTCGGGGAAAAGCGGAGATTAGATATGTTAAAAAAAGCTCTTTTCTTAGAGCAATAGATTCTATTGATAAGGGTGCTTTGAAAAATCTCAAAGAAGTTGTAAATTCTGATTTTGTTGTTTTCTTTTCTAATTCAAATCCTTTTGAATTATCTAAAATATTATCAGAGAACCAAAGCCCTAGTAAAGCTAAAGCTGGTGATCTCTCTCCGGAAGAGATTACAATTGAGCCAGGCCCAACAGAATTAGTTCCGGGTCCTGCAATTTCAGAATTATCCGCTGTGGGATTGAAGGTTGCTGTTAAAAATGGGAAACTTGAAATTAAATCTGGAGCTACTGTTGCTAAAAAAGGAGATGAAATTACATCTAATGTGGCAGATGTTCTTGCTAAGTTAGGCATTACTCCTATGAAAGTTGGATTCTTGCCAGTTGCTGCTTATGATTCTGTAGAAGATAAATTTTACTCTGATGTGAAAATCGATGTTGAAAAAACTATTAATGATCTGAATGAATTAGCTAATAAAGCTCTTAGTTTTGCCATTAAAGTTAACTATCCTGTAAAAGAAACTATTGCTTACTTTATTTCTAAAGCTTCTTCAGAAGAAAAAATAATTGAAAACATGCAAAAGATTGAAGAAAAAGAAGAATCTGTGGAAAAACCTGCTGAAGAAAAGATTGAAGAAAAAGAAGAATCTGTGGAAAAACCTGCTGAAGAAAGGCAGGTTGGGGAAGATTTAAATAATCAAAATGTAAAGGAGGGAGCATAATGGAATACATATATGGAGCGCTTTTATTGCATAAGCTTGAACAGCCTGTGAATGAAGAAAATCTTAAGAAAGTTATTTTAGCTACCGGTGTTACTGTTGATGAATCTAAGGTTAAAGCATTAGTTGCTAGTCTTGAAGGAGTAGATATTGGTGCAGAATTAAAGAATGCTAGTGTTGCTGTTTCATCTACTGCTGTTGGTGCAGAAAAAGCTGAAGATAAAGAAGAGAAGAAAGAAGAGAAGAAAGAAGAGAAGAAAGAAGAATCTGCAGCTGGTTTGGCTTCCTTGTTTGGTTAAATACCTCTAGAAACTATTTTAAAGTCTTATTTTATCCTATTTGTAAGCCCGGATGGCGGAGTGGTTATCGCGCCGGTCTTGAATTAGGATACATTCGTAGAAAGTATTTTTACGAGATTTTCGAGCAAACCGGTTTCCTTTGGATCCCTAGGTTCGAATCCTAGTCCGGGCGTTTTTTTAATTAATATTTTATTTATTAAAGAAATTTTTCCAAAAGCTTTTTTTGGGTTCTACTTTTATCTTTGAATTTTCTGTGTTTTTTGTTTGTTCTTTATTGTTAATCTCTGAATTATTTTCTGCTTCGACGATCTGTAATGCTTTCAATATTTCTCTTTTCGAATTTCCCTGCGAGACTAATGCCCATTTTAAAGATTCTACAGAATATCCTTTTTCTAAATTTTTTCTAAAATAATCCATTAATTCTTTAATGCGATTTGCCTCTTTTTGATTCATTTAGATATATTTAATAAAGGGTATAAAAATTATTCCGTGATTGATAACATGTTATCCTAATCTTATTGGTTTTTGAATTTTATAAAAATTTAAAGCTTGATTTAATTTATGTTTAGATTCTGAATAAATTGTTATGATTGTTTCTCCTTTTTTTATTTTATCCCTTTTATGTTTATGTAAATAGATTCCTGCTTTTTTGTCTAACGGACATCCTGTTAATCTTGTAAGGTAATTTATATCTTTATTATTTATGCTTTTTACTTTCCCACTTTTCTTGAATTTAATTTCGTGTTTGTACTTTGCAAATTCTAAATATTTGAATGACCCAGATTGTGCTTTTATTATTTCTTCGAATTTTTTATAAGCTTTTCCTGAATTTAAAATTTCTAGTGCTTTTTTCCTTCCTTTTCCATTCTTTGCCTTTCCCACCATTTCCAATAATTCTCCTGCCAATTTTAGAGATTTATTTTCCAAATCTTTTGGAGAATCTTCCCTTCGTAAGACTTTCAAAATATCTCTTACTTCTAAGATCGGCCCTATTCCATTTCCAATTGGTTGACTGCCATCCGTTAATAAAACTCTTATTTTAAGACCTAATTTTTTGCCAATTTTAATAAATTTGTCTTTAAGACTTCTTGCTTTTGAGAGACTTACCTTTGCTCCGGATCCATGAGGAATGTCAATTAATACAAATTTACTTCCAACTGAAAGCTTTTTTGCTAAAATGGAAGCTAATAATTGTGGCTCTGGATCGATTCTTATAATTTTACTTGTTTGAATTATCTTATCATCTGCGGGAGCTAAACCTAAAGAGCCACCCCAAGCTAAACAAGCTCCTGTTTTCTTTACTACTGATTTTAATTCATCGATTGACAAATTTACTTTTGCTATTGATTCTATTACATCAGCTGTTCCTGCTGCAGAGGTTATCGCTCTTGATGATGTTTTTGGCATTATTATTCCAACTGCTGAACATATTGAAACTACTATCGGGGTAGTCCTGTTTCCCGGAACTCCCCCTATAGAATGTTTATCTGCAATATTTTTTTGTTTCCATTTTATTTTTTTCCCTGATTCAAATATTGCTTCTGTTAGATATTTTGTTTCTTCTAGATTCATTCCACAATAATTAATTCCGGAGATAAAATAAGCAACTTCTGCCTCTGTTAATGATCCTTTAACAATCTCATTTATTATTTTTTTAATTTCTGATTTTTTATAGGGTATGCAATTAAGTTTCTTTTTTAGAAATTTTGTACTTTTTGGATATTCACCAAGACCTATATTTACATACTTAGATTTTAATTTAAGCTTATTTGTTATCTGTTCAGAGAGTGCTATCTCTCCTGATTTAATAAATCCTGAAACTACGTCGACAATTCCGATCGTCATAGAATCTTTGTAAGATATTTCTATTCTTTCTCCCACATTAATATTCAATTTTTCTGCATCTTTTTGATGTACAAAAGCTATTGGTTTTCCAGCTTTTAATTGAAATTTTCTTACTTTTAATCTCATTTTTTAATCTGTATGGAATAAATCTGATATTGTCCTGTCTTTGTAGGCTGTTAATAGTACAAGTAAGTAGGATAATATTAGGGGCCCCAGTATTAATCCTATTATTCCGAACACTATTAATCCTCCTATCATTCCAACCAATATAATTGCTGAAGAAGTTCCAGTTTTCTTTGAAACTAAGTAAGGGCGGAGTAAATTATCAAAAGAAGAGACTACTATTGCCCCATATATCGTAAAGGCAATTGCCGCAGCTGTATTTCCAGAAAAAAACAAATAAGCGGAAGTAGGCATCCATACAGCCCAAGGACCTAGAACTGGTATAATGGATGCAAAAATAGCAATTATTGTAAATACTAGAGCTCTTGGAATTCCAAAAATGAATAAACCAACTCCTGTAAGGATTCCTTGTAAAACTCCTACAAAAATAGTTCCATAGATTATTGCAGAAGTCATTCCTTTAAACTGATTTATTAGAATTTTTTCCTTATCTTTTCTAAAAGGTGAAAGTCCTGAAACATAATTCTTTAATTTTTCTTGATCCCTTAAAGCGAAGAAAAATACAAAGATAACTGTTGTTAGATGTAGTAATCTATTTGGTAAACCAAGAAGTAAATCAGTTAAAGATGATAAAATTGTTGAAGTTACTGTACCTATAAAATTTATAACAACTGAATAAATATCTTGGTGGAATGAATCTGTCGCTGTTGGGAATACTGATTCAATAAAACCCCTTATATTAAGATTTTGAACAAAGTCAAATAGATCAAATGTTTGTTGAATTAATATTGGTGTTAAAAACCATAGAGGTATGAAAAATATTAAAAAAACTAACATTACAGTTGTTATAGAAGCTGTATTTTTTTCCTTGAAAATTTTAAAAAATCTTTTATAAATTGGATTAAAAGAATAAGCAAAAATTAACCCTATGATTATAGAAATTAATATTGGTTTTAAAATTATGAATGCTAATGAAAGAAGAATGAGAATTAATGATAAGACAAATAGTCTCCTCATTTCTTTATTTGTTACAGCCATTATTTTGAAAAGTTTAACAAACTTATAAATTGTTTGTTAAGATTTATAAACTCTTTTTGAATTAACCTTTAATGGAATCGTTTATAAAAAAAATTTTTGATAATATTTCTGATGATGATGATGTTCATTTTCAATTTCAAAAATTCAGTAGGGGGGAATTCAAATTTAAAGCTTTAGTTGAAGCAAAAAAAATGTCTAAAAATATTTCCATTGTTACAAGTGCAGAATTTGCTAATGAGCTTGTTCTAGGAGTTGCTGAATTAATGGAGGATGGTGAGAAAACTATAGTTACTGGCGCAATTGTTTCTACCCGTGATTTAACTAATGAAATTGAATTTAAAGAAAAAAAGCAATTTCAAGGAGTTAAAAGATATATTTTAGATACCGAAATGAGCAAAGAAAAAATTTTGAATCTATGTAAAAATTTTCCGAAAGCTTTTTTAGCATTGTCTTTTAAAATTGAAGGAACTGAACTTAAAATAAAACCTAAAGCTCCTAAGTCTTC
>LWDU01038143.1_pt1 | contig 12590 bp, 7 predicted proteins | sample 727161 | NCBI WGS metagenome assembly LWDU01 (sample SAMN04566230, study PRJNA314399) | hydrothermal vent metagenome | isolation source: deep sea hydrothermal plume seawater | place: Mexico: Gulf of California, Guaymas Basin | collected 2004-07-11 | reverse complement strand
GGCCGCAAGGCTGTCATAACACGGAACTGGGACATGGCAGGTTCCACCTTAAAAAAGCCGATCCGTGGTCGGAAAATGGGGGTAGGCGCATTCCAACCAGGATGCCCCCGTCCTTGTGGCCCACCCACTTGGCAATCGTCATAAAGTCAATGCCTCCCATTACCCCCTGGCTGATAAAATGGTTTCGGCAATCCCGAAAGGTGAAGTCGGGGATTCCTGCCGCATTCCTTGCTCGATCAAGTGCCTCCTTCAGGCATCGTACCGGTACGTCCTGCTCGTGTTTCCCTGGGGCCGAGAAGAGATAAGCCGAATCGCCCCGCCTTCCACTCATGGATCTCAAGTGTCTCTCCAGCGCAGGATTAAAATCCACCACGCGAAACTCATGGTTCTTGGCCAGTCCATCCGCCCCGATCATGAGTTGACCCATCGGCCAGTCCACGTCGCACCACTTGATCCTCAAGGTCTCCCTTTTCCTCGAACCGCAGTAGGCCATCAAGCGGATGTAGTCGGCCAAGATCTTCCCATTGGCACTGGATCTCGGGGCTGCCTCACAAATACGCTCAATCTCCTCATGACTAAAATACCGACGCTTACGTGGCTTCCAGCGAACTGGCTTGAGTCCCGTGGTTGCCAACTCGTCAATCAAACCGCAGTCCTTTGCATGGTTAAGCAGGTTGTTTAGGACAGTCACTGAAAGGTTTGCCGTACGCCCAGACCATCCAGCGGCAACACGGGTGGAACGAAACTGCATGACCATCGCTCTGGAAATATCGGACAACCGAACTTGCCCCAAGACACTTTCCCATTGCCTCAGGAGAATGATCTCCGTCTTGATGGTATTGGGTCGCTTAAGGGGGCGAACGGCGGTTATGTAACACTTCCAATAATCTGAATAGCGTGGAACCTGCCCGGTGTCTTTCCTTGCTTGTTCTTTTCCCGCCGGTGGATTTGACCTCAACCGTTGAAGTTCAGCTTTTGCTTCAGGAACCGTTCCTGCATCCAGGCCGACACGCCTATCGACACCCGGTTTACCCGGCTCCTTGATGACAATTCTTCCGTAGTACTTGGTACCGCGTTTCCATAGCCCGCGAATGGGTGAACCGCGACGATCCTTTACTCGCCTGAAGGGCTTGGTTGGATTGGAGAATTTTGATGCATTACCGGCACAATTACCGGCACAACTACCTCGACCACATTTACAGGACATCTATCAGCTTTCTTCATGAGTGGTGCCCGCGGCAAGAGTTGAACTTGCACCCCATTGCTGGGACTTGAACCTGAATCAAGCGCGTCTACCAATTCCGCCACGCGGGCATCGTGGGAATCCCCGAAAAGGGGCCGGACTTCCTACCCATCCGTGGCCCGGTGTGCAAGCACAATCCCCCACGCACAGTTATTCGAGCGCTTGGCCGCTGGGAATCGGCGACTTGACCTGCGAAGCCCTCTCTCACATTATCCCCGGCCCGATTTTCGGATTTAAATTTCAAACCAAACAGAACCATGAGTGCACCCAAATTACACAACGCCATGTGGCCCGGACTTGTCGGTAAAGGCGACGACGAAGGTCAGGAACCGCCGATCAGCCTCGAGCACATGCTCGACCTCACCGCCGCCGCCGAGGTGGATGGCCAGAAATTCGACGGCATCGATTATTTTCTGTTCCTGCCGCACACCAACCCCGAGGCCACCGATGATGAGTTGAAAGGCATCGCTGATCTAATCGTGAGCAAGGGCTTTGATATTGGATCGCTGGTCGCGCCCATTTGGCCGGGCACCGTGGGCGATTCGGCGATGGGCACGGCCGAGCAACGCGGCAAGTTTCTCGACGCGGTGAAGATGGCCTGTCGCATTGCGAAGATTTTCAACGAACACGGGGCGCGCAAGTACGGCGTGATTCGCATCGACTCGGCCGAGTTCGGCGTGGAGAAATGGGGCGAAGATTCCGCCGCCAACACGGCGCAAATCGTGGAAACCTTCAAGGAAGCCGCGACCATCGCCGCCGACCATGGCGAGCGACTCGCCGCCGAGGGTGAAATCTGCTGGGCCGGCATGCACAGCTGGAAGGATATGCTCGACGTACTCGAAGGCGTTGGGATGCCGGAGGCGCTTGGCTTCCAAGCCGACCTCGCGCACACATACCTTTATACGCTTGGCTACAACGCGCCGGAGCACGCGCTGTTGCAGGAAGGCTACAGCGCCGAGGAATTCTGGGCGGCTTACGAGCAGATGACCGACAAGCTCCGCCCGTGGACTATCGATTTTCACGTCGCCCAAAACGACGGTGAAGTGCACGGCGCCGGCGACCACGACAAGACCGGCAAGCACTGCCCCGCTGATGACCCCAACGGCAAACTCGACATCACAAAATGCTCCGGCTACTGGCTGAAAGACGCCGCTGATCGCGGCATGAAACACATCTGCTGGGACGGCTGTATGTTCCCCAACACCACACTAGAAAACCCCGAAACGTGGAACACCATCCTCAAGGCAATGATGGACGTCCGCGACGCGCACGGCTGGGAATAATCTTTTAAAAAAATGAGCAAAAAAAAATCCCTCAACATTGGACTGGTGGGCTATGGCTTCATGGGGCGCACTCACACAAATGGTTACAAGCGTGTCAGCGACTTTTTTCCGGATCTCGGCCACCGGCCGGTGCTGAAGGCTGTTTGCGGCCGTACGGAAGATCGCACCAAAGCCTTCGCGGAGCAGTGGGGCTACGAAAGTTACGAGACTGACTGGCGCGAGTTAATCAAGCGCGATGACATTGACGCCATCGATATTTGCACACCCAACGATCAACACGCCGAGGTGGCCATCGCCGCCGCCGAGGCGGGCAAGATGGTGCTTTGCGAAAAACCGCTGGCCCGCACCGCCGAGGAAAGTTTGCCGATGGTCGATGCTGTGGAAAAAGCCGGCGTGCCGAATACGGTTTGGTACAACTACCGTCGCGTGCCCGCCGTCACGCTGGCCAAGCAGATCGTTGACAGCGGCAAGCTCGGGCAAATTTTTCATTACCGCGCCAACTTCCTGCAGGATTGGACTATCAGCGCCGACCTCCCCCAAGGCGGCGAAGGGCTCTGGCGCTTGGACGCCGCCGCCGCCGGCAGTGGCGTCACCGGCGATTTGCTTGCGCATTGCATCGACACCGCCATCTGGCTCAACGGCAGCATCGCCGATGTGTCCGCCGTCACCGAGACGTTCATCAAGGAACGCGTCCACACCGCCACCGGCGAGAAACAAAAAGTCACCATCGACGACGCCTGTCTTTTCCACTGCCATTTTAAGAATGGCTCGCTCGGCCTATTTGAATCCACCCGATACGCGCGCGGCCACAAGGCGCTTTACACGTTTGAAATCAACGGCGCAGACGCCTCCATCCGTTGGGATTTGCACGACCTCAACCGACTCGAATTTTTTGACCATAGCGACGACCCCAACACGCGCGGTTGGCGCAGCGTGCACATCACCGACGGCGATATGCCGTACATGGACAAGTGGTGGGTCCCCGGCCTCTGCATCGGCTACGAGCACACCTTCGTCCATCAAGTCGCCGATTTCCTCGCCAGCCTCGACAGCGGCGAACCGTGCCGCCCCACCTTCCGCGACGCCCTCGAAACCGCCCACGTCTGCGACGCCGTCCTCGCCTCGGCGAACGATCGCGAGTGGAAGGATGTGTAGGCAAAATCAGCTTTCATACACCCGCGCCAGCAATGCTGGAGCGGGTTTTTTGTTGCCCACTTCCCATTGGCTGAATTAGCTTATAATGCTCGCGTGCCTAGAAAAGTTAAGGATGTAATCCGCGACTTGCTAGACGCTGGGTTTTACGAAATCGGGAAAGGTGGCAAAGGATCACACCGAAAGTTTACACATCGGCATTATTCTGAGGCAGTGACAATCAGTGGACGTGAAAGCCATGACGCCAAGCTCTATCAGGAAAAATAGACCAAGCATGCCATTGAAAAATTGGGACCATGAAAACAAGTGATGGATATCACAAATGGGTGGAATGGAACGAAGAAGATTCCACTTATACCGCCCAATGCCCGGATCTCATAACGGGCATCCACGGTGATGATCCTGTAACATTATTCGCCGAATTAGAGCAAACACTGGAAGACGTTATCGCTCATTTCAAAGAAGAAAACCGTCCCTTGGCGACTCCTCGAACACGACCCATGCAAGAGGTCGCTTAACCTCACTAACCCACAACTCAATCAGCGCATAGTGGGGATAATCACGTCCCCGCTCACACCTCCACCAACGCGCAGGGGTGGGTGAACAGAAGGCTGCAACGGATGGCTGACTCGGTCAACCCGGTAAGTTTGGCCAATGCCTGGCGATAGGTTGCCATTTGTGGCGCGTACTTTTCGGCAGCCTGTTCCAGCGAAGGCTTATCCCCCACCCGATCGCTTTTGAAGTCGATGATCTCTGCCCGATCGGCGAACACATGCACCCGGTCGAACACGCCGGAGATCATCTCGTTATCGACCACCACATCGAAGGCGCGCTCGCGCCAAAGTTGCGCGTCGCCCTCGGACTTGGCCAAGCGCTTGGCCAATGTCTCGTTGGCAAGGCAGCGCGCCACCTCATCGACCGCGTCCGGCACCGATTCCCGTAACGCTTCGAACTTGGCCACGGTCGTGTCATCCGCCCACTCGATCTGCTCAAAAACCTTATGCACAGCCACTCCGAACGAGATGGCATCCGACCCACCCGCCTCAAACAATTGTGCGCCAGACAAAACAACGGAGCCATGACCGGCCGCCCGGCGCCGGACTAAGCGTACATGGGCGCGCTTGGCTTGGCTGAGTCTCGGTTCCGCGACTGGCTTTGGAGGCTCAGCCCTTTTGGCCTTCACCCAGTCGAAATCCCCGGACTCGAACACGATCCGTGTGGAACCATCCCCAAACGAATTGTCATCGCCACCCTCCAATGTGTCGCTCAAAAGCCGTGAGTAGTTTTGCGAATTGCCGGGCTTGCTGGTGACAACGTACAGCCCGTGGCTTGGCCGGGTGAGTGCCACGTACAGTTTGCAGAAACTCTCATAGCAGGCCTCGGATCGGGCCTCGGACACCGCCTCGGACAGAGGCTCGTCCTGCATGCAAACATCCTTACTGGGCAAGTCCAGAACCCAGTCCGCCTCGCCATCCTTTGCCCGGTGGGTGTGGAGACTCTCTTTGCGGGTCTGATCGAGCCGCTTGCCCTCGAGATCGGGAACGATAACGATGTCGAACGTCAGCCCCTTGGCTTTGTGAATCGTCATGACCTGAACCACGCTGGCCCCGCTGGCCTCGTTGATTTGCTGCGCGGACACAAACCGAATGAAGGCGTCGATGTCACGGCTGCCGCTCTGGTCGAACTGCCGAGCCAACTCGAGAAACAGCGGGGCTCGCCAAAGACCAAACTCGTCCAACTCCGGCGCAAGCCGACCGACCCACTCGCGGGCAACCGTCTCAAAGCCGTGCCGGTAAATGCCGCGCTGAACGTCCCGCAACACCGTCTGCCATTCGGTGGAATCAGCCGGCAACAACTTGGCCAAGGGGGTGAGCCGCAAGTGGCCGATGCTGAATCGATCCTCCGGATGCGATGCCGCGCGGAAAAGCGAGAGCAGCGCCCTGCCAAGCGGGTTGTCCGCGCCGGGGTTGGTGGCTGACTCGCCTATGATCGGCATGCCCAAGCCGGCACCGCGAAGATGATTCACCAGTTCGCGCACGGCTTTGTTCGACTGCACGAGGATGGCGCATTCGAGCCGGTTTTTGATGGGCTGAAGTTCTTCTAACAGTTGCGCCACCACTGGCCAGCGATCTTCCTCGTCATCCACCTGAAGATACAGCGAATGGCCTTTGTCCTCTGCTCGATTGTCAGCCGATTCGTGTTCACGCCAAACGCCCGACCAGCGCGAGGCGGCGGTGCGGTTTTCATCAAAGGGAGCGAGTTTTGCGGGGTCACGAAACACATTATTGACCATCTTGAGAACGTCCGGGCATGAGCGCCACGACTTGTTGAGTGAGTCGGCGATAAACTCTCCACCTCCCGCTTGGCTGTAAAACGCCTCCACGCGGTCGAACAACTGCGGATCGCCGCCGCGCCACTGGTAGATGGATTGCTTCTGGTCGCCGACGCAAAAGAAGGTTCGTTCGCCGCTTGCATCCTGCACCACCTCGTCAACGAGATTGGCCACCGCACGCCACTGCACGGTGCTGGTGTCCTGAAACTCATCGAGCAGCCAGTGGTCAAAAGCGCCATCGAGGCGAAACTCAAGGTCGAGCCGATCCGGCCCCTTCCCACCGAGCAACACCCTCCCCCCGGCCGGCGCTAGCAACAACGGCAAGTCGCTGAACATCAGTCGACCAGCCCGACGGACTCTCGAATCGTACTCCTTCTCGAACGCGTTAAGCAGCCCGTGGATGCCCCGCGTGCGATCCAGCCGCGCCTCCAACTCCCAAGCGATGCAATAGCGCAGGACGCGCGCCAGCTTATGGCCAAATGCAACCGAAGGTCGATTCATCGCCTTGGCATTCCCGTAATTGAATTCCCAATCACCAAGAAGCATCGCCCCCAATCCTTCGAACGCCCGGATCAGCATGGTTTTGGATTTCCCGAAAAGATCCTTGCCGGGCATCCAACTCATCAAGTGATCGGCAATACCGCAGAAGGCTTTGTGTACCCCCTTTCCAAATCCCTCGGCCTCCAAATGCTCACACCAGTCCGCCACCAATTCCGGCAGTTCCGCCTTCTCCCTCACCCACGGGTTTCCGCCGGGCCAGATGCGGGCGGGGTCGCCCCAGCGCCCCTCTCCGGGCACACGCAGAAACAGCTCGTGACAATCCTCCAAATGCTTCGCGAACGAGCCGACAAAGTTGCGGTCGTTCTTGCCCGCTGTGGCTAGTTGATACGATTTAATCAGGTCATCCTGTTCGGTTTTTTTTACTTGGCGATTCGCCAGCAATTGCTCGAGCACCGACAGGCGCGCCTGCTCCTTTTCAAACTCGTCCATCATCTCGAACTGCCCCCCCAACCCGAACTCGGTTGAAAACAAGCCAAGCACACGATGAAAAAAACTGTCGATCGTGCCCAGTGACAGGTGGCCCATGCTGTCCACCAACCGGCGCAACGCCACACGAAATTCCACCAACCCCGCCTCATGATGGCCCACGGACTTGGCCAAGTCAGCAGCCTCAGCCGGATCGCTCGCAGCCTTGGCCAACTTGTCCAGGATGCCCTCAAAAAACTCGCCCGCTGCCTTGCGTGTAAAGGTCAGTGCGATGATCCGCTCCGGCGCTTCGCCGTGGAGCAGCAGCCGGATGAAACGGTTGGTGAGTTGGAACGTTTTCCCCGAGCCAGCCGAGGCACGAACCATCGTGTTCGGAATCCGGTTCATGCCGCCACCTCCCCCGGCTTGGCCGCCGTACTCTCCGGTTGATCAAACAAAACGTCCTTGAAGTCGTCGTACTTCAGCTTAGCTGCTGGAGGCCAAAACCGTTCCGCCACAACGTCCTTCACCACACCGCGCGCGCACTCCATCGCCAACTCTTTTATCTCCGTATCGAACGGCGCCAGCAGCGAGACGCCGGTGTTCGTGCCAACGGAGGGAATGTTAAAGTAACCGACGCTCACCTCCGTACCGTGTTCCGACTCGATCGCCCAGGCGTAAAGCGGTAGTTGCAAATCCTGCCAACGCTGCGGGCCGCGTTTTTTTACATCGCCCCCCTCCAGCCGCGCGTATTCGGGAGCGATTTCTGCGTCGCGTTTTTCGCGGTAAGTCCCCCAGTGCGCCTTGGCCGGCTCAATTGCGGTGCCCGATGTTTTGTAATCGAGCACGCGCACTGCCCCGGTTTCGACGTTCCTCTCCACGCGATCGATGCAGCCACGAATCAGCATCCCGTCCAGCATCTCCCCGAACGAGCGTTCAGCCTCGATAATCTCCCAACCCGCCGCCCGCTCGCGAGCCTGCACAACCGCCACGTGATGCAGTCGCCGCTCGATGATCTGTTGCTGCACGCGCAACGGAAACGGCGGTTCGGCGCCGAAACCCTCACTGACCTGCCGCTTCAACTCGGCAGCCAGATATTTGTAAATCACGCCGGACGACGTTGAATTGCGGATCTGTTCGTCGCTCCCAAACGCCTCCAGCACTCGGTGCACCAGTGAACCAAAACCGCGCGCGTCCTGTTCGCGTTGCTCAAAATCCAGCGACTCCATCCCAAGCACATGACGAAAATAAAACCGGTACGGACAAGCCAGATACGCCTTGATCGATGTGGGGCTGAGTTTCTCCACCGGCTTGAGTGACTCGATACGCAACGGCCAACTCGCCGTCCACGCGGGCGGCTGTTCATCCGGTGGCAGTTTGTCGAACAGGTGCGCCACCCGCCCCGCCAACTGCTCGTCCGGGCAGCGGAACAGCAGGCGCGACGGCTTGAGCGGGTCACCGTTGCTGCGCTGCCGGCCCACGATAAAATCCACCCGCCCATCACCGCCCCGGCTCTCGACCAACAGCTCCAGCAACCAAGCGTCGCGAGCCAATCGATCATCGTTCGTGCGCAGGCCAAGCGGCGCGCGGATGCTCTCCGGCAGAAACCGGTCCCCGTGAATCGTCTCCGGCAAAACCCCCTCGTTGGCCCCGGCCACAATCAGGTGCGGCGCGTCTTCCCACGCCAACTCGAGCCAGCCCTGCAGATCGATCGTATCCGGCGGTCGCTCCGAAAAAAATGTCTCGCGCCCGAGGTCATCAAGCACCAACGCCAACTCCGCCGTCGAGCTGCGCCGGGCCTTGGGCGGCACGGCGGCCTCCAGCTTGGCCAAGCGCTCATTCAGCCCTGTAATCGCCCCGATGCAGGTTTCGTCCTCCGGCTTTGCGCTATCGAACTCGCTATCGGCGAAGACCGTTTTCAACATATCAGCCAAGCCGACCGGTAACGCCTCTTTCGCCAACTCCGCCAATGCGCGTTGCAGCAGTCGCAATGCCGAGCGTGCCGTGATGCGGCAGCCGATTTTTTCATCCTCACGCCGCTCCACGAACTCCAACTGCGCCGCCGCCGCGAGCTCGGTCGGCAAATGCTTCAGTCGCAACTCATCCAGACCGCGTAACAGGGTCGTCGGCTCGATCGTGGTGTCCTGCTGCGCCAGCCAACTCCACGCGTCTGGCAAACGGAGCAGCGCGTCCGCGTTGGCGAAGGTTGGGTTCTGTAGGGCCGCCAGCAGCGCCTGCAGAAATGCGTGCAGCGACGTTCGCCGAACCGGCTGCCCGACAGGATTAAAATACCGAATCCCCGCCTCGCCCAATTCGCGCTCGAGGTGGGGAATCACTTTCGGATCGGCCGTGCCGATGCCGACTGTTTGGTAAACATTTTTTTTGTATCGCCCCAGCCACTTGGCCACATCGCGGGCTTGGGTGCGCTCGTCCAGCGACGGGTGGAGTTGCTCGTTGGCGAAAGGCAAATCGCGCTTGGCCCAGTACTCCGGCACCGGTCGGCCCCAGTCGTCGAACATCGACTCGCCGGCTTCCGGCCCGAACACCGCCGACTCGATCGCCGCCCCCCGCTCCCCCGCTTGGCCAAGCGCGGACTGCACGAGTGGCGACAGGTCGGTGACTCCCATCAGCACAACTCGGCGGATGCCCTTGGGCAAAACCGGCTTGGCTGCAACGGCGCGCTTGGCATCGTGTACATCGCGCAAGCCCACCTTGGCCAGCGACTCAAGGTAAACCGACTCGAGCTTTGCCAAGTCCCCCCAGCGGGCGCGCTCCGGATCGACATGGCCGGATTCCGCCACGGTGGCACAGTCTTGATTGGCATCGACCAGCGTGCCGCGCAACTCGTGCAGTGACCTCGCCATCAGTCGGCACCAGTTGAAATCCAACCCCGACGGCAGTTGCGGAAAAAGCGCGGAGTAACGCCCAAGCGACTCGCTTTGCAACACGTTCACCCAATGCCAGAGACAAGCCACCGTGTCGGCAACTGTCTCGGCGGACTCCTCGTCGACCAGCATGAGCGCCGGCGTTGCCATTTGCGGCGGGAACAGGCCGCCGCCGCGCTTGGCCATCTCGGCGGCGAGCGACTCGCGCAACCGGCGGCCGGCCTGCTGTGTCGGCAGCAGCAGCAGCGTCTCGCTCAAGTCGGCGGTGGTGCCGGTCTCGCCGGCAAGCAGCCACTCCGTCGCCGAGGTCAGCAGCGGTTTGTCCCAGGTGAGATAAGATGTTTCCGGAGTTTCAGTCACGCAGTGCCCACAGTCTATTGACCCGTTCATCATGGCGCAAACGATACCACCCCCGCTGGGACAAATACGGTCCCACGCGAGAAATATTTTGCCCAGCCTTTACCGACTGGAGCTGCCGCGCTAAATTCGCGGATGAACCGTAATCGTTGACATGGAACAGCAACCTCCCCCTCAAGCGCCCAACCCGTACACGGTGGTGCACGATGCGCCCAAGCCGGCATCGATCAAGGTGTTCGGCATCCTGAATATCGTGTTTGGCGCGATGGGTCTGATTTGCGGTGGAACCATCGGTATATTCCTCATTTGGGCAACGCAATCCCCCGAGATCGCGAACGAATTTAATCGCGAACTTAGCAACCAATACGCCGAGGGGTACATCACATTTTTACTAATCACCTCCTGCTTCGGCGCCATTCTGAGCTTGATCCTGATTGTCTGTGGAGTGGGTTTGTTGCGGGCACGAAACTGGGGGCGTACCGGGTCGGTGGTCTACGCAGCGATTCAAATACTTTACACCCTTGCCAACACCGGTCTGAGCCTGTCCCTAATGAAAGATGACAAAACGTTTATTTTCAGCGCGGGAGGCGCGATGTGCGGCCTACTCTTCTCTATGATCTACCCAATCTGCATCCTGTTTTTCCTGACGCGCCCAAGCGTGGTCGAGGCGCTGAAGGAGTGAGCGTTCACCTCGGGCGCTTGCCCGGGTTCTTCCAGTTTTTGTGCCACTGGTATTCCCATAGTTTTTCGTTGATCGCCATGGCGGCGTGACCGTCGAAGAACACCATGTTGATCGCTCCCGGCAGCGGCTTGTCCCGGTACCGACTCGATGACAGCGTCAAGTTGCCGGCCGGATATTTGTGGCGCGCCAACGTGATCCGCGCCATTCCCGCATTCTCGCCGGCGTTGCCGGTCGCCAAGTTGCTTGCCGGCCGATCCCTTTCCTGCGGCCAAGCGTCCACCCACATCGAGTCACAGAAAATCGGGCTCTCGCTCGAGTGCCGCACATCCGAGTCGAGCCGGAAGGCGTTGCGAACCAACGGGAACAGCCCGGCACCGCTTGGCCAGTCACCGGAGTAAAACCAGCCGTTGAGCGCGTAGCTGCCTGTCCACTTGGGCTCGCGTGTTCCCTTGCGAATCTCGCTGCCCCACACCCACGCGCTCGTCGAGGTGCCGCCTCTCCCTTTCATGTACGGCGCGGTCGGACACAAGCGAACCGCATCGGTGTTGGAATAATATTCGGCGATCGAGCCCATCCACAACTTGCCGTTGCCCATGCGGTACGACGGCGTTTTGCCGGTCTCGTTCGAGTATAGAAAGAAGCCCAAGCCGAGCTGTCTCAAGTTGCTCAGGCACTTGATCTCGGTCGCCTTGCCTTTGGCCTTGGCCAAGGCCGGCAGCAGCAACGCGGCCAAGATGGCAATGATCGCGATGACCACCAACAACTCGATCAGTGTGAACGCTTCCCGGCTCGCGCTTGGCTTGGGTTTGTTCATGATTTTTGGCTAACTGTCACTTGACGCCCCCGCCGCTGGCGGGAGGCCGGAGCGGACATGCAGGTCGCGCTGGGGAAAGGGTATCTCAATGCCGTTCTCCCGTAGTTTTTGCTCGATGATGAAGTTCATCTCGCTGGTGAAATGAATCGGTGTTGCGGTCATTTCCTGCGTCCAAACCCCCAACTCGAAGTTGAGCGAACTGTCGCCAAACTCGGTGAACAACACCACCGGCGTCGGGTCTCGCAGGGCCTTTGGATGCTCTCCGGCTGCCTCCAGCAAAAGCTGCTGTAACAATTTCAAATCGCTGCCGTAGGCTACGCCGACCGGCACGCGGATGCGCACCTTCGGGTCGCCGTGGCTCCAGTTGGTCACGGTGTTGGAGATGAAGTCGGCATTGGGAACGATCATGGTGATGTTGTCATTGGTCACCACCGTCGTGCTTCTGATTTGAATCTTAGTCACGCGCCCGGCCACTCCGCCAACCTCGATCCGGTCGCCGATCGAGATGGGGCGCTCCGCCAAAATGATGATGCCGCTGACCAGATTGTTGATGATGTTTTGCAGGCCAAAACCCACGCCCACACCCAAGGAGGCTGCAATAATCGCCAGGGAACTCAGGTCAACCCCCACCAACTGAAAGGCGACGTAAAAGCCGACGGCGATCAGCGTGTACCCGATAATCCTGCTCAAGCCAAACTGCAGTGAGGGCTGAAGTTTTGTCCTAGACAGGAATCGGCGAATGAGCTGCTTCTGCACGATCCGCTCGACGATGATCACCGACGCAAACAGGATCAGTAGCAAAAAAACACTGCCAATGGTGACGGAGCCGAAAAGTTCGATGTTCCAAACCTTCACGCAAAATTGTTTGATCGTTTG
>LWDU01038502.1_pt1 | contig 12592 bp, 15 predicted proteins | sample 727161 | NCBI WGS metagenome assembly LWDU01 (sample SAMN04566230, study PRJNA314399) | hydrothermal vent metagenome | isolation source: deep sea hydrothermal plume seawater | place: Mexico: Gulf of California, Guaymas Basin | collected 2004-07-11 | reverse complement strand
GCGGATAAATTGGCCGAGGTGCAGCAGCACTTTGGGATTTCGCTGACCTCCGCGCACGAGGCGTATCCGGGACATCACCTGCAATTCGTCACCGCCAACACCCACGCCCGCAAATGGCGGCCGCTGTTCGCGCACGCGGTTTTTTACGAAGGCTGGACGCTTTGGTGTGAGCAGATGATGACCGATCTGAAAATTGATAAATCTCCGTGGACGCACATCATCCAACTCCACGATGCCCTCTGGCGCGTCCATCGCATTCTTGTGGATTTGCGTTTGCAGTCGGGCCGCTACACTTACGAGCAAGGTGTGAAACATTTGCAGCGGCACATCGGCTTCACCAAAGCCCGCGCCGAGGCGGATGTAAACTGGTACACCAGCTCGCCCGCCGTGCCGATGAGCTACTGGCTCGGTCGTTTGGAAAACGCGCGCCTGTACAAGCGACTCGTCGAAGGCCGCGGCTGGAGCCTCAAAAAGTTCAACGATTGGCTGCTTTCCTTCGGCACGCTGCCGCAGAGTTGGTTGGAGAAGTACGGCCTCGACTGAGTCGGAAGGATTTTGGGCTCGCAACCTCGCGGTATTTTGCCATCGTCCCGCGCATGGAATTATTGCCGTTTGGAAAACTCGCCCCGTACAAGCCGCGCACCTTCGTGCCGGCCGATCTCAAGCTCGATAACTGGAAAGCCATCGAGCCGTTTTTTGCTCAACTCGCCGAACGCATCACTGAATGCGAATCGGTGGCGGATCTTGAGGCGTGGATTTTGGAGGTAAGCGAGTTGAGCGCGATTCTCGATGAGGAAGGCTCACGCCGATACATCGCGATGACCTGCCACTCTTCGAATGATGAGGCCAAGAAGGGCTATCTTGATTTCGTGGAAAACATTGAGCCGGGGATGAAGGAGCAATTTTTTCAGTTGTCCAAACTGTTTGTGGAACATCCGCAGCGCGGCAATTTGCCCGAGGCGCGCTACGAGGTGCTTGATCGCGATTGGGCGTCGTACGTGGAATTGTTCCGCGAGGAAAACGTGCCGCTGGAAACGCAGGAGACCAAGCTCGGCCAGGAATATCAGGAAATGATGGGCGCGCTGACGGTTGATTTTCAGGGCGAGGAAAAAACGCTCGTCCAAATGGGCGTTTACTTGCAGGAAAACGACCGCGCGTTGCGGCAGGAAGCGTGGGAACTTGTCGCCAACAAACGCCTCGAAGTGGCCGATGCGTGCGATGAGCAGTTTGAAAAACTGATGACGCTGCGCGTGCAAATTGCCGCCAACGCGGGCTTCAAGGATTACCGCGAGTTCAAGCACATCTCCAAAGGTCGCTTTGATTATCAGCCGGACGATTGCTTCAAATTCCACGAAGCCGTCGAGACGTTGGTGATGCCGCTTTACAATCAACTGCTCGCCGAACGGCGCGAAGCGATGCAGCTCGATGCGCTGCGTCCGTGGGATACCGGCGTGGATCCGCTCGGACGGCCGCCGCTTAAGCCGTTTACGGAAGTGGATGATATGGTCGCGCGCGCAAAAAATATTTTCGATCACGTCGACGACGAATTGGCCGGTGGCTTCCAAACCATGCGCGATCATAAATTGCTCGATCTCGCCAATCGTAAAGGCAAAGCGCCCGGCGGTTATCAAAGCAGTCTACCCGAGGCGCGGTTGCCGTTTATTTTTATGAACGCGGTGGGCATCCAGCGCGATGTGGAAACGCTTCTCCACGAGGCCGGTCACGCCTTTCATACGCTTGCCGCACAGGACGAAGACATCCACCATTATCAGCACGCGCCGCTGGAATTTTGCGAAGTGGCCTCGATGAGCATGGAGCTGATTGGCAACGAACACCTCGAGGAATTTTACGGTGAGGAAGAAGCCACCCGCGCGCGGCGCGAACACCTCGAAGGCATCATTTCAATTTTCCCGTGGATTGCCACGGTCGATGCTTTTCAACATTGGATTTACACGCACCCCGACCACACCCGCGACGAGCGCGATGCCCAATGGATGGAACTGCGCGCGCGCTTCGGCGGCGACCTCGACTGGACCGGCCACGAACAGTCCCACACCAAACTCTGGCATCGGCAGCTGCATATTTTTCTCATCCCGTTTTATTACATCGAGTACGGCATCGCGCAGCTTGGCGCGTTGTGGGTTTGGAAAAACAGCAAAAGCGACCGCGCCAAAGCACTGGCCGACTACAAAAATGCTCTCGCACTCGGCGGCTCGCGGCCATTGCCGGAACTCTTTCAAGCGGCTGGGGCGCCCTTCAGCTTCGACACCGAGGCCTTCAAACCGCTGATTGAACTGGTGCAAACCGAGCTGGCTGCGTTAAAGTAACGCGTGCTTGATGACAGGTCATACATGCGCGAGCCGGATTGGCAACCGGAAACCACGCGCGGCGGAACCCCAATGTGGGGATGGCTCATCATTGTCAACGTGCTCTGCTTTATTTTGCAGTACACAGTAAAAGGGTTTTACTCAAACCTCGCGCTGTATCCGGAATTCTTGAAACAGGGTCATGTCTATCAACTGTTGACCTTCCAGTTTCTGCACGGCGATCTGTTCCACATCATCATTAACTGCCTGATGATTTGGATGATTGGTAAACCCATTGAAGAGGCGCTCGGGAAACGGCGTCTCCTTTCTCTATATTTGCTTTCCGGTATCGTCGGCGGTTTGATCCAATGCGGTTTAGCATGGGCAAACATCAACCCAACTGGCGGCGTGGTCGGCGCATCCGCCGGCGTCTTCGGCCTCATCGCGGCCTTTGCGGTTTTGCAGTGGAATCGCGAAATGACCATTCTGTTGATGTTCATTATTCCCGTGCGCATTCGCGCAAAATATTTACTCATCGCCTTGGCGGTCATTGGTTTTCTCGGGGTGCTAACTCAGCGGCAAGATTTGGGCGCGTCCGGGGTCCATGTTGCGCATGGCGCGCACTTGGGTGGATTGCTGGGCGGGGTGCTTTTCATTTTTGCCTTTGTGCAGGGTGGCACTTTTGCGGGCGCGGAGCCATGGTGGCAACGCATTTCCGAGCGTTGGAAAGAGCGCAAAGTAGTCACCATCGATGGTGGCGCGAGGGCTTATCCACGGGGCCAATCGCGGCGCAAAGCCCGCAAAGTGGAGTTCGTGGAGGAAAACATTGATTCCATTCTAGACAAGATTTCTGAAAAAGGAATGGACAGTCTCACCGACAAAGAGCGCGCGGCCCTCGATAAAGCCGCCAAAAAATAGTCATCAACGACTTGCGCTCGACGCGCCGCGCTTCCTGTTTTATTCTCTCCGTAGATGATACCGCGCTATTCACGCCCCGAGATGCGGGCGATTTGGACTGACGAAAACAAGCTAGACCTTTGGCTGCAAATTGAAATGCACGCCAGCGAGGCGCTCGTGAAAGAGGGCATCGTGCCCAAAGCCGACTTCGCAAAGATGAAGGCCGGTGCGAAAAAGTGTTTCGCCAATCTTCCCGCGCTCGTGCGGCGGCAGAAAAAACTCGAGCGCACGCTCAATCACGATGTCATCGGTTTCACCACCGCCGTGGCCGAGAAAATCAATCACAAGGCCAGCCGCTGGTTGCATTTTGGGCTGACCTCCAGCGACATTGTGGACACTGCCTTTGCCGTGCAAATGAAACAGAGCGCTGAGATTCTCATCGCCGATGTGAAACAAGTCCGCAAGTCCATCGCCAAACAGGCGCGCAAACATAAGTTCACCGTTTGTATTGGGCGCAGCCACGGCATCCAAGCCGAGCCAACCACCTTTGGCCTCAAGATGGCATTGATGCACGATGAGTTTGGCCGCGCGCTGCAACGGTTGGAACGCTGTAAAGTAGTCGCCTCCATCGGCAAGCTCTCCGGCGCAGTGGGCACCAACGCGCATTTGCCGCCGCGCGTAGAAAATTACGTCTGCAAAAAGCTCGGCCTCAAAATCGCGCCCCTTGCCACGCAAGTGGTGCAGCGCGATAACCACGCGGAATTTCTAAACGCCATCGCCGTGGTCGGCGCCAGCATCGAGCGCTGGGCGGTGGAGTTCCGCCACTTGCAACGCACCGAAGTGCTCGAGGCCGAGGAGCCATTTACCAAGGGCCAAAAAGGCAGCAGCGCCATGCCGCACAAACGCAATCCCATCACGTGGGAACGCCTCAGCGGCCTCTCCCGCGTTCTGCGCGGCAACGCCTCGGCCGCGATGGAAAACGTGGCCCTTTGGCATGAACGCGATATTTCCCACAGCAGCGTCGAGCGCATCATTTTCCCCGATTCCTGCACGCTGCTCGATTATATGTTTTCACTGTTAAAACGCATGATGGATGGCCTGAATGTGTATCCGAAAAATATGCTTAAAAACTTGGGCCTCAGCCTTGGAATGTGGAACAGCCAAACCGTCCTGCTTGCCCTCATCCGCAAAGGCCTCACGCGCGAGGCGGCGTATTCGTTGGTGCAAAATGCTGCGATGGAAACGTGGGCGGTGAAACACGCCGGTCGAGATGACGCTAATTTTATCGACCAACTGATGGCCGACAAAAAAGTGGCCGAACATTTCAAAACCGGCGAGCTGGAAAAACTCTGCTCAGTGGAGTTTCACCAAAAACACATCAACGCTCGCTTCAAATTGTTGGGATTGTGATGAACGAAACACGACCAAGCTTTTGGGAATTGACCGCCGACAAGTTGCAGTCGCATCCCGAATTGCTCGCCGTGCCCCGTGACAACTGCGCCCGTTGGCTGGCCGACGGCCACAACGGCCCCGAATATCTCCGCCAATGGGACGCGTTGCTTTGCCGAGCACAGTCCGGAGAATTTGAGCCGTTGCGCAAGGCGATGCTCGGCGAAGGGTCGGGACGGCTGCGCGATTTTCATCCGATGGCCGGTATTCTCACTCGGGAAGAGCGCCGCGAGGCACGTGAGCTATGCGGTTATCGGCACTAATCCATCTCGTGCAGAGCGTCTGCGCCGTGGCGTAGTGTGACCGAATTTATGTGCTCGGTTCGAGTTCATTGCTCGTTTCGTTTCCGGAATTGGCCGAGCTGCTATTGACCGCTACTTACGATGCGGATTTGTTGGTGGAACCGTGCGATGAAGAATTGGCCGCCGTAGTGCACGAAGCAGTAGGCGAGGGAAGTTTGTTTGCCAAGCGCACCGGCTACCACGCCGATCTCCTGCGCCCGAACATTGTGGAATCGCTGCCCAAGGATTGGCGCGTGCGCTTGGTGCCGTTAGAGGGCGTTCCCAACGCGGACGCTCTTGCGCCGCTGGATTTGCTGGTGGTAAAACTTTGCGCGGGTCGGGTAAAGGATTTGGAATTAGTTCGATCCGTGATGAGGGCGGCGGCGATTCCGGCAAGTAAACTTCGCGCGCGATTGGATGCCACAATGCTGGATGAGCGAGAGGTGGTAAAAGTTTACGCGCGGCTTGAAGAAATCATCGGGGACTAATTATCCCGTTTCAACAAGTACCCCGCGAGAGCCTCGAGGGCGATGGCTTTGCCTTTGAAAGGTTTGAGGGCGGCGAAGGCTTTGGTGGTGAGTTGCTCGGCGATCTTCTTTGATTTTTCCAAACCGACAATCGCGGGGTAAGTGGCCTTGGCGGCGGCTTGATCTTTGCCGGCGGTCTTGCCGAGTTGCGCAGTGGTTTGAGTGACGTCGAGAATGTCGTCGATGACTTGGAACGCAAGGCCAACGTGATAACCAAAATCGGTGAGTGCCTTGAGCTGGGTGGGGGTGCAGTTGGCGCTCATGCCACCGAGGCGCACGGAGCAAGTGAGCAGCGCGCTGGTTTTGCGTTCGTGGATGTAGCGCAACTGCGGCAGGGTGAGTGGCTTGCCTTCGCCTTCGAGGTCGGCGACTTGGCCGGCGATGAGTTGCAGTGAGCCGGCGGTTTCGGTGAGTTCGTGAATGAGCGTGGCGTGGCGGTAACGCGGCCAACTGCGAGCTTTGGCGGCGATTTCAAATGCCTGCGTCAGCAACGCATCGCCCGCGAGTATGGCAATGCCTTCGCCGTACACCTTGTGGCTGGTGGGGCGGCCGCGGCGAAAATCATCGTTGTCCATCGACGGCAAATCATCGTGTACCAGCGAATAGGTGTGAATGCATTCCACGGCGCACGCGAGGGGCATCGCATCGCCAACGCTGCCGCCGCAGGCTTCAGCGGCGGCGAGGGTGAGGATGGGGCGGATGCGTTTACCGCCGGCAAACAGGCTGTATCGCATCGCCTGATGGAGGGTGGCAGGCTTGGTGCGGGCGGTGGGCAGGTGCTGCCCGAGGGCGCGATCCACCTGTTTGGCCCGCTGCCGGGAGTATTTCTTGAGGTCAAAAGCGCGATTTCCAGACACGCGAGGGTTGTAATGCCTGCGAGCGGCGGCGGCAATGCCCGATTTTCTGCTTGCACCTTCGGCTGGAGCCTGTATTTTCCTCCCCCTTTAATGAATACAGAACTTTGCAATGAAGCCGTGACTTTAGTGGGGAACCCAAACATCCTCATCAACCTTGTCTCCGCGCGCGTGCGCCAGCTCAACTCCGGCTCCAGTCGGCCGCTGATCGACGATCCGTTGCTCGGCTCGGCCGACATGGCGCTCAAAGAGTTGGTGGACAAGAAAATGGAATTTTCCATCCTCGATGAGGAGATGGCCGCCGAGGTCAAAAAAGCCAAGAAGCGTCGCAAATAACCGGCGCTCCAGATTTTGTTGGCCGGATTCATTCCGGCCTTTTTTATGCCTGCAAAAAAAGCCAGCACGGATATCATCACCAACTCCAAGGCGCGTCGGGATTATGAAATCATCGAGACGCTTGAAGCGGGGTTGGTGCTGCGTGGCACTGAGGTGAAATCGCTCCGCGCCGGCAAAGGCCAAATCCGAGAAGCCTTCGCGCGAGTGGATAACCACGGCCAGTTGTGGTTGATGAATTGTCACATCGACGAATACACCCACGGCAACCGGCACAACCACGAACCGACGGCCGCGCGGCGTCTCTTGCTGCATCGCCGCCAAATCGACCGATTGCAGGGCCTCACCCAAGCCAAGGGGTTGGCGATTTTGCCACTTAAACTTTATTGGAAAGGGGGGCTGGTAAAAGTCCTGCTCGGCATCGGCCAAGGCAAGCGCAAGGTGGACAAGCGCGACACCATCAAGAAACGCGAAAGCGATCGCAGTCTTCGGCGGGTGACAATGCACTCGATGAAGGGCCGATAGGGGCACAAAAAAAGCGGCTGTTTCCAGCCGCATTGTAAATTTTTTGGGATCGCTTGTTTACGCTTTTTCTTCTGGCTTCTTCCAATTGCGCTTGGGGGCTTTGGTGATGAGTCCCTTCTTGATGGCGCTGACGGCCACGCGGACGTATTTCACCGTGCCGTTTTCGGTGATGATTTTCACGCGCTGAATGTTTGGGATGAAGCGGCGCTTGTTGACCTTCGTCACGTGACGGCCAATGCCGCCTTTCTTTTTCGCCTTACCGCTGCGAGAAATGGTGCCACCCACGTGCGGGCGTTTTCCGGTGATTTTGCAAACTCTAGCCATAATTTTTTTCCCTCAATCTCGTGTTAGGGGCGCGGAGAATACCAGCCCAAGCTGGACAGGCAAGCCCTATTTGGAAAAAAATGGCCGAAGACTGGCGGAATCTCCCGCGCTACGCAGCGGAGGCTGGTGCCTTGGGTGAGGAAATGGCGGTTCAAGGCTTCATCAGTGTCGCTGGAATTGAGGGCCAATTCCACTTGCTCGCGGTGTTGGGCAAAGCGTTCGCGGTGGGGATGGCGCTTATCCCGCCAGTGCGCCAACAGCCGGCGGCGCATATCATCGTGCCGCCACATTCGCTGCCCATACTCAAGGCGAGCGATGTCGTCGTAATTGGGGTAGGGGCCCCAGGCGGAATTGGCGGTGTTGTCCTCCACCTGATTCAACTTCATTTCACAGATCAAAGCCTTCGCTCGGTTATCGCGGTCTGAATGTCCTCCAAGGCAGACTCCAGCGGCTTCGCGCCTTGGTCGCCGTGGCCGTGGATGCGAAGGGCGACGGTGGCGGATTCCTGCTCTTTTTTGCCGAGCACGAACATGGTGTGGACTTTGTTCATCTCGGCGTCGCGGATTTTGCCGCCGATTTTGTTGCCGGAAAAATCCGCGCCGCAACGGATGCCGGCGCTCTTGAGTTGGTCGAGGATTTGCCCGGCGTATTCGTTTTGATGTTCGGTGATGGGCAGCACGCGCACTTGTTCGGGCGCGAGCCACAGCGGGAAGTTACCGGCGAAGTGTTCGATGAGAATTCCCATGAACCGCTCGAAGCTGCCGAAGGGCGCGCGATGGATCATCACGGGCTGGTGCGGGGAGTTGTCCGCACCGATGTATTCGAGGCCAAATCGCTCGGGCAAATTGTAATCGAGCTGAACAGTGCCGAGCTGCCATTCGCGGCCGAGGCAATCTTTCACCATAAAGTCGAGCTTCGGTCCGTAGAACGCCGCTTCGCCTGTCACGGTTTCGTGCGGGATATTCATGTCCGTCGCTACGCGCGCGAGCGTGGCCTCTGCGGCGTCCCAGTGGGCGGGTTTGCCGGTGTACTTGTCGCTGCCCGGTTCGCGCAGGCTCACTTGCACGCGAAAATCGTTGAGGCCGAGGGTCTTCAGCGTTTTGAGTGTGAGATCGACCGTGTCGCGCATCTCGGCTTCCACCTGTTCCTGCATGCAAAAAAGATGGGCGTCATCCTGCGTAAGCCCGCGCACGCGCGTCATGCCGCTCAGCTCGCCGCTTTGTTCATAGCGATAGACCGTGCCGAACTCCGCCAAGCGAATCGGCAGCTCGCGGTAGCTGTGTTTCTGCGCCGCGTAAATCTGGATGTGATGCGGGCAGTTCATCGGCTTGAGGAGGTACTCCTCGTTTTCATCCACTTTGATGGTTGGGTACTGGCTGTCTTTGTAAAACGGAAAGTGCCCCGACTTTTTATAAAGCTCGATGCTGCCAATGTGCGGCGTGAACACCGGATTGTATCCGCGCTGCGTTAACTCGCTTTGCATAAAATTTTGCAATTCAGAGCGCACGATGCCGCCCTTGGGCATCCACAGCACTAACCCCTGGCCCACCAACGGCGACAGCGTGAACAACCCCTGCTCGCGGCCAATCTTGCGGTGGTCGCGCTTCGCCGCCTCCTCGCGCATCTCCAGCCATTCGTTGAGCTGCGTTTTGTTTTTGAACGCCGTGCCGTAAATGCGCTGCAACTGCGGGTTCTTTTCGTTGCCGCGATAATACGCCGCTGCCAACCGCAGCAGCTTGAACGCCTTCACGTTGCCAGTGCGCGGAACGTGCGGGCCGGCGCAGAGATCGCTGAATTCGCCATTGCGAAAAAACGTAATCGTTTCCCCTTCCGGAATGTCATCAATCCTCTCCAGTTTGAAAGGCTGCTCCAGCTTTTCGTAATGTGCCTTTGCCTCCTCGCGCGTCATTTCGGAAACTTCGAAGGTTTGGTTTTCCTTCGCCACCTTCTTCATCTCTGCTTCGATTTGCTCGAAATCATCCGGCGTGAACCGATGCTCCAAATCGAAATCATAATAAAACCCCTCATCCGTCGGCGGCCCAATATCCAGCTTCGCCTCCGGCCAAATCCGCAGAACCGCCGTGGCCAGCACATGCGCGCACGAATGCCGAATGCGCGACAGCCCATCCATTTCCCGCCGCTCCTCCAGCGTCTTCCGCTGCACCTCAGTTTTAGCACCTTCCATTGGCCGCGTTGTGTAGCGCAAAAACAGTGCTGGGAAAAGAAAATTGGATTTACCGACTGCCTTTTGGGCTGACTCCGAGTCCCGATTGCGATAGCCTCCGCCGATGAAGGAGTGGATTTCTGATTACATTGCCGCCGAACGCAAGGCGCTCGATACCATCCCCGTTGACCAAGTGGCTGCGGCCATTGAGGCGGTGAAGGAGGCACTGCAAAATGACCGGCAGATTTTTGTGTTCGGCAATGGCGGCAGCGCGTCGAATTGCTCGCACTTCGCCACCGACCTCGGCAAGGGTTCGTCGGATGCCGTGGGCAAACGATTCAAGGTTTTTTGTCTCAACGACAATGTGAGCTGGATGACCGCCATTGGGAATGATTACAGCTACGATGACATCTATCGCCGCCAACTCGAAAACTACGGCCAAGCCGGCGACGTGGTGCTGACGATGAGCGTGAGCGGTAGTTCGCCCAACCTCATCGCGGCATGCGAGTGGGCGAAGGAAAAAGGGATGCACATCATCGCCCTCATTGGCGGCAAGCGCGGCAAGCTCGCCGACCTCGCCGACAACTGCATCGTCATCGAAGAAACCCACTACGGCCGCGCCGAGGATTGCCAAATGGGAATCGCCCACATGATTTGCTACGCCTTCATGGAAAACCCAGAGTGGGCGGAGTGAATGAAGTGAGCGGTGAGCCGTAAGCAGTGCACCCAAAAACAGCTCACCGCTCACTGCAAACTGCTCACCCCAACAATGCCTGCCACCGACGCCATTCGCAGCAAGGTCAGCGAGCTGCCGCATAAACCGGGCATTTACTTAATGAAAGACCGGTTGGGCACGGTCATTTATGTGGGCAAAGCGCGCGACCTTCGCAAGCGCGTGAGCCAGTATTTCCACCCCTCGCGCCGGATGGGTTGGGATGTGAAATTCCGCGCGCTGGTCGATTCCATTCATGATTTTGATGTGCACGCCGTGCGCGGCGAGGCCGAGGCGCTGCTGCTCGAGAGCCGCCTCATCAAACAATACAAGCCGCGCTACAACGTCAGCTTCCGCGACGACAAACGCTACTTGATGCTCAAGGTAAACCTCAACGACCCCATCCCGCGCTTTGCCCTCACGCGCCTGAAGATTGATGACCACGCGCGCTACTTCGGCCCGTTCCCCAGCGGCAGCGCTCTCAAGCGCACTCTTGATCTCGCGCGCCACAGGTTCAATCTGCGAGGCTGCAAACCCTTCACGCCCGGCGAACACGATTACAAACATTGCCTCTACGGCCACCTCGAGGTGTGCAGCGCGCCGTGCGTGGAAAAGGTCACGCTCGAACAATACCGTATGCAGGTCGAAAACGCCTGCGATTTTCTGGACGGTCAATGCGCCGAAATGCTTGGCGAACTCGAAGCCGCGATGCACAAAGCCGCCGAGTCGCGCGACTACGAACGCGCCGCAAGGTTGCGCGACCAAATCGACGCGCTCCGCATCACCACCCGCAAAACAACCCGCTACCATCGCCTCCCAAACGAGCTGCCACTCGCCATCGACCCCGACCGCGACCTCGCCCAACTCGCCAAAGAGTTGGGCCTCGCCGAGCCGCCCGCGCACATCGAGGGCTTTGATATATCGAACATCAGCGGCACGTTTATGGTCGCCTCGATGGTCGTCTTCCGCAACGGCCGCCCCGCCAACGCCGAGTATCGCCGCTATAAAATGAAGGCCGTAAAATCACAGGACGACTTCGCGTGTATGGCCGAGGCCGTCAGCCGCCGCTACACGCGCCTCAAAAAAGAAAAGCGTCCGATGCCCAATCTCATCCTCATCGACGGCGGCAAAGGACAACTCAACGCCGCCACCGCCGAGCTTGCAAAGCTGGATTTGGCACGCATCCCCACCATCGGCTTGGCCAAAGAATTTGAGGAAATTCATCGCCCCAACCAATCCGAACCGCTGCGACTGGGTTTGGACAACGCCGCATTGAAACTTTTGCAACGCGTCCGCGATGAATCCCATCGCTTCGCCAACAACTTCAACGCCGAGCTGCGCCTCAAGAAAATTTCCGAAAGCATTCTTGATGAATTCCCCGGCATCGGCGGCAGCCGCAAAGCGGCACTGCTGAAACATTTCGGAAGTGTCCAAAGACTGCGCGAAGCGACTGCGCAGCAAATAATCGAAGTGCCTGGATTTGGCCGCAAGAGCGCCGAAGCGTTGCGGGAATATCTGGACGCCCGGTAGGGACGCGCAGCGTGTCCCTACCAAAATCTACCGCACGCGCTGTGCGCCCGCATAAACGTTCATCGTCTTTCCGCGCGCAAACCCCGCCAGCGTCTGCCCGCTATCCTTGGCAAACTCCACCGCCAATGACGAAGGCGCGGACACCGCCGCCACAATGGGGATTCGCGCGGCCAACGATTTTTGCATAATTTCAAATGAAGCGCGGCCGCTTACCAACAAAATGCTTTGCGACAAATCCACGCGATCCAAAAACGCATTGCCGATGACTTTGTCCACGGCGTTATGCCGGCCGACATCCTCGCGGCTCACAGTCAAAAACCCGTCCATCGAAAACAACCCCGCCGCGTGCAAGCCGCCGGTTTGGTCAAAAGTGGGTTGGGCCACGCGCAACTTATCCGGCAGCGATGCCAGCATTTTGGCGCTGACCTCCGATTGATTTTTCACCGGCGGAAAATGTTGATGCACGCTCTCAATACTCGCCTTGCCACAAAGGCCGCAACTGGAGCTGGCGAAAAAATGACGCGTCAGTTGCCCGAAATCCACCTCTACTTCCGGCGCCAGAAAAACGTTCATCGTGTTTTTTAGTTGCGCCGCCTCGCCTTCGCGGCAATGGGCAATCTCGCTGACATCCCGCCGTTGATGAATGATGTTTTCCGTCACCAAAAACCCCGCCGCCAACTCCTCATCGTG
>LWDU01031777.1_pt1 | contig 12598 bp, 11 predicted proteins | sample 727161 | NCBI WGS metagenome assembly LWDU01 (sample SAMN04566230, study PRJNA314399) | hydrothermal vent metagenome | isolation source: deep sea hydrothermal plume seawater | place: Mexico: Gulf of California, Guaymas Basin | collected 2004-07-11 | reverse complement strand
CCGTGATCGACCGCTGCCCAGCCGCTGCCGGGTTGCCAGGCGAGGACGCCACGCAGCGTCGGATACCAGCCCATCTCGTCGCTCTGATTCTCGAGTTGCATCGCCAGTGGCACGCGGTCGACGAGCAGAAGGTCATGATTGTCGAAATTCGCCTTCTCCAGAAATGCCGAAGCGAGATCGAGTTCGACGCCGATTCGCTTCGATAATTCGGCTCCGACATCCCTGACCTGCTTGTATCGAACCGGCGTCCTCCGGCGGAGCCGTTGCTCTGACACATGATGCCCGCGACGCCAGCCGTCAATGAACCTCGCGCAGGCTTCGGGTGAGAATACGTTGAAGCCCATCACCCGAAGCCCGCCCACATGCTCGTCGTCTGCCTCGACCTCGAAGGAGTGCTCATGCCAGAGGTCTGGGTCAACGTCGCAGAACGCACAGGAATCGATGCACTGCGCATAACAACGAGGGACGAGCCGGACTATGACAAATTGATGCGCTACCGGCTCGATATCCTCGACAGAGAAGGCATAACCATCGACGACATCCAGCAAGTCATTGCCGAAATGGAGCCATTACCGGGGGCTTTGGAGTTCCTCGATGCACTGCGAACAAGGTGGCAGGTGCTGGTGCTTTCGGACACATTCTACGAATTCGGGGAGCCGATGCTGGCCAAACTCGGGCGGCCGACACTGTACTGCCACGACCTCGTGATCGATGCTGAAACACGGATGATTTCTGGCTGGAAGATTCGCCTCGAAGACCAGAAATACGCGACGGTCGAAGGGCTTCGGGCGATGAACTTCAAGACGCTCGCAGTGGGTGATTCCTACAACGACACGAACATGCTCGCAGCGGCTCATTCAGGCATTCTCATGGACCCACCACAGAACGTCATCGACGAATTCCCTCACTTCCCTGTCGTTCAGAATCATACCGAGCTGCTCGCTGCAATCGAGGCTGCTGCCGAGTCGCTTGGCGAATGATTTTGCTCCCGGTTTCCATCACTTTCAGTTTCCTCACACAGAGCGCACAGAGGACACGGCTGCCGTGAGCACACTGCCCGCCCGTCAGCCTAGTCCAAGCCTCTGCGAACTCTGCGTTCTCCGCGAGAGGTGATTGAATGAAATCCAACTGAATCGACCCATAGGGTCGGCTCACACCAAATCGGCTTCCATGCCAATCGATTGAAATAAGGGTGGTCGGTCGGCGAGTCGCATGGCACAGTGGCATGGCATCTCTCGTCGCAAGCCGACCGGTGGACGCTTGAAGCGACCCAACCGATATCGAGGCAAGCGCCGCAAGGAGATTGCCAGCGAGAATCAATTCGCTTTCGTCGGCGATGTGGATATCCGCAAGGGCTACCGCAAGCACGCTGGATCGATGACCGTTCGAGTCATGCAGGCTCACACGGTCAATGTCAGCGACACCAAGACCGGCAAGACGATTCGCGCGACGATCAGCAACGTGCTGCAGAACGATGCTGACCCGAACTATGTTCGACGCAACATCGTCACCAAGGGCGCCATCGTTCAGACCGAGGCCGGCGAGGTGCGAATCACCAGCAGGCCGGGCATGGATGGCGTCATCTCTGGCATTCTGCTGGAAAACTGAGTCCAAAGGGCTCAAGTCGGACCGATTACACGACAGGGGCGTTAGTCATGGCCGAGCGCAAGGACGAGATGTGGGTCTGGACGGGATATTTCGATTCTCGACTGAGCCGCTCGGCCGGCCGACGCGTCCCGAGTGAAGCATCGGTTCCGAATCCGACTCTCGATTCAATCGCCTGGGCCGCGCGCTCAGCTGGAATAACACGCATGCGCCGCAAAGCCGAGACGAGCCACCCTTCACGCCCACATGCGCAAGAAGGCCGGCTCGAACTTTCGGTGAAGGATGCGCTGTCCTCGACCAAGGCCGAATCAAAAGAAGGCGTTCTGCAGACGATCGGTCTGCGTTTGCGCACTCAGATGAAGGAAGCCAGAGCCGCAGAAGCCCAAGCCGCAGCGAAGGGGCCGGCCAAAGGAAATCGGCAACAACGGGCCCAGCGCAAATCCTTCCGCGGCAAATCCAGCGGTCAGCGCAAAAAGAGCTTCGGCCGCCGCTGACTCTTGATTCCCGCGCCTCCCTAGTACCAGTCGGCTTCGCTGTTTGACAAGAGATTGAATCAGCGTTTGGGCAAACGGCGCTTGGCGCTGATTCAGACTGAAGGAGTCCAGCCGAAATCGTCTGTACTCCGACCGTTCATTATGTCTGTCAAGGCTTCGTAGATTTCCATCGTCACCGGCCCGACCTCACCATCGGAGAAGTTCGCAACCTCGCCGCCGTGCTCGATCGAACCGATCGGCGAGATGACCGCCGCCGTGCCAGCGCAGAAGCACTCGTCGGCAGCCATCGCGAAGTCGATCTCGACCTTGGTTTCTCTGACTTCGTAACCCATCGAGCCAGCCAGCTCGATAATCGAGAGGCGAGTGATGCCGGGCAGAATCGTTCCAGTCAACTCCGGCGTGTAGATGACTCCGTCGTGCACGCAGAAGAAATTCGCCGCACCGACCTCTTCGACGTATCTGTGGTGCGTCGAATCGAGATAGATTATCTCCGCGAAACCCTTCTCCTTCGCTCTCTTCGAAGGCATCATTCCGGGCGCGTAATTGCCAATCGCCTTGACGCCGCCCGAACCACCGGGCGCAGCACGGTGGAAATCGTCGGACACGGTCAGTGAGATCGGGCTCAATCCACCCTTGAAGTAGGGTCCGACAGGCACGCAATAAACCAGAAATCTGTACTCGGGAGCAGGAGCTACACCTAGGATCGCACCGCTCCCGAAAACCAACGGCCGAATATACAACTCGCCGTGGTCGGTTGGTGGTAACCACCGCTCGTTCTCTTTGACGACGCGCCTTACCGCGTCGAGAAACATCTCCTCAGGCACCGGCGGCATGCCCAGTCGCTCACAACCTTCCGCCGACCGCCGCGCATTCAATTCAGGCCGAAACAGCAGAATCCGCCCATCCTCAGCGCGACGCGCCTTCATCCCCTCAAACAAGCCTTGACCGTAATTCAGCACTCCCGCCGCAGGTGACATCGAGAGGTTCTGGTAGTCCATCATGGAGCCCAGTTGCCAGTTTTCGCCCAATTCGCAGGTCGCCATGAACATCCTATCGGTTTCGGTGAAACTGAAGGTCAGAGCGTCCCAGTCAATAGATGGCTCACTCTCCTCCAACAACCCCAGACCCCAGAATGATTCAGAGGGAGAGCACTCGGCTTTCAACGGTTGCGACGGAATCGACTGAAATCTTCCTTCGCCGGAGCCACACAAGGGTTGATTGCACACACGCCTACGCTTGGCCGGAGTTCTCGCCGTGCGTTGGAAAGGAGAGATGTGCATCGTCTCAGGGTCTTATCAGTCAGTGGATTCGAAGCCGCCCAAGACGACTGTCGAATTGTGGTGCAGGGCGCGGGCGGGCCATTCGGTTGTCCTGCTGGTCGAGGGTTTGCGGCCGTTTCTCGAAATCGCGCTCCCTGGTCGGCCGCGGGATGCGGTGGAAGCCGAGTCTGGACTCGAATTCGTGGGCGAGATGGAAGAGGTTGTCTCGATCGGCGAGCCGGTCGAGAAATGGACTCCGCTTGGCATGAAACCGCATTGGCGCGTCGAGGTGACTCAGCCCTATGTCGTGCCTCGACTGCGCAAGAGGATGGTAGGTGACTGGGAGGTCAGCAGCGCCGATATTTTGTTCGTGCAGCGGCTGCTGCTGGATCTGGATCTGGGTCCTCACGTGGGCGCTGTCGGTGAGGTTCTCTGGGCAGGTGAGCGGGCGCCCGCCGCGGTTCGCGCCGAGTTCTCTGGCGGGCGCGTCGAGGCCGCCGAGCGCATTCGCGACGTCGGCGGCTCGGGGCTCTATCCGTGCGATATGGTCGTGGCTTGCTCAATCGACGATTTGGCCCGCACAGAGCCATTCCCTGCGCCTTTCGTGACATTTTCTTTCGACCTTGAGACCAGCATCAGACACAACACGATTCTGTGCGCTGCCGCGGTCATCGACCGCGGTGGAAATCGCAGCGAGCATGAATTTCGAGGTGAAGAGAAAGATATTCTCGAGGGCCTGACACGACTGGTACGTGACGAGGACCCCGACTTCATCACCGGCTACAACATCGACAACTTCGACCTCCCTCGAATCATCGAGCGAGCCGAGGAATCTGGCCCTCGGTCTCGCTTCGAGCAGGCTGCCCTATGCGGCTGGGGACGAGTTCCGGCGATCGAATCGGAGGCCAAACGCCTCAAACCGAATCGGGCCAACAATCGCGTCTGGCGTCTGACAGGCCGAATCCCCTTGGACGCTTGGTGGCAGGTCCGCCAGACCCTGCGGCCCGAGCGCGAATCGCTGCGCTACGTCGCCAACATGCTCTGGCCCGACGATGCGGACAAGCACAAACTCGACGTCGACGCCAGTCGCATGGATGAGGAATGGGCTGCTAGGCCCGACGAGGTCATGGAATACTGCGTGCGCGACACCTACCTGCCACTCGATATCCTCGCTCACCTACAATCCATTCAGCGCAAGGAAGCGCTGGCCGCGGTCGCACTCTCCACCGTCGAGACAGCCGCGGCCGGCACCACCAGCCAATGGATCGACTCGCTCGTCATCCGCCTCGCAGACCGCGAGAATATCGCCGTTCCAATGACTCAATCCGGACCACGCCGCCGCGACCAGATCGCCGGCGGCTACGTCCATGACGTCGAGCCCGGAATCCATCCTTGGGTCGCCGTGCTCGACTTCAAATCCATGTACCCTTCAATCATGATCGCCCAGAACATCTGCTCGACGACACTGGTCAGAGACGGCTCGAAGAACGACTCGCACAACGTCTCGCCGACCACCGGAACCCGCTACCTCGAATCGCAGGAGAGGGAGGGTCTGGTACCGCGTCTTCTGAGCCAGTTGATGGAAAAGCGTGACCTGCACAAGCGTGAACTCGCAAATGCCGAAGAATCGGGTGACAAGGAGGCTGCTTTCCTCCACGATCAGCTGCAATATGCGGTGAAGATCCTGATGAACTCCTTCTACGGAGTCTTCGCTTCGAGCTTCTATCGCTTCACCCATCCCGACCTCGGAGCGAGCATCACCGAGTGGGCTCGGCACAACATTCGCAGCATCATCGCGCAACTCGAAACCGACGGTCACCACGTCGTGTATTCGGACACCGACTCCATCTTCGTGACGGCGCCGGTAGAGCCAGATTCGCCTATTAGCAGGCCGCCTGAGGACGCGCTCGTTTTCGCTGATTGGCGGGCCGCGCGCGCCGAGACGCTGCGCTTCGGCGAGCGTCTCGCAAATCGCTTCACCAAAGAGGGCGCAGAGTTGGAGTTCGAGACCGCGTTATCGGCGTTTTTCAGCCACGGGGCGAAGAAGCGCTATGTCGGGCGTGTGGTTTGGCCGCGTGAAGAGATGCTAATCCGCGGCTACGAGGTTCGGCGCTCGGATTCATTCAGTTTGTTGAGGCGCACGATGGTCGAGATGTTCGAGTTGATTCTGGCAAATGAGCCGTGGTCTGCTGTCGAATTGACCAAGGCGCAAATCGACTCCGTGCGAGCGCGAGAGGTCGATGCCGTCGATCTGGTCATCAGTCGCTCATGCAAAGGTCAACTGCGACGGAATGGCAGCGTTGATTTCACCAAGGTCTACAAGAATCCGGACAGCCTGCCCTATGTGCGGGCTGCGAAGCAACGAATCGAGGCTGGATTGGGTTTCACGCCCGGCATGAAGGTCGGCTGGATAGTCATCGATGGCAAGCGATCGCCCATGCGAATCGAGGCTTGGATGGTCGATGAGTTGGGCGTCGAGCCACCGCGCTATGATCCGAACTTCTATGCGCGGCGGCTCGCGAAAGCCTTGGGGCGCATCACAGAGGCTTTCGGCTGGGATGAGAATGAACTTCTCGCTGGCTCACGCCAGCAGACTCTCTTCGACTTCTAACCCACGCGGGCTCGCGCGTCGAAGGGCGGCTGAGCCACGACAGCACCCACACGCTGAGTGATAATGTGGGGATATTTCGTATTTTTTCCCTCCGTCGAGGTGAAAATCCGGGCAATCGGTTCGTCGTAGGGTTGATTTCAGAGAGATGTTCACGAAGGGCTGTGAAAGGTATGAGAGGTCTTGCTCCGTTCGTCGTTCTGGTGCTCGTCGCATCGGCTTTCTCCGGTTGCCTCGACTCATTCAGTTTCAACAAGGCGCCGACCGCTGTGATCTCAGTCGACCCCTCTGGCAGCGTCCGGGCCGGCGATGATTTGACCTTCAGCGCTGTGGGTTCATCCGACCCTGACGCCGACGCCCTCACCTTCGCTTGGACATTCGGCGATGGAAACACCGGTCAGGGCCTGACCATCAGCCATTCATACGCCCAACCGGGCGACTACGAAGCCCGCCTCACGGTCAGTGATGGTTCCAATGAGGCGACGGCTTCGAAGACGATCAAAGTCGTCGACTCCTCCGCGCGCGAGCCGCACGCAGAGATCTCCGACAGCAAGATGGACGACTGTGACGGTGAGGAAGCGCCGGCTGGCAGCTTCATCCTCGTCTGGGTCTGCGAGGACGACAATGACGAATCCGACCGCTCGATCACCATCTCGACCTCGGTCGCAGTAGACGGCTACGATTCCTGGGCCGGCTGCAATCCTGACAACTCGAATTGCTACCAAGATGAGTGGCTGGTCTCTTGGGATTGGGACCTCGACCTCGATACCGACTCCGATGGCGATGGCGACCCCGAGAACGACATCGACGCCTCTGGCGAATCAATAACGCTCGAAGATATGCCCGCTGGCGCCTGGGACATCAAGCTCACTGTGACTGACAACAATGGCTTGCAGGACAGCGATGAGTCGACGATTTACATCAATTACCGCGGCGTTTGGACGAACTTCGTCATCGACCGCCGCTACCAGGACCCAGTCATCATGACATGGGATTTCCCAGTCGAATACGATGATGGCGCGAAGAACCGGATACGCTACCTGCGGACCAAACTGACCTATCCTGCAGAAGATTCTGACCAGCCTCTCGGTGGCCTCGACACCGAGAATCGTCTCGACCTCTTCCTCTACAATTCGACCGACGAAGAGGTCGCAAACACCACCGGCGTGGGCGACGACAATCGCAACGCCGGTGACTGCAATTCAGATGACCGCTGCGTATGGCTCGTCATCGGCGGTTCGACGGTGAGAGGTTTCGAACCGGGGACCTGGACGGTTGACCTGCAGAATGAGAAGACTCACAACACCGAGGTCAAGAGCCTCGTCATCGAACTCCAATATCGGTGAACTGCGCCGCGGTGACAACTGACATCGTCGACCTGATTCAACCCTCTCCCTCGGGGAGAGATTCAAATACACCCCTTCGGTCGGCGGGGCACACTTAGAGGTGGATATTATGAGTTCACAATGGGAAGACAAAAGCAAGCCGCACCTGAACCTCGTGTTCATTGGACACGTCGACCATGGCAAGTCAACGACAGTGGGACGATTGCTTCTCGATACAGGTCACATCGAGCAGCACGTAATCGACAAGAATGAGAAGCTCGCCGTCGAGCAGGGCAAGGCCGGATTCGGTCTCGCTTACGTGATGGACGGACTGAAGGAAGAGCGCGAGCGTGGAATCACCATCGACGTCGCTCACAAGGAACTCTTCACTCCGAATTATTACTTCACAATCATCGACGCACCAGGTCACCGCGACTTCGTCAAGAACATGATCACCGGTACCAGTCAGGCTGACGCAGCCGTTCTCGTCTGCGCTGCTAACGACGGCGTCAACGCGCAGACCCGCGAGCACGCTTTCCTCGCGCGCGTCCTCGGTGTCAAGCAACTCATCATCAACGTCAACAAGATGGACATCAGCGGTGTCGACTACTCCGAGGATCGCTACAACGCGGTCGTCAAGGAACTCCACACACTCCTGAAGATGGCTGGATTCAACCCCGCTGACGTGCCGATGATTCCGTGCTCGTCCTTCCTCGGCGAGAATCTCTACAACAAGTCATCCAACATGCCTTGGTACAAGGGACAGACACTCTTCGAGGCGATCGATGGGATCCAGATGCCATCAAAGCCGACCGACCGCCCTCTGCGACTTCCGATTCAGGACGTCTACAAGATCAGCGGAATCGGAACCGTTCCAGTCGGCAAGATCGAGACTGGAGTCCTGCACGCAGGCAAGACCGTCATCTTCAACCCCAGCCAGAAGTCGGCTGAGGTCAAGAGCATCGAGATGCACCACACCAACGTCGACAAGGCAGAGCCTGGCGACAACGTCGGATTCAACGTCCGCGGCCTCGCAGCCACAGACATCCGCCGTGGCGATGTCGCAGGATACACTGACAAACCACCAGCCTTCGTCCGCCACGACGAGACCTTCATCGGACAGATCCAGCTGATGGAGATCCCCAAGGCGATCGGCACTGGTTACACACCCGTGTTCCACTGCCACACCAGCCAAGTCGCGGTTCGCTTCGTCGAACTGCTCGAGAACTCACGCACTAAGGAAGCCAACCCTCCGTTCCTCAAGACCGGAGACGCCGCCCTCGTCCGCTTCGCGCCCACCAAGCCGATGGCGATCGAGGAGATGTCGGACTTCCCTGAGTTGTCACGCTTCGCCATCCGCGACATGGGTAAGACCGTCGCAGCCGGCGTCTGCATGAAGATCGAGAAGAAGTGATTGGTGAGAAATCGGCTTGACTGCTCGGAGTGGGTAAGATGGCAGTTATCACCAAAATCAAACTCACTGGCGAGAACCATCAGGATGTCGACTTGGTCTGCTCGCAGATCAAGGCGATCTGCGACGAGACCGGCGTCAATCTGCGCGGGCCGATCCCGCTGCCGACCCGCCGGCTCGTCGTGCCCTGCCGCAAAGCACCTGACGGCGAAGGCGCCGAGACCTGGGACCACTGGGAGATGCGCGTTCACAAGAGACTCCTCGAGCTCGTTACGAGCGCCGCCAAGGACGAAAAAGCGCTTCGCCGCGTGCTTCGGATCGATTATCCCGACTCGGTGACCATCGAACTCTCTCTTCGACACCTCGGTTGAACTGCTTTGAAGTTCAACCGACCCTGACGCAGAACTTCGAGAAGCCTATGGCTTCCCAGTTCTGCTGGTTTGACATCAATGTGGGGACGTCTCAACGGTTTGCCGATGGACTCGACTTAGCTCGCGAGTGAGCCCATCGGATCCCAGGCTGGGAGAACGATGGGCTCGGTGTCGAGCCCTGCGCTCATCTCATCGCTGAGATATGCGCTCGGGCAGGCGATTTCGAACATGTATTCGTCATACCAAGAGTCATTCATGGTGTAGTATCCCTTCTCACCGCTGTCCTTCGCGCCCCACGAGTTCTCGACCCGCCAGCGTCGCGGTTTCCCATCGACGACATCGACGCCGGTGAACAGCATCGCATGAGTCATCATCGTCTGACCAAAACGAAGGCGGTCGGCCCGATTCATCTTGAATTCGGTGCCGTACAATTCGGCGAAATCAAACAACTTCGCATCCCACAATCCGCGCTGCCTGTGCATCTGCTTGCCAACATCGCATCCCATCCACACAGGCATCCCATCCTCGAGCAGCTTCTGAGTGATGTCTTTCATCTCGCTGCTCGGCACATTGAGGTAGATGACGGGGGGTCCGCCGGCGACGTTTTGGAGGAAGTCGACGGTGTAGGTGCGGTAGTATTCGTTGCGGGGATCGTTGACGATGCAGACGTAATCCTCCCAGTCCAATTCGACGTACTCAGCGGCGAATTCCTGCGGTGTCAGCGTCCCTCTCCGGTGAAACTTGCCATCCTTGTCCTCCCACTGCCAATCGAACTTCTCGGGCGGGGTACCTAGATGGATACAGAGGATTCTCCAGATGTCGGCGAGGCGTTCGTCCTTCCGCGCGCGGGCTTCAGCGAGGCTTCCGCCGGCGTCGATTATGGCACGCAATTCGCTCGCCGTGGTTCGCAGGATGTGCTTGAGAATAGCGTTCATCCTCATTGTGTTTGATGATGATTTGGATTCAGGGAATGCGGTTTTCGGGACCAGTCCGTGTTTGCGGATGAGGTTCATCGCCATGTTCCATTGGCCACCGTCTCCGATCGGGTCGCCCAGCAGGAAGGCGATGGTGCGGTCGTCGAGGTTGCGGTCCGAGGTTTCGAGGACCGCTTCCAGAAGATGGTTCGAGCGCTCGAACTTGTCCCAGAAATGGATGTGAGACTGACTGAATTCGAAATTCTTGACGTTGAGTTTCTTCATCGTGCTGGGTCGGAAGAGGTTCAGCGTCGCGAAGAGCCAGCAACGGCCGCTGCGCATCTGATGGGTGACCTTCCAGTCGTCGAGTTTGATGCTGAATGATGAGTCGATGTCTTGCACTAAATCTCGGTTGAGTGCGATCTCGAGCAGATCTCCTCCGGTGACTGCGTTCTGCGCCACTCTCGCGGTCACGTCGCTTGAGAAATCTCGTCGATACTGTTTCACTTGTTTCTTCGTTATTACTCGTGCCATTGGCCCACCGCAGGTAAGGCCTCGCAGCGCGGCGCCTCTAAATCATTTTCAGATTCACAGGGCTGCGGCGATGGCACGAATCACAAAGGTGCGGCGACGGCTAGTCCCGCTGCGATGAGAGTCTCTGCGATGAGGCTCGGACACGATTCGACATCGCCCTCGGCGAGCCTGATCTGCGAGCCATCCTCGGCGATGATCGGGTCCGAGAGATCCTTCAGAATCCTGATCCGAACCAGATCGATGCCAACCGCCTGAGTCACCGTCACCTGAACAGGCGGAGATGGCTCAGCCCCAGTCGGCCCCTCAGGATATCCATCCATCTCGCGAATGCGGTCCTCCTCGTCGAAGTCGGGGTCGTCCCAGGCGTCACGAGCATCCGGAACCAGCATCGTCGGTGGTGTCGCAGGAGCAGATTCAACGGCGCCCGCGGGAGTCGCCGCCGCCGCAGTCTCCGCCTCGACCGGCGCGCCGAATTCACTCAGCGAAGGATTCGGCTCCGGACTCGCAACAGGCTGTTCGTGCCCGCTACCGTGGCCGCCCCCGTTACCGTTCGAGCCATTGACCAGAGTCATCCAAGCGACATCGTGCTTGTACTTCTCGACGATGTGCCCGAGGCTCTCGTAATACGCCCGCTCGGAGCCATCGTGCCGATCCCACTGGATTGGGCTCAGATGCTGGACAGCCGCCGCCGCTTCCGCCCCGCCGCCCTTCATCAGATTGATCAGAACGGCGTGCTGGGTGAAGGCGTTCAAGCGAATCCGAGTCAGGTCCGTCGCAGCGGTGCGGACGTTGCCGAGCCGACGGGTCTGCAACTGCGCCTTCGCAGTCATCCCCTCGGCTCGAATGGTCTCAGCCAATTCAGCCTCCAGATGTGAGGTCAGTTGTCCGACCGAGTTCCAGAAGTCAGGGATCGGGAGGTCGACGGGGAGGGTCTGCGATTTCTGCTTTCGAGAGACTTCGAAAAGTGATTTCTCGACGGTTTGCAACTGGTTTGGCGAGAGTCGAGGAGTGCTGCTGCCCTGTGTCATCCGAGCGACCCATTGCCCATCGGCTGAAGGCGCTACATCAAACATTCCGTCGGCGCGGTTGCGAAGAGGCTCAGACGCCGCTGAACTCAAGAGTGAAACACGGCTCGCCGTGAGTGCAGGTGTACCCGAGTGGTCAAAGGGGGAGGGCTCAAGATCCTCTGCGTAGTGCTTCGCAGGTTCGAATCCTGCCGCCTGCACCACTCAGCATGATCAAGAGTGCAGGCNGCTGCTTCAATCTGATGATGCTATGAAATCTCGAAGGAATTCGAGAGTTCCGAGGGTGCCTTTGGCTTCTGTGCAATGATCGGCAGCCTCGACGACGCCGGGGTGGGAATCGTTGACCGCCACGGCGTATCCACACATCTCGAACATCGGAATATCGTTCGCGGCATCGCCCACCGCTATGACCAAACTTGGGTCGATGCCGCGTTGTTCGAATGCGATGGCCAGGCCAGTCGCCTTGTCGAGTCCATGCGCTGTGATGTGGACGGCGAAACCGGTCGGAACAACCTCGAGGTCGGCCCACTCCGAGCCGGCTAATTCATCACGGATGCGCTCGAAATCTTCTACTTCCTTCAAGCACCATTCGGTCTCACGCCAGCGATTCGACTCGATCCCTGCGGCGTCGAGGCCCTCGATTCGCGTCGCCAGCCAATCAGCGGCAGCCCGAGCACGCGAACCGTCCGCCATAGCGCGGATCGGATGACCCGCTCCGCTGTCCCAGACCATGCCACCGTTCTCGCCGATGACGAAGCCCGAGACAGCGAGGCTCTGTTGGATCGGTGTGACGTTGGGGAGTGTTCTGCCGCTGGCGAGGGAGACGATGATATCGCGGTTCTCGAGCTCTCGAATGAGTGGAATCAATTCGGCTTGGAAGCCGTTTATGTCGAGCAGTGTCCCATCCACATCGAAGACGATCATCTGCCAATCGATGTCCGTCGGAATTGCTGCCATGCCCTTCCGTGCGGGGTTCGGGTGATGACTCCACCTATGCTCCTGCCTTGTTGCTGGCTTCGCCTCTCGCGCTCTGGCTCGCTTCGCCCCCCTCA